>Ga0066640_10001871_pt1 | contig 12648 bp, 12 predicted proteins | sample CryGeyCG2114_020_2_FD_59505 | JGI IMG/M metagenome (GOLD analysis project Ga0066640, IMG submission 59505) | Groundwater microbial communities from aquifer - Crystal Geyser CG11_big_fil_rev_8/21/14_0.20 | ecosystem: Environmental > Aquatic > Deep subsurface > Groundwater | place: USA: Utah... | reverse complement strand
CGCCGATATCAATATTCTCAATCGCCTCAGTGATATCCACCCGTGGTTTGGCAATCACCTTCTGGAAAGGATACAAATTAACTACCAGCATATCAATCGGCCCGATGTTATACTCAATTAACTTTTTCATATGCTCAGGATTATTACGTAAAGCTAATAGTCCGGCATGAATCTTGGGATGCAGGGTTTTTACTCTTCCATCAAGCATCTCAGGAAAATCCGTATAGGCAGCCACCTCGGTTACGGAAATATTATTTTCCCTTAATAATCTGGCCGTTCCGCCGGTAGAGATAATTGCTATGCCGAAATGTTCTAATTCTTTGGCAAAATCCACGATCCCGATTTTATCAGACACACTGATCAGGGCCCGCTTAATCTTAATCATGGCTTATCTTTCTTGATTTTAAAAAATTATTTATTAAACCTGAAATTAGCTAAATCCGCATCCTGTATAATATAGTCTTTTTGTTCCAGGCGCATTTTTCCGGCTTGCTTAGCTTGAGTTTCCCCGCCGCTGGCTATAAAATCAGTAAAACTGATAATTTCCGCGCGGATAAAACCTTGCTGAATATCGGAATGAATGACCCCGGCGGCCTCCCAGGCAGTCGTACCCTGCTTAATCAACCAGGCCCGGTTCTCTTTATCGCCTACAGTCAAAAAACAAATATAGCCGCTTTGCGCTAAAACTTTAGCCAAAACTCCGCTTAAATCTTCCAACTCTTCTTTATTGATCGCCACCACCGGCTTTAAGGTTAATAAACCGTAGCCGGAGATAAGTTCTTTTTCCGGACCGGACAAATTCAGCGTAGAGATGAATTCCTCTTTCTCCAGGGCCGCTTTTATTTTGTTTAAAACTGTTTTTTCATTTTCCGCGGGGGCTTTAGCTAAACGGCCATCCACAAAATCCAGGTCTTTAAGGATCAAATCCATCTTGGCATCGGCAAAAACCATGAGCGCATCCGCCTCCTGAGCCTCATCCGGGCCCGCTAAATCTATCTGGGGATAGGTTTTTTTCTTGGCCTTGACTAGTTTATCGGCCTGATCCAGCCGGGTATCCTTAACATAATGCTTGCCTAAAGCAACTTCACCGATCGCAAATGCGCTTATTTTCATAAATAGATAAGTTAAAGGCTAACTCCCCGTAGTTTTTAATAAACTCTGGTGATTAATTAATAAAATTATTCCAGGTAGGTATAAATCTTGCCCTTATAATTACGCAATACATATTTACCCTTGGCCTGGGAAAGAATATAGTTAGGCCCCACGGGGATTTTTCCGCCGCCGCCCGGGCCGTCGATAACATAGGTCGGGACAGCATAACCGGAGGTATGGCCGCGTAATTTTTCGATAATATTTATTCCGGTAGCTACCGGCGTCCGGAAATGTTGTGTGCCCCTGACCGGGTCACACTGGTAAATATAATACGGCCTTACCCTGATCTGCAAAAGATCATGCATCAGGCGTTTCATGATAAACGGCCGGTCGTTAATTCCCTTAAGCAATACGGATTGGCTGCCTAAAGGGATACCGCCTTCTGAAAGCATATCGCAGGCATTTTTGCAGCGCTTAGTGATCTCTTTGGGATGGTTAAAATGGATGCTCATCCAAATCGGTGAATATTTTTTAAGCATTTGCACTAAGTTTTCGGTAATCCGTTGCGGTAGAGTTACCGGAATACGGGTGCCAATCCTGAGTAATTCTACATGTGAGATCGCCCGGATTTTCGAGACCAGGGATTCCAGTTCTTCATCCTCCAAAGTTAACGGATCTCCTCCGGAAATTAATACATCCCGGATCTTACGGTTGGCTTTAATATACTCGATTGCTGCATCAAATTTAGTTTCAGGATTTGAGCCTTTTTCTTCGTGGTCCCCGACTAAACGCCGGCGGGTACAATGACGGCAATACATCGCACAATGGTCTGTAGATAATAAAAGAACCCTGTCCGGATAACGGTGCACCAGGTGCGCTGCGGGAGAATCCCGATCTTCGGCGCAAGGATCAGCCATCTCATGCGGAGAAACAGAAAATTCATCATTTACCGGAACAGATTGCCTGCGTAGCGGACAATTGGGATCTTCAGCGTCAATCTGACTGGCCCAATAAGGAGTAATCGCCATCGCCAGCCTGCCCTTAGCTTTATCAATACCCTTCTCCTCTTCCGGAGTAAGCTTGATAATCTGGACTAATTCATCTTTGGTCCTAATCCTGTGTTTAAGCTGCCAATGCCAATCTTCCCAATCCAGAGGATTAACATCTTTATAAAGAGAAATCTGCTGATAATCTCTGGAGCGTTTAGGGGGCCGGCTAATTACCGGTGTTTCAATCTGAACTCTCTGGTTCTCAAAGCTCACTGGGTTGTTCAATTTAAGCCTTAGTCCTTTCCGAGGCGCTTAATAATATAGCCTCAATAAGATCTTCATATTTCATCCCGGCAGCATAAGCCATAATCGGAAAATTAGATTCCTTGGGATCCAGCCCCGGCAGGGGGTTGATCTCTAAAACATAAGGTACATTAAATTTATCCAAACGAATGTCAGTACGCGAAATATCCAAACACCCTACAGCCCGGTGCGTACGCAAAGCAATGTTTTTGATTTTTTCTTCGGTATCTTTATCCAGCCTGGCCGGGCAATGGAACTCCGGAACCAAACCCAGCTCGCTGTTGCCCTGGAACTCTTTCATCTTCCAGGAATAAAAATATTCTCCGCTTTTTTGACAATTAGAAAAATCGATCTCTAAAATCGGCAACACGCGGGTCTTGCCGTTTTCCAGGATACCTACCGTTAACTCTTTGCCTTCGATAAACTCCTCCACCAGAGCCTCCTGGCGGTACACCTCGATACATTCTTTGACCTTCTGAAAAAGATCCTGCTGGTTATGCACGACATTGGTTTTATTTATGCCTTTGGCCGATCCTTCACAGTTAGGCTTCACAATCAGCGGGAATTTTAAATCCGCAGCCAAAGCTTCATTTCCTTTTACGAAAAGCTGGAAATTAGGTGTGGGGATATTTTCGGCCTTAAGGATCTTTTTGGTCAATGCTTTGTTTAACGCCAAGGCTAAAGAAAAAGTGTTGCTGCCGGTATAGGGTATGTTTAAGTAATCCAACACCGCCGGCACCTCGCTTTCGCGGAAGCGGCCCTGTTTTCCTTCGGCAATATTAAAAACCATATCTACCCGATTTTGTCTAAAATATGAGAACAAGGCCGGGTACTCCACATCAATGGCCTCTACCGAATGCCCTTTGGTTTTAAGCGCCGCGATCACAGAATTGATCGTCTCCTCGGAATCGCACTCGGAAAAATAATCCGCCGGCTTCAGAGGATCTTTCTTTTTTAAATTATAAGTCAAGGCAACGCGCATTTAATTTAAACCATTCCTGGCAATAGCGCTGTTTAAGATCTTACCGACCATTTGTTCATAAGTAATCCCGATGTTCTTAGCCACCAACATAAAAACGTCTTCCGTAGATAAAGAAGGCAGCGGATTTATTTCTAAGACATACGGATTACCGTTATTGTCAACCCGGAAATCAACTCTGCCGAAATCCCGGCATTCTACCCCGCGATAAACTTTCAAAGCCAGGGCATCCAGCTTTTTTTTCAGTTCGTTGTGAATCTTGGCCGGGCAGATATACTCTAAGCGGTCAGAGGTAATCCGGGCAAAGGTATAAAATTTATCATTTAATTTTAATCTTCCGTCTATTTTTATCTGGACTACCGGCATCACTTCGGGATTTTCATTACCCACAATGGCTACGGTAAATTCCTGTCCGGAAATAAATTCTTCAACCAAGGCCGGCTGCTTATAGGTTTTAACGATGAAATCTACCTGCTTTTTAAGTTCCTCCTTATTCTCAACGCGGGAGCTTTCACTTAAGCCCTTGGATGACCCTTCAAAGCGCGGCTTAACAATCAAAGGGAAAGTGCAATGATCCTGGTCAATCAAGCCTTCGGCAGAATTAACTTCAAAAAATTTAGGCGTGGGTATTTTCTCGGCAATAAAAATTTTCTTGGCCATCACTTTATCCAGCGTAAGCCCTAAGGTCAAAGCATCGGCTCCCACAAAAGGCACTCCGGCCATTTCCAGTAAAATAGGAACCTGGGACTCCCGATTCCTTCCACTTAACCCCTCGGAGATATTAAAAACAATGTCCACCCCCAAATGATCGATTTTTTCCAATAAATTGGCGGCATTACCGATTTTCTTAACCTTAAAACCATTGGTGGAGATTGCATCAGCAATTACATCAATCGTATCCGGATGATCAAATTCCGCGTTGGCATCTAAAGGATCGTCCTTTTTAAATTTATAATCTGTCTTTAAATCGTAGGTTAATCCGACGGTTTTCATAGTTTTTTGCCCTGCGGCGCCTCACCGCCTATCCCTTACACCCGGCGTTTAGTGGTTTTACGCCGGTGTTTTCCCGTTTTTTCGGTTTACACCCCACGCTTGGCCTCGAGGCCACACCAACGCAATTCCTTTGGGCGTTGGGTGATGCCAATACTCTGTGTTCCGCTACGCTTACACCCGGCGCTAAGCGGAATTGCGCCGATGTTTCCCTGTTTTTTCGGTTTACACCCCACGCTAAGTGGAATTGCGTGGGTGTTCCGCCTGTGCGGAAAAATAAAAGGGCTCACTTTCCATTACTTTACATGAGCCCTAAAAAAATCTATCCAATTTTTTCCAACTTAAGTTTAAACCTCCCTAAAATTTTACGCAAAATGTAGTAGCTATGCTATTTTTTTACCACAATATCTTGAGATTGTCAAGTATTTTTTGCTTAAATCAATACCCAAATGTTTTAATTTTATCGTCGGAGGAATAAAGTTTTCCTGGCCATGATACAGGAATTTACGAAACTAAAGCGGACGGATTTTTCGGTCGGTAAAAGAGTTATGCCGCTGGAGCCTAAGTCGCGGATTAATTGGGTAAAATTAGTAAAAAGGCTTCCCCTTATCCCCAGGGATCTGGCAGTTTCCACCAATTCCGGGCGGTCATCAGTATAGAATATCTCTTCCGGAGCAACCTGCAACTCCCGGATCACTAAACTATAGATTTGTTTATCCGGTTTAATCAGGCCCAGCTGAAAAGAAAGAAAAACCCGGTCAAAAGCCACGAATACCGGAAAATTTTTCTTGAGGTACTCATAATGCAGGATGTTGATATTGGAAAGCAGCGCTGTTTTATAAGTAGCGCGTAAAGCATTTACTAGGCAGAAAACTGAACGGTTCTTGGCGCTTAAGAAGAATATGTCATTCCAAATCGGTTCAAACGAAGTATAGCTAAGTTTCAAATCCAGCATCTGTTTAACCTGAAGATAAAAATCCTCCGGGGTTATTTTGCCGGCCTCAAAATCAATGGTTGCCGGAGATTCAAAAAAAAGATCATAGATCTGAGACGGGGTTTTACCGCAAAAATCCGCTATCCTCTGGGCGGCTCTTAAGTGGTCGAAATCCACCAACACCCTTCCTAAATCAAAAAGTAAAACCTTAATCTCCCGGGCCATTAAGATTAATTCCCCTTATCCTTGTTCTTTCTAAAAAGATCCAGGAATTTATCTTCATACTCCTTATAAACATTCCATTTATCCAGCTGAATCTTTAATTCTTTAGCCTTACTAATATCCTGGCGGCTTTCCTCAAACAGCTTTCCGATCTTTTCTTTCACCGAAGCAGGCAGGTTAGTCAGCTGGCTTAAGGTTTTTTTAATCAACTCCACCTCTTCCTCGCCGATGGGGGAGGATGCTCCGGGGTTACCCAGCTTCAAATACTCCAGCAGCTTATTAATTTCACTTTCCATGGCCTGGGCCTGCTCTTGTAACGGGGCTACATTGATTTGGATATTCAATATTCGGCCACAAGCTGTCAAAACCGCTGCCGAGGCCTTGGGATTTTCAATCTGAATAGTATAAAGAGGGATCTCTCCCAGTAAACAGAATCCTTTTAATCCCGCCTTCTTAGCGATACCTAAAAATAAACCGTTCATCCCGCTGATCTGCCCATCGACTAAAGCCGCAAAGTTATATTTTTTTAAACTCTCTTTTATTTTCTGATCGGTAGCGGCAAACCAGACTCCGGAATTCTGAGTATGGTCGATAGCCTGGGGCATGGAAGCAAAGCTCACCACTGACTCTACGCCTAAATCTTTGGCTAAACCGATAATGATCTTGGCATAGCTGTCTGCTTTTGATAAATCCGGCTGGGCGTTACTTAAAAAAATGACTAAATCATTTTTTCCGGCCGGTGCGCCTTTGGCGGAGGGATCTTTCCAATAATAAAATTTCCCCTGAGGCAGAAGCGGAACCTCCAGTATCCCGCCAGAAATAACGCTTCCAGACAGATAAAAAAAATCATCCGGAACAACCCTGGCGAATTCCTGCGCTTTAAGTTCCTGAATTAAATATTCCACGGCTTTAAATGCCACTTCTCCCATTCCCGGCCAGGCGACAATCAGGTAAGGTTTTTTAAGCCGGGGTTTTTTCGTAATAATTAAACTCTCCATAGTTAGCTCCTTGGGCACCTTGGGTTTACATCTAGCGAGACTTCGACGAGTACGTTAAAATTTTGGTGCACCAAAATTTTAACGTTTCTTACGAGTCGAAGTTTCTGTTAAATTTATAATTCTTTAAAAACTCCACTAAAACTTGGGAGCCTTTGTATAAATTTTCCAAGCTGGCATATTCATCGGCGATATGCGCACAACCTTCCCTGCCAAAACCGGTGGCAATGGCCGGAATATTCCTGGCTTTAAAAAAAGTTATCACCGTTGCTCCCTCTGACCCGCTAATCTTTGGCTTGATTTTCAAACTATTCATCGCAGCAACTAAACTACTGACCAGGGGGTGATGCGGATCAATGTAATAAGGGTCCTGAATTCCCTGAATCTGAATTTTATAATTCGCGGTATGCCTGGTAATGGTTTTTTTCAAAGAACGCAAAATTTCTTTTTCTCCGGAGCCGGTCAGGAACCTAAAATCCAGTTCAAATTCACACCAGTCACTGACCACATTAACCTTATCTCCCCCCTTAATCGTTCCCACGTTTATCGTAGGGGCATGCAGGTATTTATTTCTCGCGTAATCCCGGTGTTCGCTCTTAAGATCAATAATAATTTTAGCTGCCAGGTCGATCGCGTTAATTCCTAACCAGGGATAGGCGCCGTGCGCTTTTTTCCCGCCAATCCGTACAGTTAGATGCATCAGGCCTTTTTGGGTAATCACGATCTCAAAATCATCGGCATCCAAAACAACCGCTGCGTCGGCTTTTAAAAGTTTACGTTCAAGCAGTGGGATTAAACCCAGGCTTGAACCGCTTTCTTCATCGGCGGTTGCCGCAAAAATAAGATCATAATCAAGTTTAATCCCCTCCTCCACCAGCGCCTCAATCGCCTCTAAGCCGCTGGCTAAATTTCCTTTGCAATCCGTCGAACCTAAACCGTAGATCCGGTCACCGGTAATTTTAGCGGTAAGCGGCGGCCTCTTCCAGCTTTTTCCGGCCGGAACAGTATCCAGGTGCGGAGTCAAAAGAAGTGTTCTTTGGCGCTGCCTGCCTTCCAGGGTAGCTACCAGGTTGACTCTTCTATCGCTAAAAGCATAGGTTTTAATCTTTAGGCCCAACCTCTTTAAATAACTGCCTACAAAATCGGCAATTTTACGTTCATCTCCGGGCGGATTCTGAGAATCCAGGGAAATTAATTTTTGAATTGTTTTAATCAGACGTTTTTTATTGACCATAAGGGGCAAATCTCGCATTTAGGATTTTGCTTGCGGCAAAAATCTTTACCCAGCTTTACCAACAAAGCATGGTATTCTTTAAACAGCGGCACATCTTTCTTAAGATTGTGCATAAAAATACCCTGCAGTAAAGTATAATCGGCTTGCGCTTTAATTAATCCGTGCCGGGACAAGATCCTTTTAGTATATGTATCGACGACAAATACCGGTTTTTGCAAAGCATAAAGCAATATAGAATCGGCGGTCTCCGGGCCGATCCCTTTGACGGCTAACAATTGCTCGCGTAAAGTTGCCAGCTCCTGCCGGGCCATAAGCTTAGTCTTGGCCGCATAGCGGGCAAAGAAAAATTTAAGGAAGCTTTTGATCCTAGCGGCCTTAATATTATAATAACCTGCGCTTTTAATCAAACCGGCCAACTGCCTTGGCGGTAATCGATAAAGCTTGCCGGCATTTAAGAGTTTTTTCTTTTTAAGCGTAAGAATCGCCTTCTCAACATTAGACCAACTGGTATTCTGAGTGAGTATCGCCCCGACCATCACCTCGAAATCACTGTCCGCCGGCCACCAGTGTTGCGGGCCAAACGTTGAATAAAGCCGCTTAAATATCAGAGTTAGTTTACGCTTCATTCCTTAAGCTCTAAAGGATTAAAGCCGTAATAAGCAAATAAAGTATACGCTGTACCTGATACTGAACCCGTATGACTACCTTTGGGGGTCGACCAGCCATGTCCGGTATCTACCTGATCCAAAGTAGCATAAGGAAGACAACCTTCCCCTTGACCGGAGGCAGAAGCACTGGAGATAATCATATTGCCTAACTGGCTCAAATACATTCGGGCCTTCTGGCCGTAACTGGCGGCTTTAGCCTGATTGCCTTTTTTCAAATAAAACTCTTCCATAATTTTATAAGCCACGACCATCTGGGCGGTCCACTCCGAAGAAACTACTCCGCCCCTGGAGATATGGCGTTGCGGGGCAAAATCAAATCCTTTTATTTTTACGCTTTGGGCGCTACCGGGCCGTTTAAAATCAACTTCCACACTGCAATTCTCTTCTACAAATTCCAAAATTTTGTCCGGATCCATGCCCAAAGTTAATAATTTTTCCGGACCCACCGCAGCAATACTCCAGGCATAAGTATCGGTAGCAATCGTCGAGTCCCCCTTACCGCGCTTAACCGGCAGGTCCTGCCGGCCATAAGTATTATTGACCATCCAGGTTATGGCTTTCTGGGCGGCGGCAGAATAGGATGATTTTCCGGTAGCCTTGGCCAACATATTGAAAAACGCATACGCATCAAGATTATGTTCTGTAGAATACCACTCTACGGTCGGGCCGCCCCGGATACCGGCGCCGGGATCCTGATCCTGCAGATTAATCATCGTTTCAGCGATGCTCTCGGCCAACCCCAGATAACTTTGATCTTTGGTCAAATACATATACTGCATAATCGCCAGTCCTAGCCAAAGATTCGGACCGCTATGCATGACAAACTCTGCCGGAGCTCCATCATCAACATAATAAGCGTTCAGGAACCACCCGTTCTCTCTTTTAGCATCGTAAGCAAAGAAATCCAGAATTTTCTTGGCCCGGTCAAAATCTGAAAATTTCGCATATGCCTGAACCAGAAGGGCTAAGTCATAAGTAAAACACCAGTTGGCGATCTCTTGATCCCCTTCAAAGCTGGAGACTAATCCGGTCCGGTTATTCTGGTGGATCTTTAGCCATTGGTACATCTTATCAAAGTTGGCTTTCTCCAAGACCACCTTCTTTTCATCCAGCTGGATCAATGCCTGGGTGGCTTGATTTTCGTTGCGCCCGGCCGCAGCCAGCTTACTCTCTAAATCCAGCTTTTCCTGGGCCAAGCCGCTGATTAGATCATTAAGCTTTTTAATCTGCATTAAATCCCCGGCCTGGATACTGGCTTTTTGGGATTCTATGTTGGCAATATGCCCCTGCAGAATTTTGAGCTTGGACTGAAAATATTTACGCTGGGCAATTACTTCTTCTACTTTTTGTTTGGCGGTAGAGGAATCTTTTAAAACCACCGCCAGCTTTTCAATGAGCAGTTTATTGCCTTGGGTTAATTTAAAATTTAAATAACTGTTGGCCCCTAACCCCAGACCTAAAATTAAAACTAAAACCGAGGCCACCGGGACAAAAAGCTTCTTTAACCAGGCATAGCGCATCAGCTTATTGTTTTGGCTTGCCGAGATATGGTCATAATTTACCCCGACCAGGTATTGATGTTTATCGCCGAAAGTGTCTTTAACCCAAACTATACTGGCCCGGGCGCAAATGGATTTGCGACTAATCGGAATATCAATCTCTAACGATAACTTAATATTTCTTTGTTTGAGTAACTCAAAAAGCTCAGGATCAAGATTATTGATCGCCAGGCATATCCCTCCCCGGCTGATATTATTGGTAAACCCCTGCAGCCAGCCGGAAATACACACCTGCCCATTGGCTTCTTCCAAGCGGAACTGCACCGGAAAAACCGTATCCAGACGCAGATATCTTCTATGCTCTGCGGGAATTAATTCTTTATTTCTAAACATTGTTTTATTTCCTTAATTAAGATCATCGGGGCAATCTATTTTATAACAAATAGCGGCCAACGCAAACTTATATTATCAGCTAATTTCGAAACTTAAAATATTATCCAGGCGGAAGGTGCGCTGTTCTTTATTCAAACAACAGTAACCGATTAAATAACGGTGTTGATTATCCTGCTTGATCTCTTGGGGGATAACTTCCCGCTGCGAAACCTGGCCGGTGTGGCTGGAAAGATACTGAAATTTCAGGGTTCCTTTAGCCTGGATACATTTTTGAATCTGCATTGCTTTTTCCAAGCTAGAACTCTCCAGAAGCACGGAGTTAAAAGCAAACAGGTTAGAGAAATTGGTAAAACCGTAAATCCCTTTTTCCTGGCAGATAATTTTCAGCTTATTAAAAACCTCCCAGGTCATTTCTACATCCGAAAAAGCCCGGTGGAGCTGCGTTAATTTAATATCCAGTTTCTGGGCGACAAACCAAAGCGCATAACGAGGAAGGTTAGGCAGAAGTTTCTTAGCCATGGTCAAAACATCAAAAACAACCGGGCCCGTAATTGCCGGCTTACCTAAAAGCTGCAGTTCGTGGTTTAAAAATCCCAGGTCAAACTCCGCGTTATAAGAACAAAGACAGCTGCCTTGAATAAATTCTAAAAATTCAGGCATCACCTGCTCGATACCCGGGGCATTTGCCAGCATTTCCGGAGTAATTTTATTTACCGCAAAAGCCCCCTCAGAGATCGCGCGGTTCGGATTCACTAAGCAATCGAATTTGGCGATTCTGGCTTGGCCCTTAACTCTCAAGCCGGCTAATTCAACAATCCGGTCTCCGGCGGAAGGATTAAGCCCGGTAGTCTCAGTATCAAACACGGTAAATTCTATCTCATCAATATTTTCAATCATCTCTTGGTCGCAATATAAGCCGCAATTAAACGCGCAGGTTTATAGGCCAGCTTGGTTTTACGTAAATTTTCCAAACCTGAATCATCCATAATATTAATATACTTATAATCTTTCAGCTTCTGGCTAAACTGGCGGAAAATAAACTGGGCCAGCCCTTTGATCGACAGGTCGGTTATCTCATAAAGTATGCAAAAAGTATCGTCATTTAACCTGTAACCAAAGCTAAAACCCCGGATGGCTTTATTTATCCTGACCACGATGCCCGTAAAATTTAACTGTTGATAATTGACTAAGGCTGCTCGAATTACTTTATGATTATCCTCAAGCATACCGCAATAAACTTCATCGCTACATTGGGATTTACGTTCTTTAACCCAGGAGCCAAATAAATCCAGGCAACCGGATCGGGCTAAACGATTGAACCGGCGCACATCATAATCATAATGCTTAATAAAATAATTATAAGCGGCGCGTTGAGATTTAAATTTATTTCCCTTAAGCTGCGCCAACTCGCTGCGCAAACATAGATAATCCGGATATTTTTCACGGACCGCATACCCCAAAGAGCGGTAATAACCTAAGTCCTGCTGCTGGATATTTTCGATCCGCGAGATATCCTGGTTTTGATTAATTTTATCCATGAGGGCAAAGGCCTGCTCAATAACCTGGGGGCCAACCTCACCGGAGATGGGAGGTAAATACATAAAACAGCCCAGGGGATCGCGAAAAAATATACAAAGGTTATCCTGGATAACGGCCCAATTGATATCATAGAGCGCTTTCCAGATATAGATATTGGCGAAAGAAAATGCCGCTAATTCATGAGGCAAAAGATTAAGATAGCGGTTGAACAACTTCTGGTTGCTTAAAGATAATTTATTTAATTTCATCGGGCAGGTTTAATTCCGCAACTTCTCTAACCTCTTCATAGGCCTGAATAATTTGAGGGTTATCCTTAAGCATCGCAGGCAACGGTTTGGCATTGAGATAATCCGTCAGATAAGCAATATAATCCTTAGCCGCCCGGCTGTTGATCTGCTCATAGACGTAGGGACAATTCAGGTCTACCGTTAACAAAACCTTACCCTTACGCAGATTAATCAGGAAGGGATAGAGCTGGCATTCAAATGGACGGCTAGTATAAATTTTACATTGATTATCCGCAATCCCCAAAAACGGACAGATAAAATCTGCTCCCTGCGGGTGAGCGATCGGCTGTATCCGGCGGTCAATCGAGATTGAAGCAGCCGGAATACCCGGTTTATCCAATAGCGCCTGGATCTCTTCATCCAAAAGACAGGGGCTCCACACAGAGTCGGCCTCCTTAAACCGGCAACAGCCCCAGCATTTAAGGCAAAATTCCTGCGGAACAAATTGTTTCACTATCTTTAAACTCATTTAACTATGCTCCCGAGTTTCAATTCTTTACCGGGGCTTATTATTGCCAGCGTGT
>Ga0066640_10001866_pt1 | contig 12670 bp, 10 predicted proteins | sample CryGeyCG2114_020_2_FD_59505 | JGI IMG/M metagenome (GOLD analysis project Ga0066640, IMG submission 59505) | Groundwater microbial communities from aquifer - Crystal Geyser CG11_big_fil_rev_8/21/14_0.20 | ecosystem: Environmental > Aquatic > Deep subsurface > Groundwater | place: USA: Utah... | reverse complement strand
AAGATTTATTCGGAGATTTAGGGTTTGATATTTCAGGCTCAAGGCAATCCCGCTCTGGTGCTGCCCGGAGGCGGGGCAGGGATCTGCAGATTGCCATCGATATTTCGCTGGAAGAAGCAGCCCAAGGTGTGGAGAGAATTATAACCGTGCCGCGCTATGAACCCTGCGCCACCTGTTCCGGCAGCGGGGCTAAGCCCGGGACTAAACGGACGGTTTGCCCCCAATGTAAAGGAGCAGGCAAAACTGTAGTTTCTAACGGTTTTTTTCAATTGGCCCAAACCTGTTCGCGCTGCGGCGGGGAGGGTTCCACGATTGCTGTTGCCTGCCCGGAGTGCCACGGAGAAGGCAGGGTTAAGATTACCAAAAAGATCAAGGTTAAGATTCCTGCCGGCGTCGATAATGGCTCTCAACTGCGTGTCCGTGCAGAAGGTGAAGCCGGAATTAACAGCCGGGGGGATTTATATGTTGTGATCGAGGTTAGGGAGCATGGTATTTTTCAAAGGCATAATAACGATATTGCTACATCAGTCAGTATAAGTTTAGCTCAGGCTGTTTTGGGGGGGGAGGTAGAGGTTCCGGCTTTAGACGGAAAGCTAAGGATGAAAATTCCTGCCGGCACCCAATGCGGCAAGACTTTCCGCCTTAAAGGCAAAGGTATGCCTGATTTACATTCCCGGGATATTGGGGATGAGTTGGTTAGGGTGGATATTGAAATCCCTACAAGATTGACCGCTCAGCAGAGGCAGTTAATTGAAGAGTTTGCCCGTTTAAGCAGCGAAGATTTAGGAGGTAGGGAAAGTTTTACGGATAAATTCAAGAAATCGTTTCGATAAAAGAGGTCAGCTATGCCTACATATGAATATGAATGTTTGTCATGCAAACATAAATTTGAAATTCTACAGAGTATAACCTCTAAACCCAAGACTAAATGCCCCAAATGCGGTAAAAAACTAAAAAAGTTAATCAGCAGCATGGCAGGGTTTATTTTTAAGGGAGCAGGTTTTTATGCAACAGATTATAAGAAATCCAGTAAACCGCAAAATACCCCTTCGGTTGGCTCTTGCCCTAAAGCCACTCCTGGATGCGCGGGATGTCCGGGGCAGAAGTAATTTCTTTTAATTTATTGCTTCTGGTATTTTTTATGGTAAACTAACTCCTTAGGCGTTATTTTAACTTTTTAAACCCGGCAATTTTATGAACAAAACAAAAGCCTTTAAAGCAGTAGTGTATAACCCGGAAATAGTCGGGGATTTCAAGCAGGTCGTTTGCCCGCCGTATGACGTGATTTCTACTAAGGCCCAGGATATGCTTCATGAGCGTTCACTGCATAATTTTATCCATATACTTTTAGCTAAAGATTCATCCCAGGAAGATAAATACCGCCGGGCAGGGACAATATTCCGCAATTGGCTTAAAGAAGGGGTGTTGATCCAGGATGAACAGCCCGCCGTATATTTTTATAGCCAGCAGTATATTGTCCGCGGCGAGAAAAAAACCCGTTTAGGTTTTATTTCATTGCTCAGGCTGGGTGATGAAAACGACTCGGCTGTTTTTGGGCATGAACATACGCATAATGCCGCCAAGGTTGACAGATTCAAGTTGATGAAACAGGTTAAGGCCAACCTTAGCCCGATATTTATAATCTTTCTGGATAAAAAACGTATCATCCAGCGCATTTTCCAGAAATATATTCCTTTGCAGGAGCCTTTTATTGAGGTGACTGACGATGAAAAAACCGTACATAAATTATGGCGCCTGGATGATTCGTCTCTGCTTAAAATAATCGAATCCAGCATGAATAGCGAAAATATGTTTATCGCCGATGGACATCACCGCTATGAAGTTGCTTGTGCTTATCGTGACCTGATGCGCACAAAACTGGGGCCTGAATTTACCGGTGAAGAGGATTTTAACTATTGCCTGGCATATTTTACCAACACGGATTACCGGGGATTATCTATTTTACCGATCCATCGCCTGTTGAAACTGGATAAGCGGCTGGATCTGGATGATTTTATGGCTAAAGCTAAGGAGTATTTCGATATCGATCAGATTAAAGACCAGACACGTTTTTTCTTTTTATTGGAAAAAGCCGGTTGTGCAGAACAACTTTTAGGGTTTTATAAAGAAAAGCAATATTTTCTTTTGCGTTTAAAAAACGTGAAAATGCTGGATAAGCTAATTGCGGATAAACCTAAAGAATACCGTTTTCTGGATGTGGCTATTCTTAATTATTTGGTGCTAAAAAATATTCTTAAACTGGATTTAGATCACCTGCCGAATATAAAATACAGCCCGGATCCTTTTGAGTTAATGGAGGAGGCGGATGCCAATCCGCTTAAAGTAGGCTTTTTCTTAAATCCGGTTAAGATCCAACAAATTATAAATATCGCGATGAGCGGCAATAAAATGCCGCCCAAATCCACCTATTTTTATCCTAAAGTCCTCTCTGGGTTAGTCATGAATAAGCTGGATAAGGAATAATTATGGCTTTATTTGGCAAACCGAAATATACTATCGTCCGGTTAAAGAAAAAAGAGATTCCCGATGGATTGTGGACAAAATGCGAGGAATGTTCTGAGACTCTTTATAACAAAACGCTGGAGGAAAATTTTAGGGTTTGCCCTAAGTGTAACTATCATTTCGGTTTAACGGCGTATGGGCGGATAAGCCTGTTATTTGATAAGGATACCTTTGAAGAATTTGATAAAGAGATGGTTTCTGCGGATCCGCTTGATTTTAAGGGGCCCAAAACCTATAAGGATAAATTAAAACAGGATCAGGAGGCAACCGGCTTAAAAGACGCGGTTATCTCCGGGGAAGGTAAAATTAATTCCCGGGAGGCAGTGCTGGCGGTAACTGATTCGCGTTTTATTATGGGGTCGATGGGGTCAGTGGTAGGAGAAAAAATTACCCGGGCAATCGAATACGCCACAAAGAAAAAACTTCCGATGATTATTGTTTCCGGTTCAGGCGGAGGGGCCAGGATGTATGAAGGCTTATTCAGCCTTATGCAGATGGCTAAAACCTGCGCCGCTTTATCTTATCATCGCAAAGCCAAGTTGCCTTATATTTCAGTGCTGACTAATCCTACGATGGCCGGAATTATGGCTTCTTTTGCCGGAGTGGGGGACATTATTATGGCTGAACCGAATGCTTTAATCGGTTTTACCGGCCCCAGAGTAATTGAGCAAACCATTAGGCAGAAGCTGCCGGTGGGTTTTCAGCGTTCGGAGTTTTTATTAGATCACGGGTTAATTGACATGATTGTCCATCGTAAAAATTTAAAGAAGACTTTAAGCCAATTGCTTGACTATTTTGCCTAATTTTGTATAATAATTGAAGTTTGTTTTTTGTTAAGTATGATCATAAACATCAAGCAGGTAGCCCACAGGAGAATAAATAAATGGCTCAGGTAAGCTTGAGGAATGTTTGTAAGGTCTTTCCGGGTAATGTCACCGCGGTAAATCAGGTAAATTTAGGCATTGAAAATAAAGAATTTATGGTTTTGGTCGGGCCTTCCGGTTGCGGCAAGTCTACTACTTTAAGGATGATTGCCGGTTTAGAGGAGATCAGCTCGGGTGACGTTTATATCGGAGATAAACGGGTCAATGATGTGCCGGCTAAGGATCGGGATATTGCCATGGTCTTCCAGAATTATGCCCTTTATCCGCACATGACGGTTGAGGAGAATATGTCATTTGGCCTGCGGCTTCGGCATATCTCTAAGCTTGAGATTTGTCAGCGGGTAAATGAGGCTGCTGAAATTCTGGGGATTAAAAGATTGTTGAGCCGTAAACCCCGTGAACTTTCCGGTGGAGAGCGTCAAAGAGTGGCAGTCGGAAGGGCGATCGTAAGAAAACCGATGGTTTTTTTGTTCGATGAGCCGTTGAGTAACCTGGACGCCAAAATGCGCGTGCAAATGCGTACCGAGATTCACAAGCTCCACATCCGGCTGCAGACTACGATTATTTATGTGACCCATGATCAGGTGGAAGCTATGACGATGGGCGACCGGATCGCGGTAATGAAAGACGGGGTAATCGCACAATTGGGAGATCCGATTGATGTTTATGATCATCCGAGAAATAAGTTCGTCGCCAGTTTCATCGGTTCTCCGCCGATGAATTTTATGCAGGGCAAAATTATTAAGAAAGAGGGCAAGCTTTATTTTGATGAAGGCAAGATCCAGGTTAAGCTGGTTGAAGATATGCACAAGAAAATGGTCAATTATGCCGACCATGAAGTATTCTTTGGTATCCGCTCCGAAGATATCTATGATAAATTGTTTGTTTCGCAAGCCCCGCCGGAAAATATCGTTCGAGTAAATTGTGAGGTCTTTGAGCCGATGGGTTCGGAGGTCTACCTCTATCTGAATACGGGTAAACATACCTTTATTGCCCGGGTTAGTGCGCATGACCGCCCCAAGGTCAATCAGGAGATGGATGTAGTTTTTGATATGAGTAAGGTGCATTTCTTCGATAAGAATACCGAAGAAACTATCTGTTAAGCTCTTAACTGCATCCTTAACTAAAAGCTCAATGCCGCAAAATACTACCCGCAAGAATATCTGGTTGTCTTTGTTATTCCTGGCGGTTATCCTGCTTATCGTAAATTCAGTTTTTTTCCATCATAAAATTAATTTATTTATTGCCCTGCTATTTGTTTTAACCAACGCTTTAATTATTGCTTTCCTTTTAAAGTTTACCTCGGATAAAACTCAGCTTATCCAATCTAACTCCGAACACAACCAGGAAGAAATAAATATCGTTGAAGCGGAAAATAAGAAGAATCAAGAATATAATGTATCGCTTAAATCGAAAATTACCCGCTACGATAATTTAAAAAAGCTGATTGAAGAGCTGAATAATAGTTTAAAGCTGGATATTGTAATCCGCATATTAAGTTCAACTGTTTACACATTAATTTCGGATAGTACCGGAGTAGCCCTGTTTTATCTGGTAGATAATCAGTATCAAAAACTAAGCCTGGTCCATTCCATAAAAGACGATAGTGATTTAGTTGTCCTCTCTAAAGAAGGGGATATTTTTGATCAATGGGTTTTGAGGCATTCCAGCCAGCTGATCATTGAGAATTTGAAGAATGATTTCCGTTTCGATTCCGATAGTATCGGCGGGCAGAATACCCGTTCAGTTTTATCCTTGATCAGTTCACCTTTAATCAGCAATAACTCTTTGTTGGGCCTGTTGCGCTTGGAAAGTAGAAAGAGCAGTTTCTTTAATCAGGATGATTTGCGGTTTCTTTCTCTGGTCGCTGATCTGGGGGCGGTAGCTTTAGAGAATAGCTTGCTTTTTCAGAAGACCCAGGATCTGGCGATCCATGATGATTTGACTGCTTTATATACCCGCAGCTATTTTACCGAAAGGCTCAGGGATGAAGCCAGGCGTTGCTTGCGGCTAGATCAGCATTTATCTTTAATGATGATTGATATCGATTTTTTTAAACAATATAATGACAAATTCGGCCATATTGTCGGGGACCTGGTCTTGAAAAAGATGGGAATATTATTAAAAGAAACACTCGGTGAATTTAACCCTTTGTTATGCCGTTTCGGGGGAGAGGAGTTTTTGGTTATGTTGTCCGGGATAGATAAGAAAAGGTCCCTGGTGATTGCCGAAGAACTTCGCCAGAATATTCAAACCGAAAAGATCGTGTTACGCCGTCAAGACACGCATATTACTGTTTCTATCGGAGTAGCCAGCCTGCCGCTGGATACCAAAGATGAAGATGAGTTGGTGCAAAAGGCAGATAAAGCTATGTATAAAGCAAAAGAGAAAGGCCGCAACCGGGCATGTTCAATATAATCCTGCTTTTAATTATTACGTTGGCTCTTAGTTTGTTCCTGCGGGAAGTTTTATCCGGTCGCCTTAGGCGCCAGGAAGAAGACTCTTTCTGTTTGCAAAACGAGCTTAATCGCCTGAACGATTTTAAGAAAAATTTAAATCTGGAGAATGACCTGTTGAATAAAAGATTTGATGATACTCTGGTGCTTTATGAGTTGACTAAAGATATCTGTAAGAGCCTTGATGAAGAGAAGGTCTTCGCCATTTTTAATAAAAATTTAAAAGAGCATATCGGCATCGGTGATTGCCGGTATATCAAAGATAGCGCGGATTTGATTAAATATAAAAATTATACGATTTTGCCTTTGAACCTGGAAACAAACCAGGCCGCCGGTTATTTGGCGGTAGATAGGATTTTAGAAACCGACAAGGTAAAGTTTACCATTCTGGCCCAGCAATTTTTAATCGGGCTAAGAAGAGCATTGCTTTATCAGAAGGTTCAGGGTTTGACGATTACGGACATGTTGACCAGTGTCTATTGCCGGAGGTATTTTTTAGAGCGTTTCAATGAAGAACTCAAACGTTCTAAAAGAAATAAATTAAACTTAACCTTCCTGATGATCGATATAGATAATTTCAAACAGTTTAATGACCGCTACGGGCATCTAGTCGGGGATGCTATATTACGCCAGGTCTCTAAAACTATCCGTGAAGCGGTCAGGCAAATCGATTTTATCGGCCGCTACGGCGGAGAGGAGATCTGTGTCGTTTTGGCTGAAACAAACAAGGAGCAGGCTAATTATGCCGCGGAACGTATCCGTCAGGCAATTTCGCTTGAGGTAATCAAGGTTTATGATGAAGAGCTTAAGGTTACGGTAAGCATCGGCGTTTCCACTTTTTCTGATAATGCCCTGAATATGCAGAATTTAATCGAAATGGCGGATCAGGCCCTGTACTTAGCTAAGGAAACCGGAAAAAATAAGGTGTGTTTTGCCCCCTAGTTAAATTTAAACATTATCCCTTGAAAAACTGTATATTTTAATATAGAATACCACCCATGGTTAAATGGTTCATAATTGCGGTAGATTTAGGCGGTACCAATCTAAAATGCGCTCTACTGGATAGCCGCCTGAAGATCAAAGCCAAAAGCTCATTTAGCACAAAGAGTTTCGATAATAAGCTTGAGCTTATCCAGGGAATTGCCGATTCGGTAAGCAGTTTTATCCTAAATCAAAAGTTAAGGCCTTCTGCTATTCTGGGGATCGGTATAGGCGTGCCTGGGCCGGTTGATACCTCAAATGGTGTCGTGCATTTTTTACCGAATATCCCGGGATGGAAGCAGGTAAGGCTTAAAAAAATCCTGGAACAGAAAACTGGCTTGCCGGTGTTTATTGATAATGATGCTAAACTGATGACCTTGGCTGAGCATAAGGCTGGCGCGGCAAAAGATTATTCAAATGCGCTATGTTTAACTTTGGGTACGGGAGTGGGTGGGGGCTTGATTATTAATAATTCACTCTACCGGGGCCCCGATAATGCCGCTGGCGAAGCCGGCCACTTACCGTTTAATGAACAGGGGCCGCTGTGCGGTTGCGGAGCTCGAGGGTGCCTGGAAACATATATCGGGAATAATAATATTATAAAACTTGCGCGTAAATTATTCGGCCCCAAGATTACTTTAGAAAAAGTAAGCGCTTTAGCCCGTAAGAATAATTCCAAAGCCATAAAGTTTTGGGAGCAGGTGGGTAAAAAACTCGGCTTGGCTTTAAGCGGGATCGTAAATTTACTTAATCTTGATGTTATCGTAGTCGGCGGAGGGGTCGCCGGCGCCGGCAGGGTGTTGTTTGTCAGTGTCAGGCGGACGATTTCGGCGCGGGCAATGCGGGTACAGGGCGCCAGAGTAAAGATTGTCAAGGCTAAGTTGGGAGTTGATGCCGGGATTATCGGGGCAGGATATTTGGTCAAGGAAAGGTGTGGCAGATGAACCCGCACCTTCTTGGGATTTCGGTATTTAAGGAGACAGATTAAAAAAATAAATGGAAGAAGGTGCGGGGTGAAGATTTTTATTGATACAGCAAGTGTTAAAGAGATAAAAGAAGCTAGTTGCCTGGGTTTAATCGATGGGGTAACCACTAACCCTACGCTGATGGCTAAAGAAGGGCGCAATCCGGAGCAGGTATTAAAAGAAATTTGCGATTTAGTCAGCGGCCCGGTGAGTGCGGAGGTAATCAGTCTGGAATGCGCTGGCATGGTTAATGAAGCGCACCAACTGGTTAAGCTGGCCAAGAATATCGTAGTCAAGATTCCGCTGACCAAGGAAGGATTAAAAGCGGTGAAGCTCTTGGCGGATAAAGGAATCAAAACTAATGTTACCCTTTGTTTTTCTTGTGCCCAGGCATTATTGGTTGCTAAGGCCGGGGCAACCTACGCTTCTCATTTTATCGGCAGGCTTGATGATGTCGCCCAGGATGGGATGGAGCTGATCCGCGATATAAAAAAAATTTATGCAAATTATAATTTTAAAACCCAGATAATTGTGGCTTCTGTACGTAATCCCATGCACGTAGTCAATGCCGCTTTAATCGGGGCGGATATTGCGACAATTCCTTATTTGGTAATCGAACAATTGATTAAGCATCCTTTAACCGATATCGGGATCAACAGATTTCTGGAAGACTTCAAGAAAATTCCTCAAAGAAATAATGCTAAATAAATTTAAGCATATCTATCTGTTTAATCCGGCAGCTTTGGGCATGTTGCTGGTTTTTGTCTTTTGGTGCGGATTAGCCTTGGCGGAGACCCCTAAAGAGTCACCGATGATCATTAATGGCGATAATGTGGAGTATTCTGCCGATAGCAAAGAAGTTACGGCTACCGGGAATATCGAAGTCATTTATCGAGGTTCTAAGCTTACCTGCAATAGGCTAAAAGTGAATATGCAAACTAAAGAAGCCCTTGCGGAAGGTAACGCCAGGATTGAAGATGTCAAAGGGATAGTTACCGGAGAAAGAATAGTTTATGATTTTGCGAATAAAACCGGGATCATCTATAATGCTGATTTTCGCGCTAATCCCTATTTTGGAAAAGCCAGGAAAGTTGAAAAAATAAGCGATAATGAATTTGTCTCCAAGAACGGTTATTTTACTACTTGTAACCTGGATCATCCGCATTATCGTTTTGCTTCTAAGAAGCTCAGAATGTTTCCCGGAGATAAAGTCCAAGCTGAAAAAACTACTCTCTATCTATGGAGCATACCGCTGCTTTACCTTCCCCGGTTTAACTATTCGATGAAAGAACCGATTATGCATGTTCAGGTGCAGCCGGGTCGGCGTAAGGATTGGGGGCTATATCTTTTAAGTAACTGGCGCTATAATCTTACGCCTAATACCAATCTGAGGGTTTTTCTGGATTACCGGACCAAACTTGGTTTAGCGGAAGGTTTTGAGGTAAACTACAAAACTCCGGTCGTCGGAAAGGGAGATTTTAAATTTTATTATACGAATGAAAATAATTACAATCCTCCGGCCGCAGCGCCCACGGAGTTTCAACGTTATTTTTTGCGTTGGCGCCACAAATGGACTATTGACCCGCGCACCAATGTAATGGCTGAGTTTTATAAAATTTCCGATAAAAGACGCCAGTTTGAGAATAATCCGGCTCCACTTACCAGCGGCTCTAATCCTAATGCGCATAATATTTTGCAGGATTATTTCTTTCGTGAGTATGAGAAAGATTCTCAGCCGTTAACTTACGCTTTATTCCACCATGCCTTTGATTATTCCAGCCTGGATATACTTTTACAAAAGCGTACCAATCATTGGTTCGATCAATTGGAAAAACTGCCGGAGATAAGCTATAACCTGCCCAGTTTGCAATTAGATGATTCACCTCTGTATTTTGAAAATGCCACCCAATTCGGGGTTTATAACAAAAAGGGGATACTGATGACCCCGCCAACCAATGACGATGTCACGGTAACCCGTTTGGACACAACCAACACGGTATCTTTACCTATGCGGTTAGGTTTTGTGCGAGTTAAGCCGTTTGTTGCCAGCCGTCAGACTTTTTATAACCAGGGGGCAAACGGACAAAGCGGGATCGTGCGTACAATTTTTTACAGCGGCACGGATATGAGCACTAAATTCTTCCGGGTTTATAATACCAAAACGAATTTTATGGGTTTGGATATTAATGGGATGCGCCACATCATTACCCCCAGTATCGGATATCTGTATACGCATAATCCTACTGTCCCGATAAGTAATATCAGGCAGATTGATGCGACAGACGCAATTACCCGCGGCAACACCGCTACCTTAAGCTTATCGAATAAGTTACAAACTAAACGTAAGGGGCAAAGTGTGGATTTTGTCGACTTTTTAATTTCTACTGATTATGTGTTTGATCCTAAGAGCGGGGTAAATCAGAATAGCATTCTTTTGGATACGGGCAACAAACTGGAGAGCCAGTTTTCCGACATTATTTTGAAATTAAAAGTATTGCCGTATTCCTGGGTAAGATTGGAATCTGAGGCGACTTTCGAGCATTCCAACCATACGAATATCAACTATAATAGGTTTTCATTGGCCAACTACTCTTTAAGTTTTGATCTAGGTAAAGACCGCTCATTTTCAATCGGCCAACGTTATGAAAGAAAAGGTTATAATGAAATTACTGCCGGTTTTAACTGGCGCATAAGCCCAAAGTGGAAATTCGGTATTTATCAGCGGTATAACCTTAAAAAATCCTCTACTTTGGACAAAGGGTATCAAGAGCAGCAGTATACTTTAACCCGTGACCTGCATTGTTGGGATTTAGATATCAGTCTTAGTAAAAAAGAGGATACCGGTACCACAATATACTTTACTTTCAGACTTAAGGCTTTCCCTGAGAATGAGTTTGGATTTGATCAAAAAATGAGTGAAGGCAAATCCGGATCGCAATAAAGTTCCATTATACCATTATCGGATTGAACATATCTTCTTAGAAGGAATTTAAATGAACATCTCAATTATTGGGTCCGGATATGTAGGATTAGTCAGCGGTGCCTGTTTTGCTGAATTAGGCAACCACGTTATTTGCGCTGATCATGATGTAAAAAAAATCAGTGCCCTTAAACAGGGACTGGTCCCTATTTATGAACCGGGGTTAGCGGAGCTGGTGGTTAATAATCTTAAGAAAAAAAGGCTTAAATTCACCTCTAGTATTAAGGAAGCGGTAAGAGGCAGCGAGGTAATTTTCATTGCCGTAGGCACGCCGGCGCTGGAGAATGGTGAATCGGATTTAACCGGCATCGAGAAAGTCGCCCGCAGTATTGCCCAGAATATGGATGGGTACCGGCTGATTGTTGAGAAATCTACCGTCCCGGTTGAAACCTGCGCTTGGATTAAGAAGACGGTCGCTACTTATATTAAGAATAAGCATAAATTTGATGTAGTTTCTAATCCGGAGTTTTTACGGGAAGGCTGCGCGATAAATGATTTTATCCATCCTGACCGGATCGTCCTGGGCCTGGAGACCCTTAAAGCCAGGCAGATCATGACTAACTTATATCAGCCATTGAACCGGCCGATATTAATTACTAACGTTAAATCCGCTGAATTGATCAAGCATGCTTCCAATGCGTTTTTGGCGACTAAAATTTCATTTATTAATGCGTTGGCTTGTATTTGTGAACGGGTAGGCGCGGATGTGAAAGAAGTAGCTCGCGGCATGGGTCTGGATAACCGGATTGGCCGTTATTTTTTACATGCCGGAATAGGTTACGGGGGGTCCTGTTTTCCTAAGGATCTAGACGCCTTTATCACGATCTGTGAAAAATTAGGTTATGACTTTGGAATTCTTAAAGCGGTAAGAGAAACCAATAAAAAGCAGAAGATCTTCATCTTAAAAAAGGTCAAGGATGCCCTGTGGGTCCTTAAAGATAAAACCATCGGGGTTTTAGGCCTGGCCTTTAAGCCCAATACCGATGATTTAAGGAACTCTCCAAGTATTGATTTAATTAACGCTTTGATTCGGGAAGGGGCCAAGATTAAGGTTTATGATCCCAAGGCTATGGAGAAAGCCCGGAAAATTTTAAAAAACGTTGTCTTTTGTAAAGATGCTTATCAAGCTGCAACCGGAGCCGACGGCTTGATTATTGCTACAGAATGGAATGAGTTTAAGGAATTGGATTTTGCGAAATTGAAAAAAAAGTTAAAACGTGCTTTGATCGTTGACGGCAGGAATATTTATGATCCTAAACAACTTACGGGTTTGGGTTTTACCTATATTGGAGTAGGTCGGCCAAATGCATAAGCTACTATTTGATTTTGACCAAAAGATAAAGAAGAAACAGTTGGAGATTGCGGTAGTCGGCTTGGGCTATGTCGGATTTCCTTTGGCGTTAGAATTCGCCAAAAAAAAGGTTAAAGTTACCGGAATCGAGATTGATGCCGGCCGCCTGCATTCTATCGGTCAGCGCAAATCTTATATTAGCGATATAAGCAGCCAGGAGCTAAAAGCTGCGCTAGATAGCGGATATTTCCGCGCCAGCAGCAGTTTTGCGGATATTCACCGGGCCGATGCAGTGTTAATCTGTGTTCCTACTCCCTTAAAAGGAAGGTATCTTCCCGATATTTCTTTTATCAAGAATGCAGTCAGTCAGGTGGCCTTGCATTTGAAAAAAAGAGCGCTGGTGATTTTAGAGAGTACTACTTATCCGGGGACAACCGAAGAAGAGATCTTGCCGATTTTCGAAAATCGGGCCTTTAGGCATGGCAAGGATTTCTACCTTTGTTTTTCACCGGAAAGGATCGATCCGGGTAATAAAAAATTTCCCGTACACAAGATCCCTAAAGTGATCGGCGGGATTACTCCTCAAGCTA
>Ga0066640_10001859_pt1 | contig 12691 bp, 8 predicted proteins | sample CryGeyCG2114_020_2_FD_59505 | JGI IMG/M metagenome (GOLD analysis project Ga0066640, IMG submission 59505) | Groundwater microbial communities from aquifer - Crystal Geyser CG11_big_fil_rev_8/21/14_0.20 | ecosystem: Environmental > Aquatic > Deep subsurface > Groundwater | place: USA: Utah... | reverse complement strand
TTCTTCCTCCTGCCCCGCAGGAACTGCAGCCGCCATATCGTCTGCAGGCGCACTATTCATTGCACCGTTTCTATCGAGAGTTCCATGTTCGCGCTCAGCGCCGCCCATTGCAACTGGCTGACCGGCACGGTCGAGCAGGATAATATTTTCGGCAACAATTTCGGTACGGTATCGCTTCACACCATCTTGTCCTTCCCAATCGCGCGTTTGCAGGCGTCCCTCTACAAAAACCTTTCGCCCTTTCTTTAAATACTGCTCGCAGATATCGGCTAACTTACGCCATGCCACAACATTATGAAACTCGGCACGCTCTTTGCGCTGACCGCTTGACTGATCCTTCCAGACAAAATTTGTTGCTACGCTAAAGGTGCATACTTTGCTGGCACCGGCCATACGGACCTCAGGATCACGGGTAATATTTCCGATAATTTGAGCACGATTCAATGAGAAAGCCATGGGGAAAGATTAAAAATTAGATAGTCAATTATTCTGAGTTCAGAGTACCGCACTCCGCCAACAAGTGAAGCAATTTTTGCTTTTTTCGTTTGTATCAGTGCATACTTTGTGGCGTGATATTTATACCAGGCAAAAATCCGGAACTCTCACTGACCGAATTACAGGCATTCTCATCTACGGCACAGCTCCATCAAAGTGGAGTTATCGTTGCCGGAGATATACCGAAACCGTCTGATGCACAAGCATTTCTCAACCGGCTTGGAGGCGTAGTAGAAATTATTGAACCGCTCTTTGACGGGCCTATCGACGAGTCCACGTTATATCCCCTGCTCTATGCCCATTTAGAAAAAGAGCTTACAGCACAAGCAAAAGGTGCATTCGGTATTAATACCCTGCCGCAGAAAAAACCCGAAGCAATGAAATCGTTGCTCGAAATGCTCAAAAAAGATTTGCGGGATGCCGGCATTAAAGCGAACTTTATCAACAATAAATTTCAAAATGTACATCGATTGAACGCCGCGGAAAGCAGAGCAGAGAATATTTGGATATTAGAAGACGAAGGAGAGAAGGTATTGGCTGGACGCTCTCTTGCATATCAAGATGTTGAGCGCTATGCACAGCGCGACTATAAAAAACCGTTCCGCGATGCGCGTGTAGGGATGCTGCCCCCCAAATTAGCGCAAACAATGATAAATTTGGCGGTTGGAGAAAATACAGCGGGACGCACTATTTACGATCCCTTTTGCGGTAGCGGCACAATTTTAGTTGAGGCGCTGCTTATGGGATTTAATGTTCTGGGTTCCGACGTTGAAGAGCGAATGGTTGGCGGTGCCGAAAAAAATGTTGTATGGGCACGCGAAGCATTCGGCATGCCCGCAGAACTCTCGGCAAGACTTTTTGTGCGTGATGCGCGTGAGATAGCAAAAGAAGATGTAGGCAGCGAACCGCTCGCCATTGTTGGAGAACTGCATTTAGGCAAACCGCTTACACGCTTTCCCGGACGCGGCTTGCTCGAAGTAATACAGCGCCCCTTGCTCGAGCTGTATTTGGGATTCTTTGAAGCACTTGCGCCACTTCTGCCCAAGCAAACTCCGCTCGTGCTTGCCTTTCCATTTTGGATTCGGCGTGGCAAAACTCATATTCGCATTGCCGACACCGTGTGCGAAAAAATTCGCCCGCTTGGTTTTGAACAGAGCGCAGCGCCGCTCTTCTATGCACGGCCGCAGCAAATTGTAGGGCGAGAAATCATTCAGCTCGCAATTCGATAGTACCGGCCCCGGCACTGCCTGCCGGCAAAAGTTCTTTGAGCGTTGTCACTTTGCCGCGCTGTTTTGCAATAATCGTGCCATGAGCATCGGCCGAAAATACGAATGTGTCACCTGCCTCGGGCTTCCATGTATGCGGATCCACACCAGCCTTTGCCATCTCGGTCATCACATGAAATGCCGTAAGCCTATTCATTCCAATGGTATCGATCAAAAATTCATAGAGTGTTTTTTTATTTGCAAAATCGGTCTCGACCGTACCCAAAAATGGCAAATGGCCAACACTTTGCACTGTCTCGTATTTTGCAAATGCGCGCCGGCGCGACTCTAATCCTTCGATAATTAATTTTTGATCACCATTCGTCCAAATCTCCTGACAATTTTTTCCCATGCGCACATGCGGATACGTTGGCTTTTTACATCTCACAACTGGCACGAGCTCCGGCTGATCGACTGGCGCTTCAAACACTTCGTGCACTTCAGCCATTTCTCCGGCACCCACGCTCGATGTCGCAACAAACGGGACCCCATTGCCTTGCGGCGTAGCTGGCTCTATATGGAGCGCCTCAACCTGAACATCTCTTTGGCTATTGCCGGAACGCAAAGCTGTAACACCTACAGCGCCTGCAAAAGCCGCAATACCAAATAAAACAGTGGCAAGCCGGTTGCGAGTCTGTCTGCGGACTGAAGGCAAGCGCTGTTTCATCGCTTGCGATATTAGAGGGTCAGACATCGCAGCTGCTTTAATTGCACTGTGAATTCTATCAACATCCGTATCGCGCGCACCCGATTGAAAATCAACAATGACTGGCAAATCTTGCGACTCAGTTGGGGGTGGCTGCGGCGGTTGCCGCGGCTGCGCTTTTGCTGCCGAGAGCTCGTTCTGAAGCGCATTGCATTCGCGATACAGCGCCTCAAGCTCACTGAGCTGTTTCTTAACAATCTCAAAAGAAGCACCAACATCCAAAACAAAAACTCCCTTTTCCATAAGCCGGTGATATGCCGCCAATCGCTCAAAGTTAATCGGGATTCGGCCTGCTGCTATTTCATACTCATCCAGACGGCTATAAGATGGAATACCGTTATTTGTAATACGCTGCGAGGCTTCAGAAAGCACCAGCGTATGAACAAACGGTGGCAAGCGGTCGAGTAATGGAATGAGTGCACGAAAACGCTCTTGATACTCGGGAGTAAAGAGGCCGCTTTGGGTATCGACTTCAATATGGAGCGCTTGGATCATATCCTGGCCCGCAGTACTGCCGTAAACAGTCCGTGCCCATGTAAACATCTTGTCGTGCCCGCGCGATGCAACGTCGGAAATCAGGCGCCGTCTATTTTCGTCATAGCTGTTATTAATATTCCAAAAGAAAATCCTGTCTTCACGCTTATTCGGAGGCATTGAAATCCGCTCGTCACCAACAAGGCAGATATTCTCTATGCCGATCGTTGCCAGCATCTCTGCAGGATACTCACTTAAAAATCGCTCCAAAGGACGAAGCTGTTCGGCATCAACAGTTTCGATACTTTTATGAAAAACCAGTTCGCACTCATTGCCGAGCAGTGCAGACAAATACTCGCGCGCACTCAATTCATCCATTACTTCGATAATATCGACCGAAAAGCCGTCATCATCTGCAAGCGGCAGCGCATAAGCATTTGAACGCAAAATAGATTCTTCAGGAACAAAAACAGTACCGCGTGCAGTTGTTGTCTCTTGCTGAAAGCGGAGCAAATTTTCTTCCAGGGTTTGTTCAAAAGCGTAGTAAAAATGATTATCGTCACGGGACGATTTGGGCGCTGTTGCAGAAACATCAATTCCCTTTGGGAAGAACAGCTGAATCATTTCGGGCTCAGCCTCGAGAATAAATCGATACAGCCGCGCCGCTAAATGCGGCAATGAATGCTGCATGCCAAGTGAAAATTGCATAGACAACTGAGGCCAACGATTGTGAATACGAATGCACTCGATTTGATTTTCCAACTGCCTGCGATTTTGCATCGTTGAATAACCTGCAATAATACGCCCCTGCCGCTTTGCGGGAGTGTATGGAGAGTAGGAATCTGCCGTACATCCGTCGGCTATAAGCAGTTCAGAAAAGTACTGCCGGAGCGGCAGCCCGCGGACCATGTGAGCGCACTCATTGAGATGTTCGAGCGGAATAGGCTGATCTTCGGCGCTGAAATGCACGGGAATATCACGCACAATTTTACTCAAAAATGCGCGGGCCAATTCTGGAGAAACTGCCACACGTCCGTCGTCATGCACAATTACCGGGCCGGCTTCGCGGCCAATGCCCAAAACCTCACACTGATTTCTAAATGACTCAACAGGATGGATGATTTCCGGAAAGCGGGCATCGATTCGATCACCGCTCTCGTAGAGGACTGCGGGCAACGTATCACTTCTACGAAACGGACCGCGCGCCGGCATAGGCTGTTCCGAAAATACCGGACGCTGCTCTTCTTGCGGCAGCGGTAACGGAGGCGGCGGAATCGCATTGCGGTGAGCTTCATGCTCGGCTGCTAATCCAGGAACGTAGGTGATGTTTGTGGTGGTCTCGCCTTCAAGGTATTCATAAACAATATCTCTACTGGTAAGATCTGTGGTTATGCCGTCGGGCGCAACACCACGTAGCGGCTCTTCCAAAAGATAATCACGCAAAGTATCGTCGTGCCCCGAAGGTTGAGGTTTTCCAAATATCCTGTTGCGGACTGCACCGATCAGTTGCGAAATCTTCCCGGTTGCGCCACGCACAAGACGCTCACGCAAACCGGGCACTGCGATCTTCAGCGTTTCGATTCTACCAGGCTGTATTTGATGTTGGGGATTCCGCCGTTCCACGGCTAATATTGGGGTATGATGATAGCAGTGTTGGGGTGGCTACAATATTAGGTATGGATGAGAAGTTGTCAAGCAATGACAATTTAGGAAGAAAAGTTGCACGCTCGGGCTCAGTTTATTATAGTAGTGCAGCTTTATTGGTCTTCGACAATCCGGAGTAGCTCAATGGTAGAGCAGCTCGCTGTTAACGAGCTGGTTGTCGGTTCGAGTCCGACCTCCGGAGCCAATCAGATCGATTCCCCATTTCATACATAGCCGAAAAGGGCTCTTTCAGCTTCCAGACTAGCTTGCGGCCTTCCATTTTCAAGTTCGCAAGTACGAAATTGAGAAATCGTCTTTTTTGATCTGCTTGCGAACTCATAAAAAGCTCGTGTGCTTTTCTGGATACATCTAACAGATATGCAGCAGTCCTATAAAACTCCTCATCACCCTTTGAGTGGTCTGCAAGTTGTAGGAGCAAGTCTCTTTCCTGCTGCTTCCATTTTTGCAGCATTTTGTCGTGTTCATCTCTCGTAATACGCCCATCAAGCATGTCTTCATACGCTGGCTGAAAACGAGATTGGATCCGTGTTAATTTAATATTGATACTTTTAATATTCTGCTCATAGAATTTCTGCTCACTGTTTTGACTCTTTCGTAGTTGACTCTTCACGTCCTCCACAACATCATCTGGAGGATGCAAAAGACGAAAGATCTCAGCAAGTTCCTGGATTAAATCGTCTTCCTTCACATTCACTCCCTTGCAATTATTCTTATATTTAGAACACTTCAAATAGACGTGGCCTTTCTTTGTGTACGGCGTAAGCAGACAACCGCAATCATGCGTTATAAGGCCACGAAAAGCATATGCAACTTCACCAGTCTTAAAAGGCTTCTTGTGCCACCCCTCCCTTACCTTTTGGCATTTATCAAAAAGCCAACGTGAAATAATCGGCTCATAATTGTGGGGATAGAGTTTCCCCTTCACTTTCATCTCACCGTAGTAAAAAGGATCTTGAAGCATCGTAGCAACGACACTCTTAGCCAAAGGTTTTTCCCAATGCGTGTTGTTTGTGAGGCCTTCATCCTTGAGCATCTTTGCAATTTGCGTATGTGAGTAATTGCCAGTTGAGTACCACTCAAAGGCTTTCTTCACTATAGGGGCCCTATCTGCATCGAGTTCAACCCACTTCTTACCATTCTCTAAATCAACATTAAGATAACCCACTCGCGCACGTCCAATCCACTCACCGTTACGGAGCTTCTGCTCAAGGCTGCGCTTCACATTATCACTCAACTGCATCACATAGGTCTTTGCAACAAAGACAGCTAAATCCCACCGCATAAGATCAACACTGTTTGAATCTTTATCGAGAACAAGGTTCTCACGCAAGAAATGAATTTCAAGTTTTCCCTCTCTTCTAACTGCATCAAGCTCAACAGACTCTCTAAAACTACGTTGAAGCCGATCTACGGTTTCCACAATAAGTATAACAGGTATTTTACTCTTTTTAATTACTTCAAAGAGCTCACAAAACTTTTTGCGATCGGATCTTGTAGATGATTCGGTAAGTTCAACAACTTTTTCAAGATGAAAATCCTTTTGTTTTGCATAGTCATTGATCTTCTGAACTTGAGCAGGAATCGTATGACCATCTTCCTGTTCTTCGGTAGAAACACGAGCCAATCCGTATGCTACTTTTTCAAATACAAGTTTAGATACTTTTTTCATAACGTATTAAGGTTAGAATATAATAAAAATGATTAAAATGGTAATACAAGATCTTTCATTTTGAGTGGCTTAAACTCAGAAAGCTCCTTACCAATATGATTAAAAGGGTCAAACTTTTGGCTTTGTTTAAATTCCAAGTCATTCATTTGAGCTAAGGTTCGATAAATCGACCCGACTGAAAAATACTTATTAAACATTCCGTTAAAAGAGCGCATGCCAAGCTCTCGAATACCGTAATAACACCCAATAATCTGCAAGGTTTTACTAGGTGTTGCATGCCATTTTTGCTGTCTCAAAACCTCCCTCACAACTTCTTCTACACTTAGGCTTTCTGATAAAATCGGATATTTTAAAGAATCCATTATATTAACCCAATAGTGTTGAAGCAATTTATGAGAAAGCCGCGCACTAAATAACTCTCGAAACGTAGTGAGCCCAGGTGCTCCAATTATCTTTAAGGCTGCTTTGAGCTTTACTCTATTCAAAAGTCTATACTCAAGCCTAAGAATTTCTAAAGGTTGCCTGTGCACCCTCCGAATCTCATCAAAAATATCCATTTGCGCATGAAATGTATTGTCTTCAACTCCTCTCCCCTTAGGTTGCTTCAAATCTTGAATCTTGTCGTATAAAACAAACGCATGGCTCTTTGCATAAAAATAGACCGCTGAACCACCGTTATCAAAACGCTTGGTATTGAGATCAAGCCTTCGGGATATATTGGCCTTCTCCACATACTTCAACACGCTCGAAACCGTAGTGTAATCCAAAAATGAAATATTCTTTGAAAAATGGATGGCACTTACAATTGCACTTTCAATGGGATTGCCGATCAACTTAATGCCCATTTTCTCAACGCATTCATGTAATGTCTTCACGACATTGGAAAAATCGCTATCCTCAAGCTCATCAAAGTTGCTGCCTTCAAATATGAGCTTTGGAAGCGAGCACTCAATATTCAATGTCACGCTTTTGCCTCCTTTTATAAGCCGCTTAATAATGGTGAGCTTTGGCATGTAACGGCCTGCGCGTTTACCGAAGTTCTGAATCCATTTTTTAGTGCCATGCGCTCCAAATATCGTGTATCCCAAAACATCAGTCGCTGGTGGATCAAAGCGCTCTGGATTTACAATAATGAAATTATGGTCAGGAATTGTTAGCCTCACAGTATCTATCATTACATGAATCGTTAGGGCTCATTACTTCTTCGAGATACGAGAAACACTCTTTGGCTTTTGAAAAAACCGCCTCCTCAATAGCCTTGGAAACCTCTTTATTGATTGGGTGGTAAATATTTATTGCACCCTTAGTGGGATATGTGAGACGTAATCCCGTCCCATCCAATCTTGTATGAATGCCGATCGACCCTAAGTACAAGCATCCATTCAGGACGAAACTTGCAAAGCCGATAAGCCCATCCTGTGGCTTTATCGGTACAATCTGGATTTCCGTTATTACGATTTCGTTCTTATTCATTATTAGCTCGGTCGATGTTGTTTTGTTGATCGACTTCGATTAAAAGTTGAAAGTAGCCAAGCATCTGTGAGCTAAACTCACTGGTTTGCTCACTGGTGAGCTTGCGGTTTAATAGTTTTTCGTAGGGGCTTTCCATAACAAAAAAGCCTCCACGAGGAAGCTCGTTTCGAGCATAACGAAGCACTACGAAATGAGCACAGGTATCTTTAGGTATCTTTTTTTACACGCTATTTTAAACAATTTGCACTACTTCTTCGTTTGCAACCCAATGTCCATTTTTGTTTACAAAAAGTGTTTCAGCATCGTCTTGAGTTATAGATAGTTTCTTAGATATTGTCCTAACCAGATTGTTTTTATGCTCACGATCAATCCCATACTCACCCAAATTTTTCAATAGATTATATAAATGCTCTCCTCCTACAAAAAACTGACCACTCGTCTGCTTTTTCATCTTATAAAGAGATGTTCCATTGCCTCTAACCCATAATGCAAATTTATCAGACAAATCAGCATAAAAACAAAGGCATCTATCAGAATCAGCGACTTCACTCTCCTTTAAAGCATCCATAGCATATTCAAAAATTACTCCTCCACGTTGACCCAAAAAATCTTTATAAAATTTATCGGTTAAATCTAATCGAAAAGACCAAAATATCTTCGTTAAATCCTTAACATTACGCTCAATTGCATGAATTTTGAGATTTTTGATATAGCCCAACCATTCAAAATAAATCATTGTAGTTACTATATCGATATCATCGTCCTCCGGCATTTCTTCCACAAACAAATTTTTATCTGGATACTTCTTCAACAAATCATGAATTCTTTTTATCACTCGGCCTTGCTGAACAGTTGATTTTGCAAGATTGCGTTCAAGTAAACGCAAGGAATTTTCACTCCATTTTATTAAATATTCACTAATAAATTCATTTGCGATATTTTGATCAATTTTTACAAAGCGCAACAAAAACTCATTCTTTTTAGGAGGCTTATCAAAGTGAGGACAAAACCACCAAGCTGGCAATTCGGGGCAGGCATCTTCTGCTTCATACTTAATAGGAAAATTTTCCAAAAAATCCCCCTGACAACGCCCTTTCGTTTTTACGAGATTAAATTCTTTAATAACACCAAAATCTACACACAATTTTGCTAAACGAGTATCGATAACATAACTATTAATCTTTGATCTCAGTGGTTCTGGGAAATCCTGTATGTAAAAAAAATCTTGACCATATGGATTAAATGTCTCAATAAACTCAGGCTCTCCTTGCCTATTGAGCACATACCAAAGAATAAATAACAGCTCAGTTTCGATATTTTGACTCAAATATCTTTCCATTTCATTACATCTTTAAATAGAAATCAATCCAGATCATAGCCTTTTTCGTAGCCGCATTAAAGCCCTGTTGCTGATTCTTTAGGGTGCATGTTACTATTCCAGCGTTCACCCGCAAATCACTCATACGAGCATTTCCGCTCATCAATGCCTACTGGGCAGCGATGGGCGGCGTGCCAGTAGGCTGCTCGTATGAGTAAGTGATTGGGTGAACCACGCCGTCCACTTTTGCGAAAATTGGCACGGCTCAAAGATGTAATGAGCAACCTATGGCCTCCTTTCACTTCAAAGGAAAAACATTCCTCCAAAACTACCACCACGCAGTAAAGTTTCACAATTTAGCCGCGCAAAAGAGTAAAGGGCTGAGCAAGTCACCTTCCTTGGATGACAACCTTGTTATTCATGGTGACAACTTAAAAGCACTCAAAGCACTACTTCCAACGCATGCGGGCAAAGTTAAGTGCATCTATATTGATCCACCGTACAACACTGGCAACGAAGGATGGGCTTACAACGATAATGTTGCGTCCCCGATGATTCAGGAATGGCTAGGGAAAGTCGTTGCTCGCGATGACCTTACGCGACACGATAAATGGGCTTGCATGATGTATCCAAGGCTTACACTTCTACGCGAACTATTACAAGATGATGGGGTAATTTTTATCAGTATTGATGATAATGAAGTTCATCATTTAAGAATGCTAATGGATGAGATATTCGGAGAAGAAAATTTGCTTCAAGAATTAGTCTGGAAAAGACATTCCGGTGGAGGAAATGATTCACGATACTTTGCTCAAGATCATGAATATGTATTGGGCTATGCAAAAAATAAATTAAATATTCCAAGTTTAAGATTATCTTTAAATGAAGATGAAAAAAAACAATATGTTGGAAAAGATGAGCATTTCAAAACCTTAGGGCCATACAAAACTAAATCATTTCGTCGCATGAGAGAGAATGACCCTAGGCCAGGTCTACAATATGAAATTGATGCTCCTGATGGAACTAAAATAGCTAATGAATGGAAATGGGAAAAAAATAATTTTCTAAGAGCTTTTGCAGATAAAAAAATAATTATTAGAAAAGACAAGAAGGGCAAATGGCAAGTAGAGTACAAAATATATCTAAACGATGGTGAAAATGAGCGAACAAAAGTACCTCGCTCTCTATTGCTTAAGGAAGAAAGAAATAGTGATGGAAAAACACAATTGGAGGAAATTTTTCAGAAAGATAACATCTTCAATAACCCAAAACCGATTGGTCTAATGAAACATTTCCTAAAATTCTCTTCTGATACCGATTCTTTAATTCTGGACTCCTTCGCTGGCTCAGGCACAACAGGTCACGCAGTTTTAGCTCTCAATAAAGAGGATGGAGGCAATCGCAAATTCATACTCATTGAATGTGAGGATTATGCAGACAAAATTACTGCCGAACGCATGAGACGTATAATTAAAGGAGTACCAACAGCTTCAAACGAAGAACTAAAAGCTGGGCTCGGTGGAACTTTTTCCTACTACGAACTCGGAGAAGAACTCAACATGGATAACCTGCTTGCAGGCAAGAAACTGCCAAGCTACGAAGACCTCGCAAAATATGCATTCTTCACTGCAACTGGGGAAAAGTTCGACCCTAAAAAACTTGACGAGAAGACCTTTTACATAGGCTCATCGAGCACCTTTGAGGTGTTTCTCATGTATAGCGCGGATAAGTCTAAACTTAAAAAACTCGCGCTCAATTTGGAGTTTGCTGAGCAGATTCACAAGAAATTTCCCGCACGGCCCAAGCTCGTTTTTGCACCTGCCTGCTTCATTGAAGATTACCACCTCAAAGAATTCAACATTCGATTCGCTCAATTACCGTTTGAAATTTATAGAATGGCTGAATAATTAATTCATATGCAACACAAACTTGATCCAAAGAAAAAGCGAGAATTCCAACAGCTAATTATTGCGGCACTACAGGAAGCAAAAGATGAAGAGGAAAACTTGAAAAAGATTGTGTCATCCACGAACACAATACATTTAACCGAATAAAACAAATATGCACACACTCAAGGAATACCAACTCGACTGTAAGAATGCGATGGATCGTTATTTTCAAGTTCTTGCTGAAGAGCAGCAAAAGTTGAGCAAGATTCCCGAAGAAGTGCTCAAAGAGTGGAGCAAAGAAATCGATCCGTCCGAGAAAGCGTGGCACAAGCTCTTCCCTGAAGGAGATCGCAACCATGAGTATCGTGACAAACGGACAGGCCACAACAAGCCGTGTCCGAACTTCTGCTTAAAAATCCCTACTGGTGGAGGAAAAACTCTACTTGCTACTTATGCGCTTGAGTTTTACTTAGAGCGTCTGCGGCAAAAAAAGACAGGTTTTGTCATGTGGATTGTGCCGAGCGAGCAAATCTACACACAAACGCTCAATGCGCTCAAAGATCGCGCACATCCATACCGTGAGCGACTCGATGCACTTTCTGGCAATCGAGTAAAAATTGTCTCCAAAAAAGATTACTTTAGCCCCAATGATGTTGAAGAAAATCTTGTGGTACTTGTGATGATTTTGCAGTCATTTTCACGAGATAAACTTAAAAAGGACGACCTCAAATTCTTTCAAGACAATGGCAAGTTCGATGAGTTTTTCCCGCTTGAGAGCGATCAGCGAAAACAAAAGGCTCTGCTTGAGCTTTACCCGAACCTCGACCAAGAAAGCACAGAAAACTCTTTATTCGGTGTCAAAATCAAAACCTCATTCGGAAACGTGGTTAAAATCCTTGAGCCACTCATTATTTTGGACGAGGGACACAAGGCAAAGAGCGAGCTTGCGAGTAGCGCTATTTCAGAATGTAATCCATCGTGCGTTTGCGAGCTCACCGCGACACCTACCGAAGCAGCCAATGTGCTTTTTTCGGTTGCAGGCCGCGAACTGGAAAAAGAGGAAATGATTAAACTCGATCTTAATCTTATTGAAAAGGACACCATCGAATGGAAGAGCCTTGTAAATTACTCGATCGAGCATTTGCAAAACCTACAGAAAAAAGCCGATATATTCCTAGAAAAAACCGGCATCTATATTCGACCAATCAATCTCATTCAAGTCGAATCTACGGGTAAAGATCAACGCAAGGATGGCAATATTCATGCTGAGGATGTAAAAGAGCATCTTATTGCCACTGGGCTAGTTAGAGAAGAAGAGATCGCTATAAAAAGCAGTTCAAAAAACGATATTGAAGGACAAGACTTGTTTTCCAATCAATGCCCTATTCGGTTTATCATAACCAAACAGGCGCTACAAGAAGGCTGGGACTGCTCGTTTGCATACTCTTTGACGGTACTGGGTGGTTCGCGTTCAAAAACAGCTCTTACGCAACTTGTGGGCCGTGTACTGCGTCAACCTTATGCGCGCAAAACTAAAATCAAGGAGCTAGACGAAAGCTATGTATTCTGTCTGCGCGACTCTTCCAAAGATCTTATAAAAGCAATACGAACTGGCTTTGAGTATGATGGTATGGGAGATTTAATGAAGCGTATTATAACGAGTCCAGGCAAAAACGACCCCGATCTTGGAGAACGCAAAAAACAAGCCCTGCGCAAGCGCTTTGAAAAAAGCCTGCG
>Ga0066640_10001857_pt1 | contig 12695 bp, 8 predicted proteins | sample CryGeyCG2114_020_2_FD_59505 | JGI IMG/M metagenome (GOLD analysis project Ga0066640, IMG submission 59505) | Groundwater microbial communities from aquifer - Crystal Geyser CG11_big_fil_rev_8/21/14_0.20 | ecosystem: Environmental > Aquatic > Deep subsurface > Groundwater | place: USA: Utah... | reverse complement strand
CTAAAACAATCGCTGTCGAGCCCGGCAGGGAGCCCAAAGGCCCATCTGATTTTTTAGAAATGTTTTCTGACTCGTTAAAAGAAAAAGATATCGCTTTATTGAAAAATCCGAATAATGTGCGGGGCTTAGCTGAAATAGCACCCGTTGTTTACCAATCAGTCGTGGTTTCTTATCAAAGCGAGACAAAAAGAGCCAGCATTATTGGCTCATCTGCTCTGATGGCTAAAATCTTAGATATTTACCCTGAAACAGGCGACTTTTTTACTGAAGAAGAAATTCGCCAAGATGCCGCGGTTGTTCTTTTGGGCTATGAGATAAAACAAGAACTTTTTGGCCCCTCGGATGCAATAGGTGAGCAAGTTAAAATTAAAAATAAAACCTTTCGGGTGATTGGTATTTTTCCTAAAAAGGGTATGATTTCAATGTTTGATGTTGATAATTTGGTCTTAGTGCCCTATACAACCGCCCAAAAATATATTTTAGGCATTAACTATTTCAATGAGTTTATTCTTGAAGCAGAAACCGAAAGCATCGTCCCAACAACAGTTAAAGATATCGAAACAACCCTAAGAGAATCACATAATATTTCTGACCTAGAAAAAGACGACTTCCACATAACAACCCAAGCTGACGCTATCGAAAGGGCGAATACAATCACTTCTATTCTAACTGCTCTTTTAACTTCGGTAGCTGCCATCTCTTTGCTTGTTGGAGGTATTGGTATTATGAATATTATGCTTGTTTCTGTTTTAGAAAGGACGAGAGAAGTTGGCCTAAGAAAGGCCTTGGGAGCTACCGACAACAACATTTTAAGCCAGTTCCTTTTAGAATCAATTATCTTAACTGGTTTAGGGGGAACAATTGGGATAATTTTGGGCATTTTCTTTGCTTTTATTGCTAGCTTAATTTTAAAAACAATTGTCCCTTTGGGTTGGATTTTTACAATCTCTTTTAAGGCCATCTTTTTAGGTCTTTTTGTCTCTGCTTTTGTTGGCGTTGTTTTTGGTCTTTACCCTGCTAAAAAGGCCTCGCAGAAATCCCCAACCGAGGCGTTAAGATATGAATAAAGGTAACCGCAAACCTCGTCCATCTTGTAAGTAAAAAAATACAACCCTTTAACAGGGCTGTATTTTTTAAAAACTCTGGTTAAAAAATTATTTTTTTGCTACTTTCATTTTTGTCGCAAGCTTATACGCGGCGGATAAACCAACCGCAACATAAATAATTCTTGTCAAAGCGGCCATTTCACCAAAAATCACAGCGACAACGTCAATCTTAAAAAGCCCAACTAACCCCCAGTTCAAACCACCCACAACAACTAAAATGAAAACAATTGTCTCTAAAAGTTTTTTGTTGCTCATTTTATATTTTAAATTATAAAAAAAGACCTTTATGTTTTAATTTTAGCAAATAATTTCAAAACAAGCAAAACAAAAAGCTAAAGTTTTCCACACCCTACTTATTTTTTTAAAAAACCCTGGAAAAAAAAGCACCATACACTTTCTATGGCCTTTTTCATCCACCCCTAAATGACCCAAAGATATGTCTGGTGGTATGGGGAAAAATTCTAAGTTTTCACCTTGCATAATATTTCCTCCTTCGCTGGCTTAATAATAGTGGAAAAAATAGAAAAAATCAAGTATAATAAAATAAAATCAAATGGCTAAAATACTTTACTTAATAACTCAATCTGATATGGGTGGGGCTCAAAAATATGTTTTTGACTTGTCGTTTAACTTAAAAAACGAATTTGACATTACAGTAGCCATTGGTAGTGAAGGTGGGGACGAACTCTTTTCTTTCCTAAAAAAAGAAAACATAAAAACTGTTCTTCTTCGGCATTTGAAACGATTACCCTCGCCTTTTTCAGCTTTAAAAGCAATTAAAAAAATAAGAAGAATTATTAAACAAGAAAAGTCCAACATTTTACACCTTAATTCAACAACAGCCGGTTTCTTGGGCTCTTTAGCTATTTTAGGCCTTAAAGTAAAGCCAAAAGTGGTTTATACTGTTCATGGTTGGGCATTTTTGGAACCAGGGCCATTAAAACAGAAACTTTTTTTCCTCTTTGAAAAAATAACTGCCTCCTTAAAAGATGTCTTTATTGTTTTGTCTGAATTTGACAAGCAAGTTGCTTTAATAAAAAAAATTACTAAAGAAAATAAAATTGAAATAATCCCCAATGGCCTTACTAATTTAACTTTTTTAAATAAAGCACAAGCCAGAAAAAAGCTTAACTTGCCCCAAGATGCCTTTTTGGTCGGCACAATTGCAAACACCTATAAAACAAAAGGCCTTAAATACCTTTTACAGGTTTTAGTTCCTGCCCCCAACTACCAACTAATTGTTATTGGCGATGGCCCGGAAAGAAAAAAATTACAAAAACAATTTCCCAAAACCATCTTTTTAGGTAAAATTAAGAATGCCTCTCAATATCTTAAGGCCTTTGACATTTTCTGTTTGCCTTCCGTTAAAGAGGGCTTCCCTTTTGCCTTATTAGAGGCAATGCAGGCCCAATTACCAATTGTAGCCACTAAAGTTGGTGCTATCCCTGAAATAATTGAAAATGAAAAAGAGGGCTTATTGGTTGAGCCAAAAAACCCTATGGCTTTAAAAGAAGCCATTCAAAAAATCCTCCAAAACCCTTTAAAGGCAAAAACAATGGCTTTAAATGCCTCTTTAAAAGCCAGACAATATACCTTAGAAAAAATGTTTACCCAAACTAAATTCCTTTACAAAGACCTCTTATAGGCCTTATATGGAATTATTTATGAAATACTTTGTGCATCCACAATTCAAATTCAACCTAAAAAATATCCTCTTAATCAAGTGGGCTTTTTTAGCACCTTTAAATAAAAAAGTTAAAAAAGAAATTGAAAAAATGTTCCCCCAACGTTTTGCTTATTTTACTGACATGGGAAGAAGCGCTTTTAAAATAATTTTGGACGAGCTTAATTTAAAAAACTGCCAAATTATAATGCCCTCTTTTATTTGCGACATTTTTCTGCCTATTTTAAAGGCCTATCACTTAAGCCCTATTTTTATTGAAACAAACGAAAAAACTTTTAACTTCAAAGAAAACGAAATAGAACAAAAAATTACCCCTCAAACTAAGGCCATTCTTGTCTCTCACACCTTTGGCTTAGCTTGCAATTTAGAAAAAATAACGCAAATAGCTCAAAGACATAACCTGAAAATTATTGAAGATTGCTCTCATAGTTTCGGGGGTGAATATCAAGGTAAAGCCCTAGGCCTTTTTGGTGATGCCTCCTTTTTTAGCTTATACAAGCTTTTTCCTTGTTTAAGGGGCGGAATGGTTATACTTAAAAAACCTCTAAGCCAGCCCCTAAAAAAAACAAAATTTACTTTAAGGGATTGCTTTTCCCTCTTAAATAGTTTTTCTTTTTTTAGCTTTATTTTTAAAACATTCTTCCAAGAACAAGCTAAAAAGCATTTAAGGGCTGAAAAATCAAAAACACCTGCTACTTTAAACCGAGTTTCTTTCAATTTATTCGCTTTTAACTTTAAAAATAAAGCTAATCTAATAAAAATCCTTGAAAAAAGAAAAAAAACAGCCCTTGAACTCAAAGGGGCTTTAGAAGGGCTTGGCTTTCTTTGCCAACCCCAAGAAAACAATTCTTTTACTTTTTTAAGTTGTTTATGCCCAATAGGCCTTTCAAGAGACAGGCTCGTCTTGTCCTTAAGAAAAAAGGGGATTTTTACGACTAGAATCTGGAAAAACCCAATTAAAACTCAACCAGATCTTCCTTTAACCCTTGAGATTTCTCAAAGAATTATCAATTTTCCTTTACAAAGTTTTTTTCAAACAAAAGATACCCAGCGAGTTATTGCGAAATCAAAAAGTTTATTTTAGCTCTGGTTAAAGAGCCAACATAACCATTACCCAAAGCAAGGTTAAGGGGCGTTAAAATTTCTACCCTATATTTTTCTTGAAATCTGATAACCGCCTCTTTGGTTAAAGGCCCAAAATAGCCAGTGATAAGGGCTGTTGGATAAATATCTTTGCCTTGGCTTACTAAAAAAGATTGCAAACATTTTACCTGTTCGCCCTGCTTTCCTAAAAAAAGATTATAGGTTAAAAGGCAAGTGTTTTTTTTAGCTAAAATTGCTTGCAATTGGGCTTGAACTTGAGCGATTTGGGCCTTAAGTTGCAAAATTTGGGCCTCTAAATTAGCGATTAGGTCTTGGTCTTGTTTGGTATTTTCAATTTTCGTTGATAAGTTCAATTCAAAAAATGGCTCTTCTTGGTTTGAAGTCAAAGTTTTTGTTTTCGGTTGAATTGAAGGAATAACAGTTAAAAAATTATATTTTAAAGCAAACTCGGGAATAAACATTTCAATTTTATTATCTATGTTGGGTTCTAAAAACTTCACTTGGCAATCATTCTCTTTATTACATAGAACATAAGACAATTTAAAAGGAACCCCTAAAACAGCTGATAAATTAACCCTTAAATCGCCCTCTGTAGTTAAAATGCGATACCACCTCCCAGACCAGGGCTTTAAAGAAAGGGCGGTTGTAAACTCCTTTTTCTGTTGCGGGGAAAGAAAAATCAAGCTTGGCACCACCCTTAAATTGGTCAATCCCTGTGCTTTGAAGCAATAATTATCCCCCAAAGAACAATCATTTAAATAAACAGTCACTAACCAATCAGTAAAAATATCTTCTATTGTTTTACCCACCTGCCATTTTTCTAAGCTATAATTTAAAGAAGAAAACCCAGCAGAGGGCGCTTCCATGGTATTGACAATAATCTTTGAACCATATTTTTCAGCTAAATATTGGAAAAAAACAGCAATTGAACCATAGTCCTTTTTTTGGCTTTCCCAATCAGTTAAAGAGTCGGGCGGGCTTTGTAAAAACTGTAAGACCCTTTGTTTTAAGTTGCTTTTCTCATAATCTTTATCATAATCAAGCAAAGTTGGGGCAAACTCTGCCCTGGCTTCATTTAACCAAACATCTTCTACTATACCCTTAAGGCGTTCTTTTTGGTTAAAGCTTATTAGGTGGGTAAACTCGTGGGCTAAAAAACTTTTTAGATAAGAACTGGTTAAGTAATCAGCATTTAGATAAATTATCTCCCCTTCATTTGATTTTTGAGCTTGTTGTTTGGGGTATTCATCTTCTTGCCGAAAATAGCCAGCCGCTCCTGGTTTTAATTGGTGAAAAACAACAGTTATTTTTGGGTCTCGGTCAATCCCGTTTTTCCATTCTACTCCATACAAAGAAATGAGTTTTGGGTAAATCACTTGGTCAAACTCTTGGCCTAAATTTTTTAAAATAAGTTCTATTTGCTCTAACTCCTCTATTGTTAATGTTGTTTTAAAGGACTTTTCCAAATAAAAATAGGCATTTTTAGAAATATTTTCTAAAATTGTCTCAATTTGTTCTTTATTTTGGCTGTCATAAGTTGGTTCTACAAAAAAAATTTTACTTTGACCCAAAATGTCAGCTAAAACAAAAGCAGGTCTTATAAAAAAAAGACCACAAACTATTAAAAAAATATAAAAGCTTTTTTGTTTAAAAACCATCTATTTTTTCCTTAAAAATAATTAATTACTCCGCATGCTTATCATTTCTACCTCAAAAATTAAAATAGCATTTGGCGGGATAGGGCCTCCGGGCGTACCCTGCTCTCCGTAGCCCAATTCAGGGCTAATCGTTAAACGTCTTTTCTCCCCTACTTTCATCCCAACAATCCCTTTTTCCCAGCCCTGAATAACTGACCCTTGACCTAAAGGAAAAGTAAAGGGCTCGCCCCTGTCTAAGCTTGAATCAAACTTACCCCCGTCTTCTAAGGTTCCTGTATAATGAACTGTCACTAAATCGCCCGCTTTTGAGATTTGCTCACCCGTACCTTCTTGCAAAACCTCAATTTTAAGACCCTCAACACTACCGCTGATAACCTCACCTTCAACATCTTCGTTTTGATTGGCATCTTCTAACATATCTCCTTGTGAATTTTGGCTTACTTGGCTTTCAGGGTAAAACTTTTGAAAAACCAAAAAAGCGCCAAAACCGCAAATTAAAAAAACGACAAAAGTAAGCGCGTATTTTTTTGCTTGTTGTTCCATATGTTTATTGAGATGATTATTTATTTTTTTACTTTACACTTTCTATTTTACAGGAAAAAAAATAAAATGCAAAAAAAGAGGGCAGACCTCCTAAAAAACTGGACTGCCCAGCCTTCGGGAGGTCTGCCCTCTTTTTTAATCATTATTCGTTGATTTCACCTGTTTTCAAAGTAATCAAGTAAGTATTGAACTAAGGTTTCAGCTGGCAATCTATCGCCTTTGGTAAAGTATTCGGCATTTAGGTTTTCAATGTCAGCTGAAACAGCTATGCCAGCTTCATCTAAAAGTTCTTTATCATTAACCCTATCTCCAATGGCTATAACATTGTCTTTTTTAAAACCCAAAACAGAAATAATTTTCTTCAAACCCTCGCCTTTTGAAACATCTTTTCTTTGAATGTCAAAGGCCTCGCCATTCCACATAATTCTTAAGTCCTTTTCTTGGTCAATTCTTTCAACTATGTTATAGACCTCTTTTACTTCTTTTTGGCTATGAGCTGTTAAAATAAACTGCTTTGGTTCAAACCCGCTAATCTCTAAATGTTTTAAATTATTTCTAATTAAGGCCAATTTTTCAAAATACTTATCAGTATAAGGAAAAAGCTGGCTTACCTTGCCTTTAGTTAAAATAAGGTTGCCGTTTTCTGCCATTAGAATGCTTTTACCCCCTATTACCCTTGAGTAAATGGTTTGCAAATACATTAATGCCCTGCCCGATGAAATACAAACAATTAAATGCTTTTTTAAACGGTTTAATTTTTCAGCTAAGTCCAAAGAAAGCATCCCAGTTGAAAACTCTATTCTATAAGCAGAATTATCTTCTATTTCTTTTATATTAGTGCCTCTCTCAACGCAAACCCCGTCGCTGTCTAAAACAATCATTTTTAATTTTTTCAATTTTTCTTCCGGGATTTCTTGATTTAAAACATTCCCCTTAGCTTTATCAATAAGCCAAGAGCTGGAAGTGGCTTTACCTCCCCCAACATTAAAAACCATTTCTATATTATGCTGTTTACAAACTTCGGTTTCTGGAATATCAAACATTTCTCTCCTGTCGCCCCCATTAGCAAAAATATCGGGCTTAATAAGGGCTAAGGTTTTACAAACAGTTCTGTCTGTGTCAAGAGAGATAACAACCTCGCTAATGCCTTCTATTGCCTCTAAAACCGCCTTTCTATCCTTTTGAGCCATAAACGGGCAACTTCCTTTTAATTTTACCTGTGCGTCATTATTTAGAATAACAACCAGTTTATCGCCTAAAGCCCGAGCGGCCTTAAATAAACTAATATGCCCCTTGTGGACAGGGTTAAAATATCCCGAAACAGCCACTACTTTTTGTTTTTTCTCCTCCTTCGCGTTTATTTTTTCCATATAGCCCCTTATACCATAGAAATCTTTAAAAATCAACCCCCCACCACTTTCAAAAGAAAGTGGTGGGGGACGCTTTGCAAGGAAAAGCTAAAACTTAATAAATTATTGCGAACCAAAAAGTTCGCTCAATTTCGCTCTTGTTGTTGGGCCAACTATGCCAGTGCCGTTCGTGAAGTTCCAGGGGTCTAAAACCTCTGCCTTATACTTTTCTTGAAACCTTATCACCGCAGTTTTAGTTAAAGGGCCAAAATAACCCGAAATTATGCCTTCTGGATAAATCTCCGCATCCTTTGCCAACCATGTTTGCAGTAACTTAACCGCTTCTCCTGTAGAGCCAGTTTTTAGGTTTATTTCAGGCAAAACGCCAGAAATTCCGCTCATAGCTGAGCCACCCAACATTTGAATAAGCTGGGTTTGGAGTTGAGCAATTAGTTGGGTAATTTCAGCTATTTTAGCTGTAACTTCAGCTGTTGTCATTTGAGAGATTGACTTTTCAGCAGGAGTTGTTTCTGGAGCAGGAGTTTTTGTGGTTGAAGGTGGTGGAGTTGAACTACCCCCGCCTCCGCCACTACCGCCCGTTGTCACAACAGCGGCGCCTGTTTGGCATGAATTAGCGGTAATGTCAACACTGACACCCTGAGTCGTCGCTGAAGTAATCGTTAAAGTAGAAGCACTTGACCCGCAAACAGTGTCAACATCTAAATTACTTGTCATAATCAGCTTATCGCTTGAAGTTAAAGTGATCGTTGACCCGCTCTCCATACTTAAGTTCAGGGTAGAAGGTTTAACCTCAAGGTCAGCTACCATACTCCCGGAAGAAACTGTAATTGTGGCTGGCACGCCTGTAAAGTATAAGTCAGTATCAGCGTCAAAGGTAACTGTATTATAAGCGGCTTGCCCCCTAACTGGTAGGGCTAAAACAACAAGTAAAAGCAAAATTGGAAATATATATTGCTTTTTCATTAAACTTTATAAGTTAAATTCACTCTTGTTAATGTTTCCAGACATCAACCCTAAAAACAGCGGCTGGTAATTGTGCGTCTGTTAAATCAGATATGGACGGGTTGCATAATCTAACAACGGCCTTGCTGTCAGCGTTAATGAAAACACCCCAAGAAGTAGAAGTGACGCTACCCACTTCTTCTGGCACGCCCAAGACAACCGTATCGCCAGCAGCAGCACCTGCTATTGTGATAGGCGAGCTTGTAGCACAGTTGTTCCCTGATATGTTTCCAAAATCAATTGAACTCGTGGCTGATAAATGCCCAGAAATGGGGTTGCCTGAAGCTCCAATCACTATTTCACCTTCAGTGGCAAAGTTGCCAGTTAAAGCCGTGGTAGTGGCATGTCCGCCAACAGACAAGTCGCCTTTAGAGATAACAGTGCCTTGGGTTTCAATATTGCCTGTGGCCGCAGTAACTGTCGCATACCCGCCAACCATTAAATCACCAATGGAATAAACAGTGCCTTGGGTTTCAAAGTTGCCTGTGGCCGCTGTGGTTGTAGCTTGGCCACCAACGCTTAAGTTTCCATTTGAAATAGTGGTGCCGCCAATATCAACATTATTGCCAACAGTCGTAGCCGCTGAAACAGCTAAAGCCACTAAACAAACAGAAACCGCTACAGACAAACAAACCGTTAAAATTTGTTTTTTGTTAAACATTTTTCGAATTTTTAAATCTTTAAATTTTTTATTTTTCGACCTTATTTTTTAATTTATGTAAATCAAAAAACGACCTTTAACCTTATTCATAAAATCAGAATAATTATTTTATTATACAACAAAAAAACATTGTCAACACTATTGAAGCTGTGGATAACTTTTAAGCCAATTAAAACCAAAAGCCCTTCTTTTCAGAAGGGCTTTGGCTTTCAAGAACAAGCTTGAAATATCTTTCAGGGTTTTATCTTGAGTAAGCTGTAATAGCAGTGGGGAGTGTCTTAACTTTGTTCGAGCTAATCGAAACATCAACTCCATCACCCCAAATAATAGCGTTCTTTAAGTCGTCAGTTGTGCTAATGTCAGCTAACTTGCTCTGGACTGAATCATATTGAGCTGAGCCACTAATAACACCCTGAACAACAAAGGTTTTAGAACCGCCGGCTGGTATTTCAGCCATTGTGGAGGTAGCATGCAAGCTGTCCTTCGGGTTAACAATGCTCTTGCTTAACTGAATGTTAGCTGATTTTGTGCCACTGTAATCAGCGGCACCCCAAGCAGCACTCCCGCCAAAAGTTGAAGCAGCTGCCGTAGTACTAGAAGCGTAGGTAGTTGCTGTACCCGTAGCGACAGTCACATAATCATTTAAAGCAGTTGATAAATTGCTCTTATCATACACTTTAATAGCTGTCAGGGTCATATCGCCTGTGGTTGTCGCTTGATCGTTTAGTTGAACATTCAAGTTCAAGCTATACAAATTAACACTGCCTGCCGCATCAGCTGTAATGGTGAATTCAAACAAATCCAAGGTTGTGTCAGATAAAAGGGTTGAACCAGTTGGTGCCACCCTGTCAACTATTGGTCTTGTCTTATAAACAAGTTGCGCGTTGCCCGATGTTTCAGATGTCTTTTGAATCTCGTGCGCCTCAGTGCCACTCATCGCACCCTTGTAAGTTGTCGTAGCAATATCAATTAAAACCGCAGATCCTGAAGAGGCGTTTACATAGGTGTTCACATCAGCTGTGACTGTTAAAACCTTTTCTGAATAAGCTGGAATAACCCAAGGATTTGCTGTTAAGTCAAAAGTAACAACTCCACTGGCGTTTAACGCCCTGCTTACAGGGGTTAGCCCGTCGCCTGAAATAATAACATTTTTCAGGGTAGTTGTTGCTGCTCCGCCGGTTAAAGAAACTTTAGCCACTATTGTATTGACATTCAAATCCTCTGGAGAAGTTGAAGCTGAATACTTAAGCTTTGCTAAGGTAACCCCATTGGTGCCAGCGATAATCATATCAGCTACCGGGTTTGCGGCATCAAGGCCAACATTTAAATTGCCAGCTGAGGCAACATAAGTATTTTGGCCTGAAACATAGCCGGAGCTGTTCGCTGATGTATTAGTTGTTTTGCCTGTGCCATAAATAAGATACAAGCTCACCTTACCACAATCGCCTGCTTGGTTGTTGCTCAAAATATCAGCATAAAAATTCAAAGTAAATTGCTCTGAAGCGTTTAAGCTAATATAAGGCGCTGGGTAAAAGGTGTAGGTTGTTGAAGCGGTTACAGACGATTGGGTATTGCCAATTTTGGTGCCTGTTTCTTTAGTGCCCTTATAAACTGCCAAATTCTGGATACAATCATTGGTTGTTGTGCTCCAAGTGGCTGAAATCGCTGTAATGTCAACGCCCTCGGAAGCTCCAGCTGAAACATTAAAAGAACCCACTAAAACACCAGTTGCTCCTTTCACAGCTGTCGCGTTAGCAGCCGCCCAGTCACCATATGCCTGGTTAATTGCCCCAGACAAAGCGCCAGTGGCAATCACTAACTGATAACCAGTCGCAGACGAGACAGTCACGCTCGCTGAAGAATCCCTGCCAGTGGCAGTAACAGAAGCGATTTGGACTGTAAAGTCCTCGTCACCTCCATGGGTTGTACCATCGCCTTCTTTAATGTCAGCTTTAATTTCTAAGGTGTAGGTTTGTCCGTCAGCTGGCACAATAAAGGTATTGCCAAAGGTGAAATTGTTTGAAGTACCCGCAGCTGCCGCTGAATCCAAAGAGGTATCAGTGGTACCTTTTTGAGCACCGTTAAACAAAACCTTACCTTGATACAAATCATCTGTGCCAATGCCAGCACCATAAACCTGCACATCCATTGCGGTTATTTTAACATCTTCGCCTTCGGCTTTAACGTCAAACTTAGCAATGGTTATGTTGGTGCCGTCTTTTGGCACATTGCCTGAAGGCGCGTCCGCTGACCTGGTTAAGGTTAGCTTGCCTGTGTTAATGGTAGAGGCAGTGTGTTGAAATATTGTCCAAGTGTCAGCTTTATTGGGTTTAACATAAATCTTGTATTGAGTGTCATAAACCACAATGTCAGTTATTTCTTGTAAGCTAAACTGAAAAGTTCTGTTGGTGCCATTGGCAATGTCGGCTTTAACATTCATATTCTTGGTAATGCCTTTATCAATGATCAACGGGCTAGCTGACAAATCAAAAACAACTGTTTTATCAGATGCCATTTCAGCTATAGTTGAACCAATTTGCGTTGGCCCATCGTATAACTTTAAGTTCTGTAAGTCGTTGGCATCTGTTGAGCCAATATTGTGAACCTTAATTTTACGCACCTCAAGAACTTGGTCAGAACCAGCTAAGGTAAAGTTAAACACATCTAAGGCCTCTTGCGGATCAATTGTCGTGGCCGGGCCAGAAGAAGTTGCCACTGTTAATTGGCCAAGGTCGCTTGCAGCCGCTGTTGACATGGTGTTCCCAGAGACCGGGAAAGTGCCGTTAACTGCTGAAGCGTCTGTTACCACATCAGTTGAAGCAGCCACAGTGAACTTCATTGTTTTACCAGATGAAGTGTTGTTAGCTAAATCAAATTTCAAGGTAACAACCTTTGAAGAATTAGCTGGGATAGTAATAATCCCGCCAGAATAATTAAAGGTTAAAACAGAACTTGAAAATGATTGGTAATCAATTAACTTGGTATCTCCTTCATAAAGATAGGCCTGTGAAATATCAGAGTCAGCTGAAATGCCTTCTCTGGTGAACTTAATAGTGGTTACTTTAACCTCAGAGGAATCCCCGTTGGTTAACTTAACCTTAATGCCTTCAATCATTGATTGAGCTGATTCGGTCGTGCCTGTTGAGTCAGCAACAATAGTCGCTGAAGCAGGGTTATCAGAAGCTAATTCTACCGTTAAACCAGCGGCTATTGGGGTTGTTCCACCCGTACCACCAGTACCACCAGTTCCACTTGTGCCGCCAGCAGCAACCAAAGCGTTTAATTTAGCTTTAGTGGTTTCGCCAACAAAACCAGTACCCTGGGTTAAACCATAAACAGCTAAAACTTCAGAAGCGTATTTCTCTTGAAATTTTATCACAGCCGCCTTGGTTAAATTGCCAAAATATTGTGTTTCGTTTCCAGCAGAGCCAACACCTGAAACCGCAACCACAGTGGCTACATTGGAGTTCAAAACTCGCTGTAAACACATTACATCAGCGCCAGTCATACCTAATTTTAAGTTTCGACTAAAAGAACAACCTACTGTGTCTGCTGGGAGCGTGCCTG
>Ga0066640_10001847_pt1 | contig 12716 bp, 20 predicted proteins | sample CryGeyCG2114_020_2_FD_59505 | JGI IMG/M metagenome (GOLD analysis project Ga0066640, IMG submission 59505) | Groundwater microbial communities from aquifer - Crystal Geyser CG11_big_fil_rev_8/21/14_0.20 | ecosystem: Environmental > Aquatic > Deep subsurface > Groundwater | place: USA: Utah... | reverse complement strand
CACCCTTTACCCTTTGTCCTTTCCCCTTTCACTTTTCACCTTGTACCTTTCCTCTTTGTCTAATACTTCTCAAAAAATATATCTTCCTGAGCTATTCAGTATCCAGCAAGAATTTCCCTCAACCCATCCACCATCTCTGGCTTCCCACACAAAAAAACAGCTAGGTTCTCTTTCCCCAAAAAATCCAAGGCATCAGCCACCCCATCTTGTACTCTTCACTTTCTCCATCACACAGGAAGATACTCTTCTAGCTCCTGAGACAAAAAACAATAATTGTTCACCTTTTCATGATGTATAGCAAAGTCAGATACTATTTTTTTCAAAAGACTCCCCGCGTACCTTTCACCAAATATATTGGCTATCTTTCCAAACTGCTGTGATTCAAAAATCAGATGGCTATACAGTGCATACAGTGGCGTCAGTCAACTGCCCATCGATACCAAAAGATAATCGGAAGCACGTCCATGATCCACAAAATGCCCCAAAGCTCCAGTCAGAGTGACTTCATCACCAAGCTGTATATCACGAGTGAGGAAAGCAGACATGCCATGTTCAGACGTCTGTTTGACGATAGTGCCAACGATCCTCCTTTTTTCCATTTCCTGATGAGTCGTAGCGATACTATAAGCTCTCTTGATGACTTTATCTTGTTCGTCAAGCAAAGAATCTGATGAGATCATCATAAATTGTCCCTCTTTGAAATCAAAAGTATCTTGGACTTTGAAACGCAAAAAAACAACCTTTCAGTCAGGTGAAAATTGCTTATCGACGAGTATAGCCTGTGTTGTGATCATTATATGTTGTGAAATATTTATCCAAAACGGAAGCTCGGGGATTCGAACCCCGGACTCACATGACATGAGTACACGCTTTCCAAGCGTGCGCATTCGACCACTCTGCCAAGCTTCCACCGTATTTCTTGAACTTACTTACCAAGTCCCTTTTCTACAGATTACAAAAGACAATTGCAAGAGGACAAGACGACAGCTGTCTCTTCTTGAGACTTTCTCCTTGCATTCACTCTCCTCTTTTCTATATGTAATCAACGTCAAGCAAGACAACTTTTTTTGTCAAAGAAAAATAAAGAGTCTGAAGGATGCTCATTTATTAAGTACATACTGAAAAACAATAATATTTGTCATCCTGAGTTTTTTTATCCCGACATGGGTCGGGGCCGAAGGATCTTAATGGTACAGCAAAGTCAATGATTAAGATACTTCACTTCATTCAGTATGACAGACTTATTGTTTGAAACATTACTTCAGTGAATACTTAAGCAATACGAGCCAGGGTAGCTCAGTGGTAGAGCAGAGGCCTGAAAAGCCTTGTGTCGGCAGTTCAATCCTGCCTCCTGGCATATCCAAAACGTTGAAACGTTTTAATGTTGAAATGCTGAAACGTTTTTACATGGGCATGTAGCTCAGTTGGTTAGAGCGCAACACTGATAATGTTGAGGTCGGAGGTTCAAGTCCTCCCCTGCCCATATTCAATATATCAAATCAAGCCACAATGAAATGATATGTCTATGTACTTGCATTAAGCGATGGGAAATGGTATTATGGAAGTACTCAAAACATAGAACAAAGAATACATGAACACATGCAATGAAAAGTAATAACGACAAAGTGAAGAGAGATAAATTAATCGCAAGCAAGGAGTTTGATGATATAATATGAGCAAGAGAGTACGAAAAATATTTGAAAAAATGTAAAAACAAAAACTATATAACGAAAATCATGTGAATAAATCTTGAGGTCGGAGGTTAATCCCGACGCGTCGTGATGAAAGTCCTCCCTTGCCCAGATGAGTAATCACTAATAAACAATAGAATTTGTCATCCTGAGCTTTCACGAAGGATCTTAACTATAAACAACAAGTAAGATTCTTCTCCCGCAGAAAATGCGGGATCAGAATGACAGACTGCTAGTTTAAAACATTATTCAATGTTTACTTAACACATCGGGAACTAGCTCAGATGGCTAGAGCGCCTGCCTTGGGAGCAGGAGGTCGTGGGTTCGAGTCCCGCGTTCCCGAATCTTATATACTAACATAATCAAGATAATGAGATAAAATCACAAAAAATACTTGCATTTGGATACTAGATTGTTAAAAAGAGCCAAACGACGTCATGGCGACACAGATTCTTTTGTGTTTAGAAAAAACATTATAAGCTGTCTTGCTTGTCATGGTCGAAAAAATTACTTATTAAGTTTTTTACTCATAATATTTTACACCCATGTCAAAAGTACATGTGAATGTCGGTACCATTGGTCACGTGGATCATGGTAAGACAACTCTAACAGCTGCTATTACTTCCGTAGCTGCGACCAAAGGTTTGGCTAAGGCACAGTCCTATGCATCTATTGATAATGCGCCTGAAGAAAAAGCAAGAGGTATTACTATCAATACCAGGCACGTAGAATATGAAACTGCGACAAGACACTACGCACATATCGATTGTCCAGGTCATGCCGATTATATCAAAAACATGATTGTTGGGGCTGCACAGATGGATGGTGCTATACTTGTTTGTAGTGCGGCAGATGGACCAATGCCACAGACCAGAGAACACATTTTGTTGGCAAAACAAGTCAATGTCCCCAAGATCGTCGTTTTCTTAAACAAGATGGATATGGTAGATGATGAAGAAATGGTAGAACTAGTAGAAGAAGAATTGAGAGAATTGTTGACCAAATATGGATATGATGGTGAGACAGTTCCAATCATCAGAGGTAGTGCACTCAAATCACTCGAAAATATCAATGATGAAGCATTGACCAAACCGATTTGGGATCTGCTCGAAGCCATTGATACCTATATCCCAGTACCAGAAAGAGAAGTAGATAGGCCATTTTTGATGCCAGTTGAAGACGTGTTCTCTATCAAAGGAAGATGAACTGTCGCAACAGGAAGAATCGAAACAGGAAAAATCGGCATGAACAATGAAGTTGAAATTATCTGACTTGGGAAGGCTCCACAAAAAACGATCATTACGGGAGTCGAAATGTTTCACAAATCATTTGAATCAGCTGAGGCTGGTATGAATGTTGGTCTTTTGTTGAGAGGCATTGACAAAGAAGCTATCGAAAGAGGTCAAGTCATTTGCAAGCCTGGATCAGCAAAAGCACATACAAAATTTGAAGCTGAAATATACGTTTTGAAAAAAGATGAATGAGGAAGACATACACCATTTATGACGGGTTATAGACCACAATTTTTTGTGAGGACAACTGATGTCACTGGTGCAGTCACTGTCAAAGATGCAGAAATGATCATGCCAGGTGACAATGCAAAAATTGATGTAGAGTTGATCTACCCAGTTGCAATGTCAGAAGGTTTGAGATTTGCAATCAGAGAAGGTGGTAGAACAGTTGGCGCAGGAGTTATTACCAAGATATTAAATTAATTCACCATATTGTAGTATCAAATTAAGGAAAGGTTTGCTCTCATCGCAACCCTTTCCTTTGCTCGTATGAACAATACGTTTACCTATCAAAATCATTATTGATGGCAACAAAAAAAGAACAGCCAAAGTTGAGAATCAGACTCAAAAGTTATGATTTGAGAATGTTGGAAGCATCTTTGGGGAAGGTAGTTGGTTTGTTGATGAAGTCAGGTGCTACTATCAAGTGACCCATTCCTCTACCCAAAAAGACAAAGAAATATACGGTCTTAAGAGCAAACTTTGTGTACAAGGATGCCAGAGAACAATTCGAAAGAATCACTTATGCAAGACTCTTGGACGTGGTCAACACGTGACACAAGACAATGGAGTATCTTCAAAATCTCTCCATCCCCGTATGAGTATTGGTAGATGTAAAGGTATTCTAGTGGACCTAGTACTTTACGCCTTACGCCCTACGCCTTGTCCCTTCCCCCTATTTCGTTTAACCATTAAAGAGCCACATACATGAAAGCTGGAATCGTGTGTCAAAAGAAAGAAATGACAAAAATATGGGTAAAGGACAGATTTGTCCCCGTCACTGTTCTTTCCTTGTTGCCACAAGAAGTGATGAGATTCAAAAGCACAGAAAAAGATGGCTATCAGGCGGTGCTAGTCTGAGTAGTAAAATCAAAAAAATGAGACAGAGAAGTCTACAAAAAAATATATGAATTTAAAACCGACGAAGAATTTACGAACCAATACAAAACAGGTGATAAATTGACATCAAGTATCTTGGAATGAATAGAGCAAGTAAGATTGACAGGCATTTCCAAATGAAAAGGTTTTCAGTGAGCCATGAAGAGATTCCATCTACAAGGCTGACCCCAAACACATGGATCCAAATTCCATAGAGCCGTAGGTTCTATGGGGAATAGAAAACCAAGAAGGACAATGAAATGACATCCACATGCTGGGCATATGTGACTTGAACGTATTTCTTTGGCAAACAAAGTCATACTCAAAACATCACAGCTCAACAACGAATCTTTGGTGATTATCAAATGATCTGTTCCTGGTCATTACAATTCATTCCTTCAACTTACCATTGAAAAATAGTCTCCATATATCATTTACACATCACATATATAGTATGCTTCTTCTTAGTTCTTAATTTGTATTCTATGGCATATACGATCACAATCTACGATACAAAAGGTGAAAAAATCAGAACGCAACAACTCAACAAAGATCGTTTCAGTGACGAAATGATCCAAGAAGATTTGATGCATGAGTTTTTTTTGCTCCAAAGATCCAATGGACGTATTGCGATAGCACATACCAAAACGAGAGGTGAGATACATGGGTCAGGCAAAAAGCTTTACAAACAAAAATGAACAGGTAACGCAAGAGTAGGAGATAAAAAATCACCCGTGAGAAGAGGTGGTGGAGTCGCATTTGGACCGAGGTCTGACAGAAACTTCACCAAGTCTATGCCTCAAAAGATGAGAAGACACGCTCTCTTGTGAATGATATCACATCAAGCAAAAGAGAAAAACATCATCTGATTGGAGTGATTCAAGGTAGATTTTCCCAAAACCAAAGATGCGGTGAGTGTATTGACTGCCTTGTCCACCAATGATCAAAAGACTTTGGTCGTGGTGCAACAAAAAGATCCACTGATGGCAAAGTCATTCGCAAATATCCCTTACACAAAATACATACTTGCTTCCTATTTGAATCCCATGGATATATTGACTGCAAAAAAGATTATCCTGATGGATGGGGTAGTAGATTATCTCAACACATTATAATAGTATATTACTTATTTCCTACACATATCCCACCACTCACATACTTTATGCCTTAGATAGTTACAGACATGACCTATAAGCAAATACTCAGGACAAGAGCAAAAAAGAACACAAGAGGAAGATTGTGAACAAAGGTAAACCCTTATCAGATCATTATCAAACCTCTCTACACGGAAAAATCTGTGAAACAGGCAGAAGATCTCCACAAGTATTGTTTCAAGGTTCACTCTGATGCCAACAAAATTGATATAAAAAATGCAGTAGAACACATTTACAATGTTGATGTGTGAAGTGTCAATGTGGCAGTCGTTCCGACCAAATGAAGGTCAGTGAGGGCTTTGGTAAGAAAATGATACAAAAAAGCGATTGTAACACTCAAAAACGACCAAAAAATAGAATTGGTATAAATACACATGCTCTCTTCCATCTCTCTTATCAAATAAAGGGAGAGCAATCGGATTTAGTTTACTTCTCGGTTTCAAATGTCAGTAAAAAAACATAATCCCTATACACCTTCCAGACGTTATATAGTCTCAAGTAGTTTTGAAACTATTACCACAAACAAGCCTGAGAAGTCATTGACCTCGACAGCCCTCAGAACTGGTTGAAGAAATCATACCTGAAGAGTTACCTCAAGGTTTAGGGGTGGTGGCCACAAACAAAAATATAGATTGATAGACTTCAGATGATATGACAAGTCAAATATACCTGCCAAAGTCGCCACTATCGAATATGATCCCAATAGAACTTCAAGGATATGTTTGTTACATTATATCGATGGAGAAAAAAGATACGTCTTGGCGTGGAAAAATGTACAAGTATGAGATGCAGTCATGTGTGGTAATGATGCAAGTATAGCACCAGGCAATAGAAAGCGCCTCAAAGACATCCCCGAATGATTGACTGTGTACAATCTTGAATTAACTCCCGAAACCAAAGGGAAAATAGTCAAATCTGCTTGATGATACGCAACTATCTCATGAAAAGATGAAGCAACTGGTATGGTATTTATCAAATTGCCTTCATGAGAAGTGAGAAGGTTTCGTGAAAATTGCCGAGCCACTATGTGAGTAGTAAGCAATGAGGATAATAAACTTGAAGTATGATGAAAAGCATGAAGGACAAGATGGAAATGAAAAAAGCCAAGACTGATTGGTCTCAATACCAACCCAGTGGATCATCCACATGGTTGATGAGAACAACACAAAGGAATCGGTAGAAAACACAAAAAAATGTTTAGTGGCAAGATTGTTGACCCTGGCATGAAGACAAGAAAAAAGAAAAAGCGATCAGACAAACTGATTGTCTCGAGAAGAAACAAGAAACAATAATACATCACTTTTGTTTTGTTAAAAGTGTTTCGATGGATCTCCCACGACTCAAGCTCCTCTTGTGACAAGAAGGAGAAGAACAATACAAAGTGATAGAACAAGCTGTGATGTGAATCAAAGAACTCAAAACGATAGACCCAAATCACGTTGATCCAAAGAAAAGAGAACAAGCGATGCGACTCAGCAAAAAAATTAAACAACTCGAGTGAGAAGACTGATCAGATATACAGATCTACCAGCTCTATCAAAAACTTGCTCTGCTCTTGGACAAAAAAGATCTCGCATCATCTATCGAATATATAATTGATATCCTCAGTCAAGATCGGTCCGATGAAGATGATAGCTCATAGCTCTTGACCACAAAGCTAGTAACTTACAAACATATAAACGGCTTATTGAAGGCGACAGTTCTTTACTCACCACGACTCCCCATGGCAAGATCGCTCAAAAAAGGATACTATGTGAACACAAAAGTATTAAAGCTCATCACCAAGATGAAAGATAGCTGAGAAAAAAAGGTCATCAAAGTATATGACAGAGCATGTCAAATCATACCTGATATGGCTGGATTTACTTTTGCGGTACACAACGGAAAGCAATTTATGAGTGTGTATGTGACAGAAGATATGATCGGACATAGATTGGGTGAGTTTGCTTTTACGAGAACGTTCAGAGGTCATCCGTTCTAACAACTAGTTCTAACCAATCAATCATATTCCACATACGAGCCCTTATTAACTCTTAATTATCCTTACCATGTCTCTTCAAGATAAAAGTCTTACAGCAACATTGATCAATGCTGAAACCTCACACAAAAGGATGAATCTTACTGCCAAGATGGTAAGAGGAAATAATCTGACACAAGCAATTGATTTTTTGACTTTTTTGCCTCAGAAGGCTGGGAAAATTTTACTCAAAGTAGTGAAATCAGCAGCAGCAAATGCCAAAAACAATGCGAAGCAGGATGTGACATGACTATATATCAAAACCATTGAGGTTGGTAAGGGAAGAAAGCTCAAAAGAATGAGATATGTAGGCAGATCAAGAATACATCGTTATGTCAAATATAGAACCAATGTGACCGTCATCTTAGATGCAAAATAGCAGACACCTTCAAATATATACACGAGCGTTTACATACTTAATCAATCTTTATGTGACAAAAATGTCATCCAATGGGTATGAGAGTAGGCATCATCAAATCTCGACCATCAGAATGGTTTGCAAAGAGCAAAAAGCAAAGTTGAGATTTTTTTGTTGAGGATATCAAAATCAGAAGGCTGATTGAAAAGGTATATCCCAAAAGTTGAATTGCTAAGGTAGTAATCAGAAAAACCATAGCGATTGGTGAGATTATTATCTTCACCTCAAAAGTTGGTGTCATCATGGGGAAAGATGGAATTAAGATCAAAGAGTTTGAATCTCTCCTTAAAAAGAAATTTGGAAAAGAATTCAAAGTAATCCTCAAGGAAGTAAGAGTACCTGAGCTTTCAGCAAAGATTATGGCTGAATTCGCTGCTACACAAATAGAAAATAGAATGCCTTTCAGAAGGGTCTGCAAAAATATCGTACAAAAAGTAATGGAAAAATGAGCAGAAGGCGTCAAGATACAAGTATGATGAAGATTGGGTGGAGCTGATATAGCAAGAACAGAAAAGTTTAGCGAATGAAGAGTATCTCTCCAGACATTCAGAAAAGATATTGATTATCACTATTGTGCAGCCATCACAAAATATGGTGTGATAGGAATCAAAGTTCGAGTTGGAAAATGAACCATATACAACAACAAGAAAAAGAAAAAGGTGATCAATCTGACAAGCGATAGCAAATAACAATAAAACCACGCTCGTTACGACACTTCATATAGAGTAGCTAGCAATGCATTTACTTCAATCTCTCTCGTAATGTTACTGAGTCCCAAAAGGCGAAAGCATAGAAAGTCATTCGTAGTAGTATTGAAAGGCAAAGCCAAAAAATGATTCAATGTCAATTTTGGTGATTATGGTCTCAAAGCTATACAAAGTGGCTATGTTTCCAACAGACAACTTGAAGCTGCCAGAAAGGTAATCATCAGGCATGTGAGGAAGGTTGGTAAGTTATGGATGAGGGTATTCCCTGATTCACCCATTACCAAAAAGTGACTTGAGATGCCGATGGGATCATGAAAAGGTGATGTTGATATCTACAAAGCAAAAGTCAAAAGAGGTAAAGTCATCTTCGAAGCATCTTGACTCGATGAAGTGACCATGGCTTATGTACTCAAAAAGGCATCTGCCAAACTCCCTATCAAAACAAGGATGGTAAAAAAATGAGAAATACACTAAATCTTATCAGTAAATTTATTCACCAGTATATTACACAATGGCAAAAAAAAGAAATCAGTTTATGTCAGATCTCTTGTCCAAAACATGGGCAGAACTAAAAAAAATGCTTGATGGACATCAAAATGAACTTTTTTCACTTCGCATGAAAAATGCCGTGAGGTGATTGAAGCAAACACACTTGATCAATGACAAAAAAAAAGAAGTTGCAAGGATCAAATGAGTGCTCAATCAAAAAAAAGCTAGCGAAAAATAACAGATAATCCCAGTCAAAATCTTGTGTGATATACTCTCCAGTTTATTCTTACTTCTTACTATTCATCATGGCAATTATAGGTAATAAAAACATTAAAGAACTCAAGGGAACCGTCCTGAGTGACAAGACCGACAAAACTATCACAGTGGTAGTAGAATCTGTCAGATTACATCCCTTGTATAGGAAAAGATACAAAGTCCAAAAAAAATACTATGCTCATGATAGCAAAAATGAAGCAAAACAAGGAGATCTTGTTAAAATCAGACAATGTAGACCTATGAGTAGACTCAAAAGACGAAGTTTGGTCGAGATTATTCAAAAAACAGAAGGCTAATCCAATGCCTACCAATGGTTTACACCACATCCTAACCTTTGGCGACAATATCAAATCACAAATCCATATTCATTTACTCAATCTCTCTATACCATGATTCAAAACGAATCAGTAGTCATTATAACGGACAATACAGGAGCAAAAAAGTGAAAAGTAATTAGAATTCTCAAAAGTTCTAATGCTAGATCTGCTTGTATTGGTGACAAAGTCGTGATAGCTATCAAAGAAGCTAGTTCTACATCGAGCTTCAAAAAATGATCTGTTGCATGGGCAGTGATCGTGAGAACAAAAAAAGAAGTAGCAAGAAAAGATGGTACATATATTAGATTTAGCGACAATGCAGTGGTGATCGTTGCCAAAGATCAAAAGGGTGAAGTCAAACCTTCTGGTAAAAGAGTTTTCGGTCCAGTTGCGAGAGAGTTGAGGGATTATGGATTCAAAGATATTACAACAATGGCCGAAGAAGTAGTCTAAAGACAAGGCAGTCCCATCCCCAATACAAAACTATTTACCTTACACAACCTTGAGCGATGAAGAGAATCAAAAAATCTGATACAGTGATTGTCATAGCAGGCAAACACAAAGGTAAAGTATCACAAGTAGACAAAGTGTCATGAGACAAGTTACGACTCAAGGGTGTCAATGTCATGAAAAAGGCAGTCAAAGGTCAATGATTCGTCGAGAAAACTTTGCCTCTCCATGAGTCCAATGTGATGTATTATATCAAAGACAAGCAACAAGCAGTCAAAATATGATTTGTGATTGATGAGAAAGGCAAAAAACAAAGACAAGCAAAAAAACTAGGAACAATACTCGATTAAGATACTCTCTCCTCACGATCAATGCATGTTATCATGTACAATCATGAGTGGATGACGACTACTTTATCCTTATCTGACACTATCAAATGAGTCTTTATGAAAGTTTTTCAACAGATCTTGCACCACAACTCAAAACCAAAATGGGATGCAAAAATATCCATCAAGTTCCTCGTATCCAGAAAATCATTGTGAATATGGGAATCTGATCAGTGGTCACCAGGAATGGCGTCAAGGATTTTATGGAATTTGAAACTAATTTGGCAAAAATTACATGACAAAAACCACATATTATCAAATCCAAAAAGGCTGTCTCAAACTTCAAACTCAGAGCTGGTTTGGCTGTGATGATGAAGTGTACATTGAGATGAAGAAGGGCATATGATTTCCTTGAGAGATTGATCTATTTGGTTCTCCCGAGAGTAAGAGATTTCAAGTGAGCATCAGCCCAAAAATTTGACGCAAACGCCAATCTCAATATATGATTCAAACAATACGATGTGTTTCCAGAAATATGACCAGATGACATGAAAATACCTATGTGATTGCAAGTCACCATTATTACGACAACCAACAAAGCAAAAGACGCTCAAATATTACTCGAAACACTCGGTATGCCTTTTGAAAAAAAATAGTTATCCACATTTTACGCATTATGAGCCCAAAACATGGCAAGAACATCCATCAGCATCAAACAACAGAGAGTCGCAAAAAAATTCCGAACTGCGAAAAGTCTCTGACAAAAAATGACCAAACCCTGTAAACATTACAACAGGTGTCAATTGTGTAGTAGATCGAGATCATATATGAGAGATTTTGGTATATGCAGAGTCTGCTTCAGGCATTATGCCAGGATGGGGATCATGATGTGAGTAAAAAAATCAAGTTGGTAAAAGAGTCAAAACGGAAAATACTGTCATGGAGAGATGTTTTACATAAAACAATTACAAATGAGTTTCACAGCAGCACCTATACACGACGTGTTGATTAGGATCAAAAATGCATATATGGCGAGGAGAAGAGAAGTACAAAATGTCTACTACTCAACCTTCAAAGAAAGCATCCTGAAACTACTCAAACAATATGATTTCATTAGTGGATATAGTATTGACGATACCAATCCCCAAAGGATGATGCTCAAAATTCAACTCAAGGAAGTTGTCAATCAAACGGATGATATACCAGTGATAAAATTTTTCTCAAGGCCTTCCAGACCTCGATATGTTGGTTACAAACAAATCAGACCTGTTGCTTGAGGGAAAGGTATTGGCATATTGTCTACAAGTTCATGACTCATGGCTTCACATGTTGCCAAGAGGAAGAAAATAGGTGGTGAGTTGATTGCAGAAATATACTAATTCAATCGTTTCGGTCACCAGCAAAACATTCTCAATGGAAGTTTATTATATCGTGGATACAATGTCAAAAATTTGAAAATTACCTGTCTTGATACCAACGTGAGTGACAGTTTCACTTGATGAGAGAATCATCAAAGTCAAATGACCCAAAGGAGAGTTGTCATATGTGCACCGTCCTGAAGTGATGGTACATATTGATGAGGATCAATTGCTAGTCACTATCAACAATATGGAAAATAAAAAATATCGAGGGCTGACAAGAACCCTGATCAACAATATGGTAGAGTGAGTCACCAATGCATATGAAAAAAAGCTCAAAGTCATAGGTGTGGGTTATGATGCAAAATTACAGGGAAATAAACTCGTACTCAGCTTGGGTTTTTCACATCCGATAGAGTATAGCATCCCTCAATGAGTCAACCTCGCTGTTGCCAAAGACCCAAAATGAAATGCTATCATCACAGCAGATTCCATAGACAAACAATTGCTCGGTCAGGTAGTCGCACAGATCAGAAATTATAGACCCCCCGAACCATACAAAGGCAAAGGTATCAGATATTTCGATGAAAAAGTAAGACTGAAGGCAGGTAAATCAGCCAAAAAATAATTATCTGATAAACACACCTTAGGGCAGTCGATAAAACAGTGAAGAAAAGACAATCCCTCAACAATTTACCACTAAGTTTATGTCATGAAAACGCTCAAAATTCAATCAAAAAAAGTAGCAGCAAAATATATTGCAAGGAAAAAGAAGGTCAATACACGTATCAAATGACAGGATTTTGATGCGAGGATCCTTGTGAACAAATCAATCAATTATGTCACTGCGCAAGTCATGACCAAAGATGGCACGATTCTTGCCTTTATCAGTGACAAATGATTGAATGGCGATACCAAAACTCAAAGAGCCAATAGTGCTGGCAAAGCTCTAGCAGCAAAAATATCCTCGCTCAAGAATATCAATAAATTGGTTTTTGATAGAAATGGTCATTTGTACCATGGAAGAGTCAAATCCTTGGCTGAATGATTGAGAGAAGGATGAGTCAAAATATAAGATCAAAACGAAGTTTATACCGATCACCTTACAAATAAGTCACAACAT
>Ga0066640_10001842_pt1 | contig 12726 bp, 10 predicted proteins | sample CryGeyCG2114_020_2_FD_59505 | JGI IMG/M metagenome (GOLD analysis project Ga0066640, IMG submission 59505) | Groundwater microbial communities from aquifer - Crystal Geyser CG11_big_fil_rev_8/21/14_0.20 | ecosystem: Environmental > Aquatic > Deep subsurface > Groundwater | place: USA: Utah... | reverse complement strand
AATGCCGGGAATAAAAATACTTGATTTTTTATGGATATATGACTATCCACAGCCCCCAGTCTTAAGAGGTGCTTCATATGGCCAAGCGGCAAATGCAGGAGCTGGCAAGGCAGTTGAGAACCCATGGGCTAAGTTACAGCGAGATAAAAAGCAAAGTACCAGCGGCTAAGGGGACTATCAGCAACTGGTGTAAGGATATTCAGCTCTCTGAAAATCAGGTGATGATGTTAGGTAGGACACAGAAAGAACAGACTTTATAACAGCACGATTTAAATAAATATTTTTGACAAAGACCTATTGTATAGGATACTAGGTTGGATAGAAGGCATTAAGTTACAGATCGATGGGGGGCTAGCTCAATGGTAGAGCAGCAGACTCAATAAGATTAAGGGTCCCCGTTATCGCAAGGTAACGCGGAAAAACCGGGTGAATTCAGGGAAAGCTTTAAAATGCTAATCCTGAGCCAAGCCAAGTGAAACCAAGAAAAGTAGCTTGGAAGGTGCAGAGACTAAAGGGTGAGGATGGTTACCGATAAGCCCTTAAATAGCGCCCGGCATCCGTTAGAGCAACGGATGATGATATAGTCCGACACTCCGGGGAAACGCGGAGACAACAAGAGAGCTTAATCTGCGGGCTCCGGGTTCAAGCCCCGGGCCCCTCACATTTCCAAAAAAGGGACGGGTTACTTTTAAAAAGTGGCCTGTCCCTTTTTTTATGCTTAACCAGCCCTATATTGGTGAGAACGATACCACTTGCAATGGCGAACTATTTCAGCTAACCTCCTGCAAATCATGACATTTTTGAAGAGCTACTTCATCAACACGACCGACGAGGTGGATGTCCTTAATGTTTCTAACGACGTCAAATTTGCCATCCGCGATTCGGGCGGCAAGGATGGCCTCGCAACCGTGATAATTTCCGGCCCTGGTGCAGGGGTCACGTTACTAGAGCCTTTGCCGGAGGTGATAGAAGAGCTCAAAGTCGCATTTGAGGTATTTGCCGGAGAAGGAGCGGCCGCCAAAGACAAGAAAAAGAAAGAGATATACGTGAACCCCAGAGTGCAGGCGGCCATTTTAGGCAGAAGCATCTCCGTTCCCATAAAAGACGCATTGCTTGTTTTGGACCCGTACGAAGAGATATTTTTGGTCGACTTTGACAAAAAGATGCGCCGCCGCGAGTTCAAGGTACAGATAATGGCGCAGGCAGAAAGCCAGCCCCAGCAGTCAAAGGGCGCGCCGCCACCAAAGAAAAAATGAAGAAAAAAAAAGCGTCAGAACTTTCGCTTCATTTTATAGACGATGGAAAGATAGAAGTGGCGCCGCTAGCGTTCATGCGCGGCCGCGCGCTTAACTCCGCGTTCGTTATCTTAGATGAGGCGCAGAATTGCACGAAAGAGCAGATGAAGAGGTTCTTGACCCGCCTTGGGTTTGACCCCAAGGTGATAGTCACTGCCGATATTAACCCAAATAGACCTCCCGCGTGGAACCCCTTCCGGCGTCATGGAGGCCAACATGTGCCCGGCATAAGCTTTGTGTGCCTGACCGATGCCGACGTTGTAAGGCATCCTCTGGTACAGGCGATAGTTAGGGCATACGATGAAGATGCAAAAAGACAAAAGAGCTCATAGGAATTTCAGCGATGTGTTCGGGAGGATAGGGCAGTCGGACTTTGTCAGCTGGACCGCCTTCAAGGTGAGCCCTATCCTTGGCTGGATAGGTTTTATTATCCTCTGCACGGTCATAACTTTCTTAATGACCTTTTCCATCACATATATTCCAGATGAGGTTATTTCCGGAGCTATCTCTCAGAACGACATAAGGGCTGACAGAAATTACGATATAGTGGATACAGAGGCCACCAACAAGTTCAAGGAAGAGGCGTTAAAAGGGGTGGCGGTCGTATATGATTTTGATCCCGAACTTGCCAAAGGGATCAACGAGGGAGTATCCCGGGCCTTTGAAACGGCAAGAAAAAGCCTGGTAGAAGGAGAAAGTCCGGCCGTTATCAAATCCAACTTCGAGTCCGCGCTGAACATTAAGGTGCCCGATCATCTTTGGACAAAGCTCGCTGAGAACAATTTTGGAAGACAGGCCGAGAACGTCATCACTTCACAGGTGTCGCTTGCCATGAACCGTTACGTCATCGGCGATGCGTCATCCATACTTTCAGATAAGTCAAAAGGCTTTCTTGTGCTCGATCCGAAAGGAAAAGAGAAGCTTTTGGGCGTCAAGGAGCTTGCAGGAATAACCGTTGTCGATGATCTCCGGAAGAAAATAAAGGAATCCAAGCAAAAGGGTGGGCTTGACTTCAGTCCCATCATCTCCGAGCTTGTTCAGCCGAACCTTGCCTATAATCTTCAGGAGAGTGAGAGCAGGAAAAAGGCCGCTACCGAGAACGTCAAGAACGTGGTCATAAAAGTTGACGCCGGGGAAACGATAATACGTGTCGGTTCGCGTTATGAGCCGAGACACGTGATCATACTTAACGGCATACGTTCTGAAAAATCGAAGACCTTCACCCCGTTCAAAGTGATCGGTACGTTAATTCTGGTAGCGCTTGTGATCCTTTCCACCTATTATTTTGCGGAGAGATACATAAAGAAGTTCGCTCCGCACAGGGCCGACCTTTATTTCATGGGTTCGGTCCTGATATTCATTCTTCTTTTACTTCGGCTATCTCTTGGGCTTTCAAGGGCGCTTTATCATTCGATAGGGGTCGATATTCCGCTAACCGCCTTTTATTATGCTATCCCGGTCGGTGGCGCCGCGATGCTCATCAGGTTCATCCTTAATTCCGAAACAGCTCTCGTATTTTCGGTAGTTGTCAGTATATTTGCCGGCGTCTTTGTCGGGAACTCGCTCAACTACACCGGTTATTGCCTTATTTCATGCGTTGCCGCCGCGGCCTCTATCGCCTACGCGGACAAGCGTTCAGCCATATTCAAGGCAGGCATCCATACATCGGTTATAAACATCTTTGCGGCGATAAGCATTCAGATGGTGAACGGCAATTCCCTGACCGAGACTTTTACCGCCACAAACCTTTTCTGGTATATTTCATTTGCCATTATAGGCGGCATATCGTGCTCGATATTGGTCTCCATTATCACACCGCTTGTCGAACATGTCTTTGGATATACGACCGACATCAAGCTCCTTGAGCTAGCCAACCTCAACCATCCCTTACTGCGTGAACTTGTCATAAGGGCGCCGGGAACCTATCATCACTCGCACCTGGTGGGCATCCTTGGCGAGACCGCTGCGGAGGCGATCGGAGCTAACCCGCTGTTAACGCGTGTTGCCGCCTATTATCATGATATTGGTAAGATAAGAAAGCCGCTCTATTTTGTGGAGAACACGACCGACTGCGAATCGCGCCACGAAAAACTGACCCCTCATATGTCGGCCTTAATAGTAGCTTCGCACGTGAAGGACGGGATGGAGCTTGCCGCCGATTACAATATACCCCAAAAAATAGCCGACATGATACCGCAGCACCACGGCACCAAGATGATAAGCTTCTTCTTCAATAAGGCGCTCAAAGATGTCGACCCTGCGCTTCAAAAGATAGATGAAAAGGATTTCAGGTATCATGGGCCAAAGCCGCAAACAAGGGAGGCCGGGATCCTTTTACTGGCCGATGCGGTCGAGGCGGCCGTCAGGTCACTCAAGGAAAAAAGCCCGGCGCGTATCCAACAGATGGTAGAAGATATCATTAATACGAGCTTTACCGGGGCTCAGCTTGACGAATGCGACCTGACCTTAAAGAACCTTCACGACATAGCAAAGTCGTTCACAAAGATACTCATGGGAATATATCACCAGAGGATAGAATATCCCAAGGAGACCCTTGAAGAGAACGGGAAGAACGGGAACAGTGTATAAAGCATGTCATCCCTGCGAAAGCAGGGGTCTAGCTGATACAACGAGATTCCCGCCTTGGCCTTCGGAAGGCAGGCCTTTGCGGGAATGACAATGGATGATAGATATAATTTTGGTCACCGATAAGGAGATAAAGAGGCTTAACCGTGAGTGGTTCGGTGAAAAGAGGGCCACCGACGTCATAGCCTTTGACCACGGCGAGATATATATCTCTATAGATACGGCCGGGAGACAGGCAAAGGAACGGGGTGTGAACTTTACGCAAGAGGTGCTAAGGCTTGCCGTTCACGGCACGGTCCATATAGCAGGTTTCAACGATACTAATTTGAAGGACTTTTGCAGGATGCGGGAACGGGAGTGGAAGCTATTGATCGGATGTATGTCATCCTGGGCGTAAGCGAAGGATCTCGTGAATACAGTTTAGAATGACAATAGGGCACCTCTAAAAACCTATTTACCCTGTCATTGCGAGCCCCGAAGGGGCGCGGCAATCTCTAAGCGAACACTTGATTTATGGAGATTGCTTCGTCGCCTACGGCTCCTCGCAATGACACACCAATGGGTTTATAGCGGCGCCCAATAACTATATGAACATACTATTGGTGATAATATCCGGTCTTCTTACCGCTTTCTCGTTTCCAACCATCTTCGGTAATTTTCAGTTTTCAAATCTGGGGTTCCTTGCATGGCTCTCTTTAGTTCCTCTTTTCTATGTGATCAAAGATACGGGCCCCAGAAGGTCCTTTCTTTACACCTTTCTCTCAGGGTACATATTTTATGGGATCTCGTTATACTGGCTCTACACGGCGCTTAATACCTACGGTCATTTGAATCCCTTCGTGAGCGTTGGGGTCTTAGCGATTCTGATAGCTCTTCTGGCGTCACATATTGCGCTTGCGTCCTTATTTGCCTCATGGGTGGAAAAGAGGACCGGCATCAACAGATACTGGACGCTTCCTATCTTTTGGGTCATTTGCGATCTCTTAATGAACTACATCCCCTGCAACGGATTTCCGTGGGGGAATATCACGAACACGCAGTACGCATATCTTCCCGTTATCCAGATAGTCGACATCGTAGGGATATACGGGCTGACATATATAATGATAGCGGCGAATCTGACCGTTGCGGTTCTTGTGTCATTGCGAGGAGCGCAGGCGACGACTCGATCCGGTGCGTGGGACTGCTTCGCTCTGCGAGCTCGCAATGACAAAACGTGGTATGCAGTTGCATTGGTTGCACTCATGCTCGTCTACGGATTTTTCAGAATAAACTACATGGACAGAGAGAAGGGCGCTTGGCCTTCTATAAGGACCGCGCTTTTGCAGGGGAATATTCCGCAGGATGAAAAATGGCAGGAAGGACACGAAGCCGAGCAGATAGCTGTGCTTAAAAAGTTAACATCTGCCCTTAGGGACAGCAACGTCGACCTTATTGTCTGGCCGGAGGCAAGTTATCCCGTTCCATTGAACGTTAAGGTGGATTCGCTCGATCCTGCGCTCATGGGCCTAACGGGATTCGAAAAGGATCCCAATACGTACCTCCTTATGGGGGGGATAAGTTTTGACCGCTCCAAAAGGGCGCTCTACAACAGCGCGTTCCTTCTCGACGGTAATGCGCATATACTGGGAAGATACGACAAGGCGCACCTTGTGCCGTTCGGTGAATATGTTCCATACAAAAAACTGCTCTTTTTCGCCAAAAAGCTGACCGCACCTGTCGGAAATTTTGCGGCAGGTGAGAACAGCGAACCGCTTTTCACCGACGGATTTCAAATAGCGCCTCTCATCTGCTACGAGGACCTCTTTCCGGAAATAGCGAGGGCGTTCATAAAAAAAGGGGCGAATTTCATCGTGACAATAACCAACGATGCCTGGTATGGAAGGTCATCGGCCTCCTTGCAGCATCTGGCGATATCGGTCTTCCGTGCGGTCGAGAACAGGCGTTTTCTTGTAAAGGCGGCGAACACAGGTATAAGCGCCGTGGTGGACCCGGTCGGGAGGATCATCTCCAAGAGCGGGCTCTTTGAAGAGGGGATGATTGTTTCAAATATAAAGCTTGGCACCGGCAGCAGTTTGTATACAAGGTACGGTGACTGGTTCGCTTATGGATGCGGGCTTATAGCGGTGTTTTTACTGGCGGCTGGCGGGATTGGAAACAGGGGCAGGCTTCCCAAACAGGCGGCGCTCTGCAAAATAGCGAGGGATCGGCTATGGCGGTAATGAAGCCTGTCCCTATCTGGACAGATCGCCTTCGGCGATTACATATGAAAGAGTTGCGCGAAAGATACGATTCTGCAAAAGAAAAGGTGACCGAACTACGGGGGCATCTTTGACCTCTCTAAAAAAGAGAACAAGGCAACATCGCTAGAACACGAATCCCACGCCGAAGGTTTCTGGAACGATCAGATAAAGGCAAAGACCGTTCTGAAAGAGCTCGATCTCCTAAGATCGCTCGTTAACGAATGGAAAGCCCTTTCTCGCGATCTGGACGATGTTGGCGCCATTTTTGAGCTCATGGGTGATGACGAAGACCCCGAGCTTATTTCCGAGGCTAAGGGAAAAATTACCCGCATAGAGACAGGTGCCGCCGACATGGAGTTCAAGAGGATGCTTTCGGGCCGGAACGATACCGCCTCGGCCATCCTTCAGATAAATGCCGGCGCTGGCGGAACCGAGGCCTGCGATTGGGCGGAGATGCTCCTTCGCATGTACCGCAGGTGGGCCGACGCGCACGGATATAAGAACGAGGTGGTCGACTTCACTGAAGGGGACGGCGCGGGTTTTAGGAGCGTTGTCCTGACCGTTGCCGGCGAATATGCCTACGGTTTCCTAAGGGCCGAGAACGGGGTTCACAGGCTCGTGCGCATCTCACCCTTTGATGCTAACAAGAGGCGCCACACAAGTTTTTGTAGCGTCTTCGTCCTTCCCGATATAGAAGACGATATTGAGATAGTGGTAAGTGAGGGGGACCTTCGTATCGATACATTCCGCGCCGGTGGGGCGGGAGGCCAGAAGGTCAACAAGACCGATTCGGCGGTCAGGCTGACCCATTTCCCCAGCGGAATAGTCGTCGCCTGTCAGAACGAACGGAGCCAGCATCAGAACAAGGCCATGGCAATGAGGATCCTGAAGGCAAAGCTCTACGATCTAGAGATGGATAAGAAGCGTAAAGAGCGCGACGCGGTGGAAGCGGCCAAGTCAGAAATAGCGTGGGGTTCGCAGATACGTTCTTATGTGTTCCAGCCCTACCAGATGGTGAAGGATCACAGGACCAATTGTGAGAGCGGAAACGTCCAGTCGGTAATGGACGGGGCTGTCGACGACTTCATCCGCGCTTTCTTGCTGAAGAAATGATGTTCATTGACATAACGTCCGTTCCGCGACCGGTTTTGAAGGAGCGGGTAAGGTGTTCGAGCGACCGGTGTCCGGTTTCGCTCAAACACAGCGAAACCGGCACCTAGGGCCGCTCGCCCAGCCGGTCATCCGTTTATCTCTAAGGTCGCGGAACGGACGTTATGTGAAGTTGGAAAATATGTTCCAAGAGATAGATTCATATGTGAACTATGTCAGGGTCGAAAAGGGGTTAAGCCCCAATTCGGTCTCTGCTTACGCCCACGACCTGCGTTTGATGTCGGAATTCTTCGAGTCAAAGAAGATAACCGATCTTAAAGTGATAAGAGAGCCTCACATCCTGGCCTTTCTGGTCAACCTTCACAAGAGCGGCATTGAGAGCCGTTCGGTCTCAAGACACATGGTCTCCGTGAGGGGGCTCTTTAATTTCCTGCGCCGCGAGAAGATCATTGATTACGATCCCACGGCAAAGATCGAATTCCCTAAGAAATGGCACAGGCTCCCCGAGGTAATGACGATGAGCGAGGTCGATAGCCTCCTCGCTACGCCCGATGTGAATACCAGCTACGGCTTCAGGGATTACACCATCCTTCAGATCATGTACGCCTGCGGCTTGCGCGTTTCTGAGGTTGTGGGCCTTTCGCTGAACCAGCTGACGCTCGGCACAACAGATCACGACCTTACCTATTTGATGACGATGGGAAAAGGCTCCAAAGAGAGGATAGTACCCATTGGCCACATTGCCTGCACCGTGATAAAACAGTATCTGGAAGAGGTGAGACCGAGCTTTACAAGGCCCGATTCACCCGACAGGCTCTTTATATCGAGACTGGGAAGGGGGCTTTCACGGCAACAGTTATGGAACATCATCACAAAACTTGCCCGCAAGTCAGGGATAAAGAGAAACATTAAACCTCATACTCTAAGGCATTCATTTGCAACGCATTTAATTGAAAGGGGAGCAGACCTCCGCTCGGTTCAGACGATGCTCGGCCACTCCGATATATCATCGACCCAGATATATACCCATGTCGATACGAAACATCTTAAGGAGATCTACAAGAAGTTCCACCCAAGATCATGATCTTCAACTTGACGTAATCAAAATTATCGGTCTTTTCTCTAATGAGCTTTACTTCGGAAAAACCTTTTGCTAATTCATTTAGTCTAATGGGAACGCATTCAGACCAGACGTCCGTTACGCCAATGCTTAAGCAGTATTGGCAGATAAAGTCCGAGATCGAGGACAAAGAGACCATCCTTTTTTTTCGATTAGGCGACTTTTACGAGATGTTCTTTGACGACGCCAGAATAGCCTCCGAACTTCTAGATATCACATTGACTTCAAGAAATAAGAGCGACGCAAACCCGGTCCCTTTGTGCGGTATTCCGTACCATGCGGCGGAAGGATATATCTCAAAGCTCCTCTCAAGCGGCAAGAAAGTGGCTATTTGCGAGCAGGTTGAAGACCCCAAAACGGCCAAGGGTATCGTTAGGCGCGAGATAATAAAGATCATAACGCCGGGCGTTCTGATGGAGACCGACAGCCTAGTTGCCGGCGAGAACAATTATCTGGCGGCGATAAATGAAGAGTTCGCGCTTGCCATATGTGACGTTTCGACCGGCGACTTCAGGGCGGCGGCCCTCAAGGACGTGGAACATCTTATAAGGGAGCTGGCAAGGATAGAACCCAAGGAGATCCTTGTGCCTCGCTCACTCTCTGAATCGCAGATTTTTTTGAAATTAAAACCGCTCCTTTCTGCTTCGATGTTGACCGTCCTTGACGATCCAAACTTTGACCCTCTGGTCAAAGAGGTCGCCCTTGAAGGCGTTCCAAGCGAGGCATATTCATCTGTAGGCGCCGTCATCAGTTATTTAAAGAACACCCATAAGAGGGAGCTTGGTCATATCAAGAGCGTTACTGCATATTCCGTCGATCAGCATATGGTGGTCGATGAGTCAACAAAGCGTAACCTAGAGCTCACCCGCACGATGTCCGAGGCATCGCATACCGGTTCTTTGAGCTGGCTCCTTGACCGGACAAGGACCGCAATGGGAGGACGCACCCTAAGAAGGTGGATGCTCTATCCTCTTTTAGACACGATAGCCATTGATGACAAGCTCGACGCCGTCGAGAGCATAAAGGATGATTTTAAATTATTCGAAGAACTAAAGAACGATCTTACCCTCATTGCAGATATTGAAAGGATCACTTCAAGGATAGTTATCGGAAGCGCAAATGCCAGAGAGCTGGTCTCCCTAAAGGAATCGCTTAAGGTGATACCAAGGCTAAAGTTGAATCTTAACGGCGCAGGCGGTCTTTTAGGGAGTATCGTAAAGAGGCTTGATGATTGCAGGGAACTTTTAGAGAAAATAGAGGGCGTGTTGGTCGCCGAACCTCCGTTATCTGTAAAAGAAGGGGGGCTTATAAAAGAGGGTTTTTCTAAGGAGCTGGATGAACTTCGCTCGCTTGCAACGGACGGCAAAGGGTTCATCGCAAGGCTCGAGACCTCCGAAAAGACAAGGACCGGAATAAGTTCACTTAAGGTAAGGTATAACAAGGTCTTCGGTTATTATATCGAGATAACGCATACCCATGCCGACAAGGTGCCGGAGAACTATATCCGAAAGCAGACCTTAGCGAATGCCGAGAGGTTCATAACTCCCGAACTCAAAGAATACGAGGAAAAGGTCTTGGGCGCCGAAGAGAGGATCCGCCAGTTAGAACATGAGTTGTTCACGGGGGTAAGGACGTACGCGGCGGAATTCGCCGGAAGGCTTGCAGAGACGGCCGACGCCTTAGGTCGGCTCGATGCGCTTGCTTCGCTTGCATTCGTTGCCAACGACAACCGCTACACAAGGCCCGTTGTAAAGAACGACGGCGAGATAAAGATAACCGGCGGGCGCCATCCCATCATAGAAAAGCTCAACAGCACGGAACGTTTCGTCCCTAACGATATATCGCTCAACATGAACGATTGCCGGATGATGATAATAACGGGGCCGAACATGGCCGGCAAATCGACCATCATGCGGCAGACGGCCCTTATCGTCCTCATGGCGCAGATGGGCTCCTTTGTTCCCGCAAGTGACGCATCAATAAGTGTGGTCGACAGGATTTTTACCCGTGTGGGAGCCTCCGATAATCTCGTTAAGGGCCAATCGACCTTTATGGTAGAGATGAGAGAGGCCTCGGTGATACTCAGAGAGGCCACGGATAAAAGCCTTATCCTCATAGACGAGATAGGAAGAGGCACCTCCACCTACGACGGTGTTTCAATAGCATGGGCGGTCGCCGAATATCTGCACGACCGCATCAAGGCAAAGACCCTCTTTGCCACGCATTACCACGAACTGACCGACCTTGCTCTCACCAAAGAGGGGATAAAGAACTTCAACGTGGCGGTCAAAGAGTGGAACGATCAGATAATATTCCTTAGAAAACTTGTGTCGGGCGGAGTTAACAGAAGCTACGGTATAGAGGTCGCGCGTCTTGCTGGGTTGCCGCAGGAGGTTGTGACGCGCGCAAAAGAGATTCTTTTAAAGCTCGAAAAGGGGGAGATGGTACTTAAGGGCGAAGAGACGAGGCAGATGGGCCTTTTTGAAGGAGATTCTCAATTGCAAAATATACTGAAAGGCGTTAATCTGGACACGTTGACGCCTATCGAGGCGCTAAATGTGTTGCACGAGATGAAAAACAAGTTATAGAGCGATTTTATTCTTCGAGCCTGTCGAGAAGATAAAGTCACTTCTCGACTCGTCCGCCGTGGACTGGACTCGCTCGAAGGGTGGTATTAGGGGGAGATAATGAAAAAATTGGTTCTCGTTTTTTTGGTCTATGGTCTATGGTCCATGATCTATGGTCTTTCTTTCGCCGAGACCGCCGATCAGGCCTACAATTCCGCGCACGAATGTTATGCCAACTTAAGGGGGGACGCAGGCGCCCAAAAACTTCGTGAACCGTGGGAAAGATGCATCAGGCTCTTCGAAATGGTGAGAAAGAAATATGCAAGGAGTCCCGAGGGTGCCGAGGCGCAGTATAGTTTGGGGCGCCTGTACGAAGAACTCGCGTTCAACTCCAAGAATCTGGCCGATTGGAAACGCTCCGTGAAAGAGTACGGATCATTTGCAAGGGCCTATTCCACCAACAAGCTGGCCGACGACGCCTATTTTAGGGCCGCCTGCATCGAGTGGGAGAAATTGAACGACAAGAACGGCGCCAAAAAGGACCTTATCAAGGTCATCAAATATTACAAGAACGGCGATAAGGCAGGGGAGGCCAAAAAATATCTCGAAGCGGTCGATGCCGGCACCCCGATGAATGAGACGGACCTTAAAGCAGCTGTTGTAAAGGTCCCGCCAAGAAAGACCGAGAACAAGGCAAAGTCCATAATAGTCGTCCTTGATCCGGGGCATGGCGGAAACGACACCGGCGCAATTGGCCCCGATGGGGTCAAAGAGAAGGACCTGACGCTCCCCATCTCACAGAAGATAGCGGCCGAACTGAAAAAACAGATAGAAGGCGTGCAGGTCTATCTTACACGCAACGAAGACAAGACCCTGGATCTGGGCGAAAGGGTAAGGTTCGCAGACAAAAAGAAGGCCGATTATTTCATCTCGGTCCATGCAAACGCTTCCAAGTCCGGAAAAGAGAGAGGCATTCAGACCTATTATCTTAACAATGCAAGCGATGAGGCATCGGAGAGGCTCGCCTCGCAGGAGAATAAATATGCCGGCCGCAAGACCTCCAACCTTGAAAAGATAATCGCTACCATGCTTCAGAACGAGGCAACAGACGGTTCGCGGGCTCTGGCAGGTTCGGTACATAAAAAGATCGTCTCCAGCCTTTCAAAGAAATATTCGGATATAGAAGATGACAAGGTAAGGTCGGCCCTTTTCTATGTGCTGGTCGGTGTAAAATGCCCGTCGATACTGGTAGAGACCTCATATATCTCCAACCCAAAGGAGGAGAAGAGACTAAAGACAGACGCCTATCAGAGAATAATTGCGGCCTCCGTTGCGGGAGGGCTTTATGACAATATAAAGAACTATAAACCAAAGACGTTATAAATAAATGATACAAAGACTAACAGAAGGCCTTGAACAATTCAGGAACGAACTCGAAAAAAGAACGTCTCTTTTCGATATACAAAAAATATGGTCCAACACCATGGATTCGGTGGTGAGGGAGCTCTTTGAAACGAACCCCTCCCAGAATAGCAGGATGGCGGTCTTCGCTCTGGGAGGATATGGACGCGAAGAGATGAGCCCATATTCCGATGTGGATCTCATGTTCCTATACGAAGGCGACCTTAAGGTAGTGCAAAAGACAGTTGACGGGGTGCTTTATCCCTTGTGGGATTCTAAGTTCGAGGCCGGGGGTGCGACAAGGGCCTTAGGCGATTGCGCCGCAATGTTCGAAGGCGAGATACGGGCCCAAACGGCCATGCTCGATGTGAGGTTCATTGCCGGTGACAGGGAGCTTGCGGACA
>Ga0066640_10001841_pt1 | contig 12731 bp, 10 predicted proteins | sample CryGeyCG2114_020_2_FD_59505 | JGI IMG/M metagenome (GOLD analysis project Ga0066640, IMG submission 59505) | Groundwater microbial communities from aquifer - Crystal Geyser CG11_big_fil_rev_8/21/14_0.20 | ecosystem: Environmental > Aquatic > Deep subsurface > Groundwater | place: USA: Utah... | reverse complement strand
AAACTGGATGTTAACGGCATTATAGACAAAGATATACAACAAAAAAAAGATAAGAAACGGACAAAGATAGAAATACCGTTCAAAGAGTATTTGAAACTTGTTGAACAGGACCCGAAAATCGCGCAAAATGCTCATGCTCGTGCGCTTGAAATCATACTTTCAGCCGGTGTAGAGACTATTCCGGAACACGAGCAGTGTTACGGCATAGATAGGCGGTATTCACTTTTTACAAACGAGCTCTACGGCATAGATAAGACCATTTCAGATTTCGTGGACTATCTGGAAGCCGGTGCGCATCGCGCGTCAAGCGGAAAGCATGTTGTACTTTTCTTGGGACCTCCGGGTACCGGGAAATCCACCATTGTTCGGATTCTTATGAATGCTTTTGAGCATTATCAGGTCCGACCGGTATTCATGATTAAGGGTTGTCCCAAATTTGAAGAGCCACTGCATCTTCTACCGCGAAATATGCGGGAAGAGATTGCGAAGAAATTGGGCATTCGGATTGAAGGCGACCTGTGTCCCGTCTGTCGTGACAGGCTAATAAAAAATTATGCCGATGGGGAAGAAGGTACCATTCGATGGTGGGATGTACCAGTGGAAACATTAACATTCTCAAAACAGGGAGTCCGCGGACTCACATCGTTTGAACCATCTGACGAAAAATCGTCAGATATCACAACGCTAACGGGTCGCATCAATATTGGCGTTACATCAGACCCAGACCGCGGCTATACTGACCCGTACGCATACGAGATCACCGGTAAAATACCAAAAGGAGAACGCGGAATCTTTGAACCGAGGGAAATATGCAAAAACCCCTCTGATATCCTTGGAATATTTTTCAGCGTTGCGGAAGAGCGCGAGTTTGAAATACAGGGTTCGTCATTCCCGCATTTGTCTACCGATACGATTATTATCAGCCACACAAACTTATCAAAGTTTAAAAAGTTTGAGGGCGATAAAGACAATGAAGGTTTGCACCAACGATTTCACATTATATCGTGCCCGTATCCGCTTCGCGTGAAAGATGAGTTAAAAACATATCAAAAGCTGATTGAACGCGATAGCGATTTTGTAAGCCTCAAGAAGTGCCACATCGCTCCCGGCTCGCTTGAACTGGCTGCGACATTCGCTATACTGACCCGCCTTGTTGAGTCGCAAAAAGGTATTGACCTGTTAACAAAAGCGAAACTTTACAACGGTGAAATGCTCCTTGCGGATGTGGAAGAAGACACCGATGAAGTTCACAGCATACGGGAGCTTATGGATGAAGGGCAGGTACACTCCGATACGACAAAGAAGGAAGGTATGTTCGGAGTTACTCCACGAGATGTTCTGACGGCGTTAAACTCTGCGATCGTGGAACAATCTCGTAAAACAAGATGTCTGACGCCACTTAACACAATCCACGCTCTTCGGAATGTGTTTGAGCATCGGATGGGATACTCGCCGGAAGAACTCGCGCGGTTTAAAACACTGCTTGACGCGGAAGAGGGCGAAAGCGTTGTCACGGAATTCCGCCAGTATGTGATGACCATGGTCAATCAAGCATTTTTGGAAGCCTATGATGACCTCGCGCGGCAATTGTTTAACGATTATATACGCGAGATAGAACTCTACCGGTCTACAAAGCGGCAATTTGTAAAAACACGGTTACAGGATGTTCCAACCGACCCGCTCACCGGCAAACCAAAAGAAGCAAACATGAAGCTAATGCGCTCTATTGAACAGCATATTCCGCTCACTGAAGAGCAGGCGGAGCGGGCACGCGGCGAATATCTGGAACGCGCCGGCAAAGACCCGTCTTTCTCATACGAGAAATATCGCCCGCTTGCCAGAGCGGTGGAACGGAAGCTTCTTTCCGATAGCAGAGAAACGCTGTCCATAGTCTTGTCAACGGATAAGCCACATGGAAGCGAGGAAACAAAGCGTGTTGATAATATTTTCAAAGCGCTCAAGGACAAAGGATTTTGTCCCGTATGTTCTAAAGAAATCGTGAATAAGGCGCGTGAATTTTTGAATGAATAAGACCTCATGCGCTATCCACAAGCCCCTCCCAACGGAGGGGCTTTTCTGTTACCCTTACGGGTAGAAACAGAGGAAGTTCATTGAAACCAAGAATAAAGGAGCATACAATGCCTATAATTATTTCTGAACGCACGGCAAAACGCGGAGAAAAAGACGCAAAACGACACCGTGACAAACAGCGAGAGCTCATAAAAAAACAATTGCCACGGATTATTTCCGAAGAATCAATCATTACGAGAAAGCACGGTAAGACCGTGAAAGTGCCGATAAAGTTGCTTGATATTCCAAAATTCAAACATGGGAGCGCCAAAAAGGGAGGTGCCGGCATAGGGCAGGGCGAAGGTTCACCGGGAGACATCATTGGCAGACAACGCGGCAAAGGAAAAGGGCCTGGTGGCAAAAAAGCCGGAAACGAACCCGGGGTTGATTACATTGAAACTGAAATTGATATGGAAGAAATACTTGAAATGATGTTTGAAGACCTTGGACTTCCGCGCCTTGATGAAAAAACTGTGAAAATGCTTGTCGTAGAGCTTGGTCTCCGTCTCCATGGCACGACACGCTCCGGACCTGAAGCACTCTTGAACGCCGGAAAGACGGCGCAAGAGGGAATGCAACGGTTTTGGCATCTCCTGCGAGAGCTGGAGCGACAAACCGGAAAAAGTGAGCGGGTCTGCTATGTGGCGCTCAAACAAGCAAAAGGTATTTTCGGAGATGCGCGAACGCTCGTAAACAGCGGAACGATTGACGAAGCAGAAGCTGAAAAGATCGCGGTAAAGGCGTTTGTTATCATGCATCCTGACGATATGCGCTACCACAAGCAAGAGGAGAAAATCACCGAACAATCGCAGGCCGTGGTATTTGCAATGAGAGATGTGTCATACTCAATGAACGATGAGAAAAAGTATCTCTCCCGTTCACTGCTCTATTGGCTCGTAAACTTTTTGCAACATATCTACAAAGAAGTCGTGATACTTTTTCTTGCGCACCATACCACCGCGCGATTCGTTACGGAAGAAGAATTTTTCTATACCGGCGAATCAGGCGGCACTTTATGCTACAGCCCATACGAGCTTGCGGGCGGAAGAATTGACGCAGAGTTTTCCCCATCGCAATGGAATATTTACACATGGCATTTTACAGACGGTGATGATTTTGATCCGGCACGCACTGTCAGAGAGGTAAAAAAAATATGCGAAAAGGGGATTTCAATGGCTGGCTATGGCGAAGTGCGTACGGAGGGTGACAATACAGTGTCTGAACTCATGAATGCGTTTAGCAAAGAACTAGGTCTGGTGAAGCAGATAGAAGATAACCTCCATACTTTTGAGAGTAGGGATGCGGGGTATCCGTTTTTGGGAATCATTATTAGACAACGCAAAGATATTCTGCCGGCGCTCAAGGCATTCCTCAAACAAGAAAGGTGGACATCATGACACAAGACGAACTGCGACGATTGATACGGATTGAGGAGCGCGTGCACGAGCTCGCCGATGAATACGGCCTCATGACTACTAAGATTGATTTTGAGGTATGCCCAGCACGCCGAATTCTTGAAGCGATGTCATATCATTTTCCGACAAACTTCTCTCACTGGACATTCGGTCGCGATTTTGAAAAGAATCGTACATTTTATGAGCATACCGGCACCGGTATACCATACGAGCAAGTGTGGAACTTTGAACGGCCACGCGCGCTTTTAGTGGACACGAATCCTTTACCGCTAAATGCAATGATTATAGCGCATGTATACGGCCATGTAGACTTCTTTCTCGCCAGCAGTTTCTTAAAACGCGGGCGCTCATTCTCAAATGTTGCAGAAGAAGCGCGGTATGCGGCAGAGCGTTTCAGAAAATATGAAGCTCAATATGGGCAAACAGCGGTTGAGCAGACAATGGATGCTGCGCTCTCAATCCAGTGGCACCAGCCACTTGATGTATTTCTTGAAGAGCCGGACGAAGAAGACGCCAGGCAGGCACTCATAGCGCGCGAAAAAATGAAGCTTGCCAGCCTTGAAAAAAACATCCGTTTGAACAACAAGGAACGGGCGCAAGAAACGGAATGCGTTATACGGCGGCTGAAACGCCTTGAGGATATCACACCGCCTGAGCCGGTTTATGACATCTTAAAGTACATTAACAGGCAGAGTACGCGTTTGAAGCCATTCCAGCAGGACATCGTGAGCGTCTTGAGGAATCAAGCGCGCGCGCTTGCTCCTAATATGCTGACAAAGATGCTGAACGAAGGGTGGGCGACTTATTGGCATCTCCGTATAATACGGAAACTTACAGAAGAAGGATTGATAACATCGTCCGAGCACGGCGTATGGACAACATTCCACGCGAAGGTAACACAGCGCAATAAACTACATTTAAATGTTTATCATCTTGGTCCTGCAATTTTTGAATATGCGGAACATTGCTGGGATACCGGACGATTCGGGCGAGAGTACGAAGATTGTACAGACCCAATTGAACGCGCGCACTGGGATACGGGCGCTAACAAAGGAAAAGAGAAAATCTTTTCTATGCGTGAATCGTATTCGGACCGTATGGCGATTGAAGAGTTTGCGACCGACGAATTCATACGCGGTAATGAGCTCTATATTTACCGAGAAGGCGAAGACCAGCGTACAGGTGACAGAATCGCCGTGATTATGGAGAAAAATCCCGGAATCATACGGCGTTATCTGCTCATGTACTTCAGCTACTACGGTATCCCTTCTATAGCGGTTGTTGATGGCAATTATCAAGACAAGAGAATTATGCTCCTGAAGCACGACGACCACGGCATGCAGCTTGACGAAACATATATTGAGGGGACACTGCGGCACATCCACTACTTGTGGGGCTATCCGGTATATCTTGACAGTATAATAGACGACAAGACACACCGTTATAGTTTTGATGGAAAACGGTACAGTGTAGATTAAACGGGCATCTTAAAACCCGCTTGGGACTTACTCCAAGCGGGTTTTTTCTACAAACGATTCTGTATCGTATCTATTTCTTTTCTTACTCCTTTTCCTTGTCACCAAGATAGGCAAGTATCATTTTCTGGTTTTCAGAATCAAAGAGAGTTATTTGGAACGGGTGTGTAGAGCCAAGCGAGATTTTTTCTTTCATTTGTTCTTCGGTACCAAATTCTGAAATATGCACAAGCCCCGCCACACCTTCTTCCACAGAAACGAGCGCGCCATGTTTGTTGAATTTAATCACCACACCGCTCACAATGTCACCCTTTTTATATTTATCTTTTGCGGATGCCCACGGATTTTCCTTGAGTGCCTTGATAGAAAGAGAAATTTTTCCGTCTTTGACTTCAATAATCTTTGCCTTCACAAGCTCGCCAACCTTAAAGAGTGTTTTTGGATTCTCTACGAGACCCCAGTCCATCTCCGAAATATGCACCAGCCCCTCCAGTCCGTCTTCAATCTTGACGAACATGCCGAAGTCTACAATTCCGGTCACCTCGCCGCCAACGATATCGCCGACACCGTACTTGCTGATAATTTCTTCACGCTCCTTGAGATTGGAATCTTTTTCGGAAAATATAAGTTTACCTTCTTTGGGTAAAGCCGAAATAATGGCTACCGCGAGTTTCTGGCCGACAAGTTTTTTAAGCTCTTCAAGTATCCGCTCCTTGCTCCCATCTTCAACACGCGGATAGTGCTCTGCGTTTAACTGCGACGCCGGAAGAAATCCGGGAATGCCCTGCCATTCAATAATGAGACCACCCTTATTGGCTTCTTTGACCGGCAATTCAAGCACCGTTTTGTTTTTGACTGCATCTTCCGCTTCAGCCCAGATAATCGCCTGCCGCGCCTCGCGAAGCGAGAGCTCAATGTAACCGCTATCGCTTTCAGTATCAACAACTTTTGCGGCAATCGTATCACCCAGCGATACATGCCGGATAACATCACGCGCATTTATATATTCGCGGCCGTAGATGATGCCGGTGCCGTAAGGTGCTAAGTCAATGTAGACCGCCGAACGGTCAAAGGCCGCGACCGGTCCTTCCATAATGTCACCAATGCGCGGCGCCGCGGCAATTTTACCCATCACCGTTTTCATACCGCTATTATCGTTCGGCGCATCAAGTACATCCGGCACAGCGTCGTTTTCTATTATCTTTTTTCCTGTCATAAAAATTAAAAATAAGATGAACTGCATAGCGCACTACGTAGCACACTACGTAGTTCATCCAAAAGAAAAACGCCCAAGGTCCGCGAGCCAGATTCTCTATGCCATCTGCACGCTCTGCGGGATTACTTGAAGCGGGATCTGTTAATGTAAACAGCCACGCTGTTCAAAAATACTCTACCACAGCGCGGCGTAATTGCAATAACGCAATTGCTCTTGTCAAAGACATGTAGTGGCGTGGAAACGGTCTCGCAATCAATTGAAACGCGGTATATATTTTGCTAGTATGGAAACACTATGGTTATTACATATTATGGGGCTTTCTTTTTTAAGGTTCAGTTCGGCGATTTAACGCTTGCGTTAAATCCTATTAGCGCGCAATCAGTATTCAAGGCGCCGAAATTCGGCGCAGATATCGCTCTTGTCTCCTTGAGACATCCGGATTTAAATGGAATTGAACAAATGGCATACGGTGGGAAAGAACCATTTATCATATCAGGACCTGGCGAATATGAAGCCAAAGGCATTACGGTGAAGGGCGTTCTTTCCGAATCGCTCTATGGCGGCGGGCAGGCCATTAATACTATATACGAGGTGATAATTGAAGGCATGCGCGTCGTGACACTCGGTGCGCTAACGAGCGGCGAATTGCCGGCGGAGGTACGAAATGAGCTCGGTGAAATAGATATTCTGCTCGTGCCGGCCTACGGTGACGGTACGCTTGACCCGAAAGATGCGCACCGACTCGCAACATCGTTTGAACCGCATATCATCATCCCTATGCGACATGACAAAAACTCACTCGCCATCTTTCTGAAAGAAGAGGGGAGCGAGGTATCTCCAATTGAGAAACTGACGGTTAAAAAGAAAGACATTGAGGGAAAAGAGGGGGAAGTCGTAGTACTTTCATCGGCGCTTTCCTAGCAAGCTAAGGTCCGTGACGCCGATTGACATAAGATATGTTTGATTTGCTGAATAAACTACGACAAAAACCGGAACCGGTACGCCGCCGTATTCTTATCACGAGTACAATTATTTTGACAGCTTTTATTTTCTTTATCTGGCTTGCAACATTTGACCTAGTGATATTAAACAACGGCGGTGATGAGCCGGATGATTCCGCGGATACATCATCCACAACCAAAAACACAGGTGGTGTTTTCAGCTCCTTTGAAGCAGAGTTTGACACAATGCGTAATACAGTGTTCGGCACCAAATTTGAGTATGAACGCGGGCAATAATGCCGCTTTTGCGCGTACCATTCTTGTGCTATGATAGCGTGCATGAGCATGAGACAAACGCATCTCCTTACAAAAACGCGCAAAGACGCACCGGCTGATGAGGTCGCTAAAAATGCGGCTCTTCTGATAAAAGCAGGATTTATCCACAAGGAAGCCGCTGGTATTTACTCCTATCTTCCGCTCGGCGAACGGGTTCTCACAAAAATTTCAAATATAATTCGCAACGAAATGAACGCTCTCGGCGGACAAGAAGTTTTTTTATCCGCATTCCAGCCAGCCGAAGCATGGCAGAAAACAAACCGCTGGGATTTGCCGGTATGGTTTAAGACAAAACTCGTTTCGGGTGGCGAGTTGGGTCTCGGATGGACGCATGAAGAAGCGATTACCGCAATTATGAAAAACCACATCGCTTCATACAAAGACCTTCCAAAAGCCGTATACCAAATACAGACCAAATTCAGAAACGAAGAACGCGCGAAAAGCGGCCTTCTCCGCGGACGCGAATTTATGATGAAGGACCTTTACTCGTTCCATGCCGATACGGCTGACCTTGAAGCATTCCACGAACGCTGTCGTGACGCGTATCTCTCTATTTTTAGACAAATAGGATTGGGTGAACATACATACTTGACCGTTGCAAGCGGCGGGCATTTCTCAAAATACTCATTTGAGTTTCAAACGCTCTCTAAAAGTGGCGAGGATACGATATATCTCGCCAGACAGAAAAAGCTCGCTGTGAACAAAGAAATACTGTCTGACGATGTACTCGCGGAATACGGTCTCTTGAAAAATGAGCTTGAAGAACAGAGCGCGATTGAGGTAGGGAACATCTTCAAACTAGGTACGCGTTTTTCCGAGCCAATAGGGCTTTCCTACAAAGATGAAGCAGGCGCGCTTGTACCGGTGGTGATGGGAAGCTATGGCATCGGTCCAAGCCGTCTCTTCGGAACCATCGCGGAAATATATTCTGACAACTCCGGTCTAAAATGGCCGGATGCAGTTGCTCCGTTTGCGGCGCATCTTGTTGCAGTAGGCGGAACCGATGAGGTGCGCGAAGAAGCAGACCGTCTCTTTGACGCGCTTGACCGGGCAGGTATTGAAACTCTCTACGACGACAGGCAGACGGCGCAAACCGGTGAAAAATTTGCGGACGCGGACTTGATTGGTATTCCATTCCGAATCGTCGTCAGCACAAAAAGCCTTGATTCGGGAGGTGCCGAAATCAAACGGCGCACTGAAACGGAAACGCGCGTCGCGTCATCAGAGGAGACAGTACGGCATATTCTGGATGCGTATCACATATGACACCATGTTTGAAAAATTTTTTAACATATTTTCTCACGATATCGGCGTTGACTTGGGCACGGCGAACACCCTGGTCTATTTGCGCGGACACGGCATCATAATTAACGAGCCGTCAGTCGTCGCCGTGAACCAAAAAACTGATAGAGTCGTTGCGGTCGGTAACGATGCGAAGCAGATGATTGGGAGAACTCCCGCGCATATAGTTGCAATACGACCGCTGGTGGAAGGTGTAATTTCCGATTTTGAGGTTACTGAAGAAATGCTTGCGTATCTTTTTAACAAGGCAAGGAAAATTTCAAAAAAAATGCTTCCGCCCCGCGTACTCATCGGCGTGCCATCCAATATCACAAATGTTGAAGTGCGCGCAGTACGCGATGCGGCAAAAAGCGCAGGCGCGCGTGAAGTGCATATTGTAGAAGAACCGATGGCGGCCGCTATCGGTATCCGTCTGCCGGTAAAAGAACCGGCCGGCACTATGATTATTGATATTGGCGGTGGAACAACTGACATTGCAGTTATCTCACTTAGTGGAATAGTGAGCTCAAAAAATGTGAAGGTAGCCGGCGATAGGTTGAATAACGATATCATTGCATATCTAAAAAATGAATTTAAAATCTTAATTGGTGACAGAACCGCCGAAGATATTAAAATTGCGATTGGTGGCGTAGGAGAAGACCGTGACGATTCTGCTGAATCAGCAGTCCGCGGTCGCGACTTAATCACGGGTTTGCCGCGCGAAGTTGTTATTACCGATTCTGACATTAAAGAAGCTATAGCGCCGTCAGTAAGACAACTTATAGTTGCCGTTAAGGAGGTGCTTGAACATACTCCGCCAGAAATTCTTGGTGATATCATGAAGCGAGGTATTGTTCTTGCGGGGGGCGGGGCACTTATCAAAGGCCTCCCGGATCTCCTTCGTGAAGAATTGAAAATACCGATTTTCATAGCGGAAGACCCGCTCACTGCCGTGGCGCGCGGTACCGGCATAATCCTTGAGGATATCGCCGGCTACCGAGATATTCTTATTACAAATGAAGATGAGCTTTCTCCGATTCAACAGTCTTAACCGCCGCTCGCGCACGCGCATACCATCACTCGTATTTGCAGGCGCGTTTGCCGCGATTATTCTAATCGCGGTCTTTATCAGAACTCTTGAAAGCGGGGTTATGTCATTTGGCGCGTCCGTATTAAAAGCGGAAACAGCGCTCAAGCAGACGGCAGCGACATTTGAAGCGGCACTCCTTGCCGACAAGCAGACGCTTTTTGAAGAAAACAAAGACCTAAAAAAACGCCTCGGCGAGGCAAACGCGAAACTCTGGTCGTTTACGCTTTTGGAAAAAGAAAACCGTGAACTGAAAGCGCTTCTCGGCCGTAATATGGGGGACACTGACTCTGAAACAGTCCTCGCAACAGTGCTTGCTTCACCACCGCGTTCCACATACGGTACGCTTGTCCTTGATATCGGTGCACGACACGGCATTACACGGGGCGCGCTTGTCTTTCTCGGCGGTAACCTAGCACTAGGCACAATTTCCGATGTGTTTAACGAGACCGCGAAAGTGCTGTTATATTCCGCGGCGGGACGCGAAGTAAACGCCATGCTAGGTGACGCGCCGTTTCCTGTAAAAGCCCGCGGACGCGGAAGCGAATTTGAAATAAATATCCCGCGTGGAACGGATATCAAAGAAGGCGACCTGCTTCGCCTTCCAGGCATTATGCCGATTATTATCGGAGTTGTCAGAGCCGTAGAGGATGAGCCGACAAAGTCTTTTGTGAGGGTTCTTGCTGGCTTGCCGGCAAATATTTACGCGCTTGAAACCGTTCTAGTCCGGCCCCATTTCATTACCGATACGGACGAGACACGCGCTGAAACGCAGAATGAATCCAACAAAGAAGCATACCCGTAGAATACCAAAAAATAATCATGCAATTACGAATTATTCTTGACACCATTTTTATAGTAAGCGTTTTTATTTTTCCGTGGTGGCTTTCGGCTATGTTCGGTGCGGCGCTTGCGTTTCGTTTCCCGAAATTCTTTGAGCTCGTCGTCGGTGGTCTGTTAATAGACCTGTTCTATGGAGCTTCAGTCGCGCATTTTACATATCTATTTACTATCGGCGCAATCGGTATGCTTTTGTTGATAGAATTTATTCGGACGCGTCTCCGCATTTTTCAATAAAATAAATATGTTTGGTAGACGAAAAAAAAAATATGGAATTGATCCGGAAGAAATCTTGATTGACGCGTCAAATCTTCCCGAATTCAACACACACCAGATGGAGGGGCAGTTTGAAAAGCCGCTCTCACAAAAAACAACGCTAGTGATTTCAATATTCTGCGCGTTGGTCGGCGGAATATTTCTATTTCGTCTCTGGACACTCCAGATAATCGCAGGCGCGGCGTATGCTTCGGAAAGCGAAGAGAATCGGCTGACACACGAACTTATCTTTACTGATCGCGGTATCATTACCGACCGCACAGGCACGCCGCTCGCATGGAACACGGCAAATGACTCTGAAACGGCAAACGACTCGGAAGCGGATTTTTTTTCTCTTCGCGAATACAAAGACCAAAAAGGCATCTCGCATCTTCTTGGATATGTCAGCTATCCAAAAAAGGATACCGGCGGCTTCTACTATCAAACCGATACAATCGGAATCGAGGGACTTGAGGAGTACTACAATGTAATTATCGGCGGCAAAAATGGTTTAAAAATCACGGAAACCAACGCGCTCGGCGAACACATTTCAGAAAGTGTTATTCGCGCCCCCAAAAATGGCGCGAACATCACGCTCTCCATTGACGCGCGCATACAACATGTGTGGTACGGTATGATGGAGAAGCTTGCTAACAGCAACGGTTTTGGAGGTGGTGCCGGTGTCATCATAGATGTTTCTGACGGCTCAGTGCTTGCAGCGGTAAACTACCCGGAATACGATTCAAATGTGCTTGTTTCAGGCGCTCGTGGAGATACCATAGCAGAATATGTATCCGACCCTAAAAAACCTTTCTTAAACAGGGTTATCGCGGGCCTCTATACGCCGGGCTCAATCGTAAAGCCGTTTATCGCGCTCGCCGCGCTAACAGAAAACATCATCACGCCTGAAAAAGAAATAGAGAGTACCGGTTCTATTTCACTTCCGCATCCGTATATCCCGGAGACATTCTCCGTTTTTACCGACTGGAAAGCACACGGCTTTGTGGATATGCGTAAAGCTCTCGCGGTGTCTTCAAATGTGTATTTCTACGAAGTCGGTGGCGGCTTCAAAGAACAACCCGGATTAGGCATTGAACGCATGGAGTCGTACTTGAGACGGTTCGGTATCGGTAGCGAGACCGGTATTGATTTGGGCGGGGGAACCGTTGGTGTAATCCCGAACCCGCGCTGGAAAAAAGAAACATTCAATGGCGAACAGTGGCGTATCGGAGATACATACAACACCGCCATCGGACAATATGGTTTTCAGGTTACTCCTATAGAAATGGCGCGCGCGGTTGCGGTAATCGCGAACGGCGGAATGCTCGTAACGCCACACTTGAACAAAAACAGTTCGCCGCCGGCACAAAACATTACAGGCGGGATTTTGCCGGAAGCGTTTCAAGTTGTGCGTGAAGGTATGCGCGACGCGGTGCGTTCAGGCACCGCCAAAGGGCTTGATATCCCAGAAATCGCCATCGGCGCAAAAACAGGCACTGCAGAATGGGGTGGCAAACAATTTGTAAACTCATGGGTTATCGGTTTTTTCCCGTATGAAAACCCTAAATATGCGTTTGCTACTGTTATGGAAAAAGGTCCGCGCGACAATACTATCGGCGCTCTATTCATAATGCGCGAACTCTTTCGGTGGATGTCTACCGAAACACCGGAATACCTGCAAAAAAACAATAGTATTGACTATCAAATATAGTTATGTCTTAATCATTTCATGATAATCTCCGAAAAAATTAAAAAAGATTTTCCTATCTTTTCCAATAATCCGGATCTTGCGTACCTTGATTCCGCAGCTTCCTC
>Ga0066640_10001840_pt1 | contig 12732 bp, 13 predicted proteins | sample CryGeyCG2114_020_2_FD_59505 | JGI IMG/M metagenome (GOLD analysis project Ga0066640, IMG submission 59505) | Groundwater microbial communities from aquifer - Crystal Geyser CG11_big_fil_rev_8/21/14_0.20 | ecosystem: Environmental > Aquatic > Deep subsurface > Groundwater | place: USA: Utah... | reverse complement strand
TGAGTCCAGTACTGAGCACATTTTTTTCAAAAGAAATAAAAATCTTTTTTTAAAAGGCTTATAACCATAATTTAAAAAGGAATATCTTCTATTTAATTTAGCAGTGTATTTAGGGCACTGTGGAGTGATGGGTATGAGAAGCTTGAAAAAAGAGGGAAAGCCTCTGCCTGAAACAGAGGAAATGAAGATTTGGAAAGAAGAATATAGTGAAATGCCTTTGGAAGAACACCACAAAAGATTACAGCAATTAGGCTTGGGAGCAGATGATTTAGCAGAATTTGATAAGGCATTCCAGGGAGAAAAAAGGAAAAAATAAAATAACAATATTCTTCTGAGGTATTAGTGCTTTATTAAAGCTAGTTATATGTAAAAAATATTTAATGCAAAATATGAATTATAATAAGAAAATATTAATTGGGATAATTGCCATAATTGCTTTTTTATATGCAATATTTGGATTTGGATCATTTTTGCTTGAGCATAGCCTTTCTGCAAGCTGCCCACTTGAAAAAACAGCAAGCGGAAAATGCGTTCATGAAGAGCAATTAGACTTTTTAATTGGAATAATGCCTCTTGTTGTGAGCATTGCTTTAGGAATTGGTGCTGCGGTATATTATCTCATGTCTTCGAAATTAGAAAAAAAGGATAAGACATTGAAAAGCAATACTGATGTTTTATTAAAATTCTTAAGCCCTGACGAAAAAAAGGTTATAAATAAATTGATTGAAAATAAAGGAAGGGCTTTGCAGGCAGAAGTAACAAGGCTGCCAGATATGGGTAAAGTAAAAAGTCATCGCGCTGTTATGAAACTAATTGATAAAGGCGTAATAGAAAAAGAAAGCATGGGAAAAACAAATATAATAAAATTCAAAAAAGAAATCCAGGATGGCTTACTTTAATGAAAAAGTCAATAAAAAGTGAAAATTCTTGGAAAGAATGCTTTTTTAATCAGTATGATGGAATAATAGATTATTAATTTATAATATATAAAAGCCGGAAAAAGGTGATATTATGGCTTACGGATGTCCTAAATGCTATGGTGAAAAGATGATGACAATATTGCTTGAACAAAGGGAAGATGGAGTACTTGCATGCCCAAGAAACCCTAACCATAAATTCGTATTAAACAGTGATGGAATGCCTATTTCAAAGAAGGATTAACTCCTTCTTTCCAATTATTTTTGAAAATAAAATCCCAAAATTTTTTTATGATAAGTAAAAATTTTTAATAAAATCTGATTATTTTTAAGAGAATTATCTCTACATAACCAAATCATAATCAACGAATAACCCTTCGACAGCGCTGCTTATTTGGGCTATAAACACCCTCACAAATTGAAAAAGGCAGATTATGCCAAAAATTTCTCAGATCAGCCATAGAAATATGCAGAATTGGGCAATTATGAGCTATTTTAACGCCTTTTTAGGAAAATTGGGTTAAAATACCAAGTTCAGAAAGTTAATCTGAGATTGTTAAATGGTTTGCTTTTTTAAGAATAAAAATATATATGATGAAGTATATTATTAATACTGTCACAGATTTTTTAAATTTGTGATTAACTGCAGAAAAGAAAGGGTGATTATTGTGAGTTTAGTTACATTAACGTTTGGTAGCGGATATGTGGAAAACTACCAAATAAGTGGAGTAAAAAGTAGAAATGATGGTTCTCGATATAAAATAACTGAGAACGGAAAAGTAAAAATTATTAAAATAACCGAATTCTTTGGTAGAGATGACATCTGTGTTTTAGGAGAATTAATTGACGGATGTGTGGGGCCAAAGATGTGTTCGCATTTTGATAACAACAAAAAAGCAGAAATCTTGGAGATTGAATCAAAATATGGCATGAAGCCTGTAAGCAGGAAAGGGACAAAATTGACATTAATGATAAATGGTGTAAAAAAATCCGACCTTGAGAAGAAAGGGGGAGAAATTGAATTTGTTCCACAATTAATGGAAGAGCTTCAAGAAAAACCAAAGGGAAAAGTAATTATTTGCTAAAATTGATTTTTTAGGAATAAATAAAAAATAATTAGATGGGGTTAAGTTAACCTCATTCTATCACCCTTTTTATACTAAGTCTAATTTTCCAAAATAAAAAAGAATAAAAATAACTAACTACTTCTATTTCTTAATAAATTCTTAAAGGAGGGATTTAATGAATACTAAGGAAGTTTTAATTAGCGGTTTACTTGGGGGATTAGTTGTTTTGATTATTCAACAAGTAGCTTATTATTTAGTAAAAATGATTTGGCCTTATGATATTTTAGCATTAGCTGGAATGAGAGCAGTAACGGATCCAATTATGATGTTATTCTTTGTTTACCCTTGGGTTCTCGCTTTTTGTGTATCCATTGCATATCAGCACATCAAAACTGCATTCACTTCTTGTAAAAATAAGCCGATGTGCTTTGGATTTTTACTGTGGTTAATAATAGGATTGCCGTCAGCATTTTTGGTATGGAGCTCTATGGATTATCCTATTAGTTTTACAATTAATTCATTATTTGGCAGTCTAATTTATTTAATTGCTTTAGCGTATGTTATTGTAAAATTCTCAAAATAAAGGAATTTATTTTCCTTTATTTTTTTTCTTTTTTTCTTAAGCTTTAATAGTTCTGTTTTTATACCTTAGGCAATGAAAGATAGATATGCCAGTTAGAGCAAGATCTCCGATAAAAAGAAAGTCCCCTAAAAAATTTAACCCAGATAGAAACTACTTAAAAAAAGTAATTTCTGATGAAAGAAGAATACATAGGGCTAGAGCTATTTCACACAAAATAACTGCATTAAAATTAAAGGCGGCTGCTACAGGTACAAAAGATGTTTCTGATGTAGAAGACAGGATAAAACAACTGCAAAGTAGGCAGGAAAGATTGCTTGAGGGAATAACTGATAAAGCAATATTACAATATGCTAAAGAGCAGAGTTCGCCATTAACTAATCGTGGAACAGTATTTGTTAGCAAAAGAGGCGCTAGACTGTTATTTTATGATTTATTAAGCAAGGCATTTGGCTGGGCCATACCTGCAAAAACACATATAAGGTTAGCATTAAGAGCGAAAGATTTAGCCACCGACAGCCATATGAAAGATATAGTGCCTATTGCTTTAGCAGTATGGAAAAGCATGCCTGATTCACACAAAAGAAGATATAATCTCACTGAGGACAGCATAAAAGAAGGGGCTGTTTTACATGATGTTGGGAAATTGGAAGTGCCTTCACATATATTAAGAAAAACTGCAAGATTAACTGAGGAAGAATGGGATAGATTAAGGGAACATACAACGGCAGGTGAAAGATTATTAGAAAAATGGGGTGCAGATAGCAGAACAATAAAAGCTGCAAGGCAGCATCACATGTACCCTAAAGGAGGCTATCCTAACAAGAGACCTGGTGAAAAGATGTCTCAGATTGGCCGTTTAATTGATTTGGTTGATGCTATTGAAAAAATGTCAAGTGCAAGACATGGAAAAGACCCTATGCCTTTAGAATCGATAATTGAAGAAGTAAAAAGGGAAACAAATCAATTCTATTCTCCTTATGTGAAAGCATTCATAAAAGCAACGAATGAAAATCCTGATTTTATGAAATGGTGGGAAAAGAGAGCTAATAAAATGGCAAATAGGCCAAGTAGGGAAAGATTGGCACCAAGAAAAACCAGTGTTGAAAGCGGTGTTGTAAGGTATGCAAGAGAAGAAGGTGCCAGAAGATTTGATCAGAATAGATAACTTATTTGAAAGTAAAGCCTGGCACAATACTTTATAAAACTTATTTCAGATTAACTAATAGTTAAATAATATAAGATATTCTGCAAAATAGAATATCAGTCATAAAAGCCCTGATAGTCTAACGGCTAGGATGCGGCCCTGTCGACCAAGCCTTTTTCTTTTAGAAAAAGAAAAAGGACAGGCATTATCCAAAAAGAAAAAATTAAATGTTTATCCAAAAGAGAATGTTTCTCTTTTTCTTTTGGTAACCTACATTTTCTTTTTCTCTTTGGAAAAGAGAAAAAGAAAAGGCGGAAAGGCTGCGGTTCGGGTCCGACTCCCGGTCAGGGCGTGAATGATTAATAAGTGATCAAAAAACTATCAATTGATTTAGTATTATTTCTTATCCAAAATCGACCCTCTTTATGGTAGATTTTCTGCCACAGTATTGCTGCTTCTAATCTAGTGTACCTCTTACGTAAAAAAATAAAATCTTCAAATTTTTTAATTTTTCTTGAAATAGCTGAGCCAATTAATTCACAGCACAATATAGCTTGCTCTTCATTAACCGCAGCCAACTGAAAAAGATCTTTTGTTCTCCTAATTACTCTTCCATCGATAACTGAGTCTATCATCCCTGCGGTTTTTGTCTTACTTAAAATAGTTTTAATCATAAAGTTTCTAAATAACAAATCACGTAAATATTTTAATAATTCCAAATTAGCGCTGCTTGCAATATATACTCTCAACTTAAGATACTTTTTTGGCGATGCAGAAATTGTACCTTCTGAGTCTAAAACCCCCCTTATAAATTCAGCCGGAAATGGTTCAACAAATTTTTTTAATAATTCAAAATCTTCCTTTAGGGATTTGATAAAATAATAAAGTTGCTTGCTTCTGCCTTTCACGGAGTACATTTCTCTCTTAGTTTTACAAACCAAATAATTTCTGTTTTTATTAAGCACTTTTGAAACACATGTAGAGAAGTTTTCAACAAAATCCTTATCCTTTGCTTCAAGACGGATTGCATAATCCTGCTTCTTCTTATTGAAAGTAATTGCTCCATCGCCAAACATTACACCTAAAACATAAGATAGTTCTGGGCTAGCTATGGAATTGAAATAATTCTCTCCGCCAACAAGTTTAACATTATTATTAAACCAATATGAAAGCGTAGATTTGTGAAGTTTAATCCTAAACTCGGATAAAATTTGTTCAATAATTTTCTTGTAACTTAAACCATTTTGTTTTAAAGAAAAAACTTTATCATAAATAATTTGCCTTTGATCTAACGGAATTGTACAATAAGACATAATCAAAAGAGCAGTTTTTTGAATAAAAAGTATTTGAAAGAGTAGATTTCCGCTGAACTTTATCCACCAAACTAATTAATAACTTTCAGCCATAACTATCAATATGACTAATTTCAGAATAATTAAAGAAGGGTACAGGGGCGGACTTTTTGGAGACAAAGAAGAATTTGTTATTGAATACGGCACTGAAATTGGAAAAAGAAGATTAGCTTGGGTAACTTTTGTTGGAAACGAATCAAAAAATGTAGTTAAGCTCACAGATATGGGGGATAACAGCAGAGGCCTTAAACCTATGGAAGCTAATGTTAGAAAAAGACGAGAATTTATTGCAAAAAATGGTGCTACGCCAATGAGAGTTTTATTCCTTGCTTTAGCTCAGCAATTTGGTTCAGAGGATAAAGGTCTAAGGGTTGAAATATTAACAAAAACAAGACTAGATGGGGAAGATTTTTTGCAAAGGATGGTTGAGATGGGCTTCTTGAAAAAAAGGGGCAGCAATTATTTTGTAACCCCGACAACAGTAAGAAAAGCAAATATTGCAGGAAGGATTGAAATTGGAGAAACATTACATATGGCAGTTCCTGTAGTCAATAAACTATTGCCAAAAACCAGGAAAAAATTAACTAAACCTATATTAAAAAACGCTTTAGCTAGAAGGATTAGGAAAATGCCAAGAACTTCTTTGCGTTAAAAGTCTTAATAAGGCATTTAGATGCGATTTCAGACATGAAACCATGGTTTCATAAATTCATATATATGGTTTCAGCACACAATCATTACAGTGATCAAAAAATGAAAAGCGAGATTAACATTGGAATAAAAGGGATGCACTGCAAAAGCTGCGTGCAAAAGATAGAAGAGAGGTTATCAGAACTTGAAGGAATTGAAAAGGTTTCAGTAAATCTAGAAAAAGAAAATGCAAAAATAGCCTTTGATTCTGAGAAGATTTCAAAGAAAAAAATTGAAGAAGAAATAAATAGCTTAGGTTATACTGTAGAAACTACAGACCCAAAAACTCCCTCCAAGAAAAATACATTGAGGCAAGGCCTAGTATATGGCCTTCTGCCTCATATAGGGTGCATAGCATTCATAGCTGCTTCAATATTAGGAATAACCTTTGCAACAGAATTATTTAAGCCATTATTATTGAATCCGCTTTTCTTTCCATTAATGGTGGGACTTTCATTATGCTTTGCTACCTTATCTTCAATATTTTACTTAAATAACAATGGTCTGCTTTCGTGGAATGGAATCAAAAGAAAGAAAGGTTACTTGGTATTAATGTATGGGTCAACAATTGCAGTAAGTTTGATAATGATGTTTATAGTATTCCCAATAACAGCTAATATAGAACCAATAAATGCGAATATAACTCCGATAACTGCAAATTTGAATAACACAAATAAATCAAATGTTGCCACTGGCGCTATTACTTTAAATGAAACCAAAACCAGTATTGAAACAATAAGGTTAATGGTAAATATACCATGTTCAGGGCATGCATCTTTAATATCCGGAGAAATCAAAAAAATAGCCGGCGTCAATTCTGTAAAATATTCAATTCCTAATTACTTTGATGTCAGTTTTGACCCAATAAAGACAAGCAAAGAGGCAATATTGGATTTAGAAGTATTCAAATCATACCCTGCAAAATTGGTATAAATAAAATTAAGAAGTATTAAACTATTAAATAAATAATAAAATAGGGGAAAATCTGATGAAAAAAAGTAATTTAATAATTGGGAAAATGCATTGTGCTTCTTGCGCGGCAAATATCCAGAATAAATTAGGGAAGATTGATGCAATAAAATCGGCTAATGTCAATTTTGCAGCAGGAAAAGCCACAATAACATTTGATGAAAATAAGATATCTGAAAGGGAAATAATTGAAAATATAGAAAAATTGGGGTATTCTGCGAGAATTGGTGAAGACCTTGAAAGGGAGAAAAAAATAAGGGAAAAAGAGGTTAATGACATAAAAAAAACATTGATTTTCAGTGCATTGCTTAGCATTCCAATTGTGATTATTGGGATGTTTTTGATGGAGTTGCCGTCAAGGATGCTAATTCTTTTGATATTCGCTACCCCAGTACAATTCATTGCAGGATTAAGATTTTACCAGGGAGCATGGAGTTCATTAAAGAATAAAACAGCCTCAATGGATACTTTGATTGCAGTAGGGACAAGCGCTGCTTATTTTTATAGTTTAGCTGCAGTTTTCGGTCTTGTGAATGAACAATACTTTGAAACATCTGCTGTTCTAATTACTTTAGTTTTACTTGGAAAATATCTTGAAGCAATGGCAAAAGGAAAAGCAAGTGAAGCAATAAGGAAATTGATGGATTTATCCCCAAAAACAGCTCTTGTGGAAAGGAATGGGCAAGAAATTATAATTCAGGCAAGGGATATCCTTCTCGGGGATATAATAATCGCAAAACCTGGAGAAAGGATTCCTACTGACGGCATTGTTGTTTCAGGAAATTCAAGTGTTGATGAAAGCATGTTAACTGGGGAAAGCATTCCTGTTGAAAAAATAAAAAACAGCAAGGTATTTGCTGGAACTATAAATCAGCAGGGGTTAATAAAATTTAAAGCGGTAAAAATTGGACAAGATACTGTTTTGGCGCAAATAATAAAATTGGTGGAAGATGCCCAGGGATCTAAAGCTGCAATACAAAGGTTTGCAGATAAGATAAGTGCAATATTTGTTCCAGTAATTATTTTGATTGCAATAATTACTTTTTTATCGTGGTACTTTATTTTTGCAAAAGAATTTTCTTTTGCAATGATGGCTACTGTTTCTGTTTTAGTAATTGCATGCCCTTGCGCATTGGGCTTAGCTACCCCAACGGCAATAATGGTTGGAACAGGTAAAGGCGCGGAAAATGGCTTGCTGATAAAGAATGCAGAGGCATTAGAACTTTCACATAAAATAAATGTGATTGTGTTTGATAAAACCGGAACATTAACTGAGGGAAAGCCAAAAGTAACGGATATTATTGCTTTAGGGAAAATTAAGGAAAATGAACTTTTAGAAATTGCAGCTTCGCTTGAGAATAATTCCGAACATTCACTTGCTGCCGCAATAATTTCAGAAGCAAAAAAAAGAAATTTGAGAATCGGAAAAGTTTCTGAATTTAAAGCAATTCCTGGGGAAGGAATTACTGGCTTAATTGATAAAAAAAGATTATTTTTAGGAAGCATAAATTATGCAAATAAAAAAGTAAAAATAAATGAAGCTTCAGGTAAAATTGAAGAATTGCAGAATCAGGGAAAAACCACAATTGCGATCTTTTCTGAAAAACAGCTATTAGGAATAATCGGGGTAGCAGATATCTTGAAGGAAACAAGCATTGATGCAGTAAAAGAATTGAAGAAAATGGGCGTAAATGTGTGGATGATTACTGGGGACAATAAAAGAACAGCAAACGCTATTTCGAAACAAGCAGGCATAGAAAATTACTTTGCTGAAGTAATGCCAAACCAGAAATCAGAATATGTTAAGCAATTGCAGAATCGGGGCAAGGTTGTTGCAATGGTTGGTGACGGAATAAATGACGCTCCAGCATTAGCTCAAGCAGATATTGGAATAGTAATGTCAAGCGGAACAGACATTGCTATGGAAACAGGCAGCATAGTTTTAATGAAAAATGACCCTGTTGATGTTGCAAGAGCAATAAAGCTTGGAAGAAAAACAATGGATAAAATAAAACAGAATATGTTCTGGGCCCTTATCTATAATATAATTGGAATCCCTATTGCTGCTGGCTTATTTTACTACTCTTTTGGAATCCTGCTTTCACCAATAATGGCAGGCGGAGCAATGGCATTAAGCAGTGTTTCAGTTGTCACTAATTCTGTGCTTTTGAGAAACGAGAAGCTCTGAAGGCGCAGCAGACTTATTTTTATACTCTGCGCAAATAATATTCAGTAACAACTTTGAATTTTATATCAAAGGATAAAAATAATTGTATAAAATTGTCCTTTGATAGCTATCAAAAGACATTTAAAAATATCATGATTAATGTCTTTTGATATATGTTAAAAGGTAAGGGGTATTAAAATGCAAGTAAAGGATTTAAAAGCAAAGATGGCAGTTGATGAAATTACTTTAGAAATAGTATCTAAGGGGGAAGTAAGGAAATTTGCAAATGAGAGAAGCAGTGGGAAAATCTGCAACTGTGCAGCAAAGGATGATACTGGCGAGATTTCATTAACGCTTTGGAATGACGATGTGGATAAGGTAGAGGAAGGAAGCAAGGTAAAAATAGAAAAAGGATGGGTTTCAGAGTATAACGGGAATCTTCAGGTAAGCGCAGGCAAGTTCGGGATATTAACCATACTTTAAGCAAAAAAGGCAAAAAATTCCCCAATAATAACCTATTTAAACATTAGTACCGAGTGATTTAGTTACCACAAATAATGTGGCATGAAGAAAAGTTTGAAGTAGAGCAATAAAACAGGTTTATTTAACCGATTTTTATTTTGGTTTTTTGTGCTTCTTAAGTTCAAACTATTCTTTTATAAAAATAATAGGAGTGAGCATAAATGGCTTTCAATATGGGACCAAGAACCATGCATAAAGCAGTTTGTACAGATTGTGGAAAGGAAACAGAAGTTCCTTTCGAACCACAAGATGGAAGAGCTGTATATTGCAGGGATTGTTACCAAAAACACAAGAAACCAAGAAAGAGTTATTAAATACTAAGCAATTAGTAAGGAATAATTTAAGTATTAGGTTGCAGAATGGAGCAATCCATTCTGTTTTTTAATTTTTTAATTTCTGATTTAATTTTATATTTTTTTTAATTTCTAATTTTATTGCATAATTATGTTTTGTTAGCACTAATACCAAGAAGGCATAAGGAAATCCTTAAATAGAAGAATTCCCTTAAGCAAAGTATTCTATAAACTATACGGGTGTTTGTAAATGATATATAAAAATGTGATTTTATTAGCAGTGTTGATTGTTGTTGCACTTTTCATATTGGGGTGCGCAGAACAAAAACCTGCAGAAAAAACTGATGCAGCTAATGAAAAACCAGTTGTGGCTGTAGCAGATAACAATACTCCAAAAGAGGTCGAGGTTGAAAAACCAAAGGTTGAGGAGAAAAAAAGCGCATTGCCGCTTAAATTTGTTTACCTTGTGAAGAATTATGACCAACAAGGCAAAGCGATGAACAGATATGTGGTTTATTATCTGGAAAAGGAATTGAAATGCGGAAGCCGCAATGCAATAGCAGGAATAATTAGCTCTTATGACGAAGAACAGTCTCCGGATAATTCATCTTGGGCCAAGTTTACTTTATATTTGGATAACGGGGAATTGGGAACATCAAAAAGCATTGGAAAATCTGACTTGGCATTTGATGACATAAAATCTGCCAAAATTGAATACGACCAGTTATCATTCATGAATTCATTGTTCGCTACAGCAGAAAAGAAATTTGCTGATTCAGATGCTTGGACATCGGATATCCCAACCATATTAAAAGACACTTATTATAATGGGGCAGTAATGGGCAATTTATTGGGGGACTTTTCAATAATGAAAAAAGGAATTTCTAAAGCATATTCCAAGGATTGTACAGAATTCACCATAAGCATAAAAAGCACTAACAGCTATAGCGGAGAAATGACTGCCTGTGTAACTGACAATAAAAGTGAGATTTTAGTGCCATACATAGTGGCATTCAAGGTATCCGGACAAAATATGCCTGAATATGTCCTGCAAAGCGTTGAGAAAAAATCATCTGGGGTAACCTTTTATCCGCAATGCATGGAACCAATTTATTGCAAAGCGCCAAAAATGCTAACTAATGAGGAAAATCAAACATGCAATACTAGTGGAATGAAGGTTGATGAAATAAAGGATGATGAAGGATGCATAATAGAGCAAAAATGTGTTACTTTGATAGAATGGTCAAAGTCAATGATAAAGCAAAGCCAAGGCAAGCAATGCCCTGAGCCTAGCGATGCAATTGCAGAAGAAGCATTAAAATGCATCACCGGAAACACCGAGCCAAAAAAAGTAGAAAATGATGAAATGGGCTGCATCAAAATATTGGAGTGTTAATGAAAAATTTAAATTATACTATCTGGGCACAAGCCCAGATTAAATTCTTTTTTAAGGTTATTTTTACAAATTCAATTCTTTTTTAAATCTCTATTACTACTTGATTAGTATGGCAAACATTCCAATGAGTTTAGAAGAGGCAAAGCAAAGAGGCTGGAACTCTTTAGATGTGATTCTAATTAGCGGGGACGCTTTTGTAGACCATAGCGCATTTGGGATAGCAGTAATCGCCCGTGTTTTGGAAAAGAATGGTTTTTCTGTTGGAATAATTGCACAGCCAGATTGGCACAAGCTGGAAGATTTTAAAAAATTGGGAAAACCAAATTTGTTTTTTGGGATAACTGCTGGCAATTTAGATTCTAAAGTGGCAAATTATACCCCTTTGAAAAAGCCAAGGGATAAAGATGATTATTCACCTGCTAGCAGGATTGGATTACGGCCTGATTTGGCAAGCGTTGTTTATTCACACAAAGTAAAAGAAGCATATAAAGGTGTGCCAATTATCCTTGGAGGGGTAGAGGCAACAGTAAGAAGATTTGCACATTTTGATTTTGTTGACAATAAAGTCAGGAGATCTGTTTTGTTTGATGCAAAAGCGGATTTGATAGCACATGGGATGGGCGAAAAAACAATTGTTGAGATAGCACATGCTTTGAAACAAAGAAAAACAATTGAAGATTTGAAAGAATTAAAAGGAATTTCATATAATTCAAGGGAAAAACCGGAAAATACAATTGAAATGCCTTCCTTTGAAGAGGTTTCAGCTGAAAGTTTTGAAGGAAAGAAGAAATTCAATGAAGCATTCCGCTTGATTTATTTTAATTCTGATCCATTCAGCGGAAGAATTTTGGCACAGAAGCACGCTGACCGCTATCTTATTTCAAATCCGAATGTTCTGCCATTTACTGAAAAAGAATTGGATGAAATTTATGAATTGCCATATACCAGAAAAGCGCATCCATCATATAAGGAAGAAATTCCTGCATTAAAAACAGTTGAATTTTCAATTCAAATCCACAGAGGTTGCTTTGGTTCTTGTTCTTTCTGTGTTTTGCCATTGATACAGGGCAGAACAATACAAAGCAGATCAATTGCATCAATAAAAAAGGAAGTTGAAGAAATCAAAAAAATGAAAAATTTCAAAGGAATAATTAATGATTTAAGCGGGCCGTCAGCAAACATGTATGGTTTGGGTTGTAAAGGAAAACTCTGCTATAACAATTGCCTTTCCCCAAATGCCTGCGGAAACCTTGAAGTTGAAGGGAAGAAACTAATTGAATTATATAAAGAAATCAAAAAAATGCCCGGCATAAAAAGGGTATTTATCAGAAGCGGAATAAGGCTTGATTTAGCATTGCACCAGCCAGAATATTTAGATGAATTATTTAAGTATCATATATCGGGGCAATTAAAAATTGCGCCAGAACATATTTCAGAAAAAGTAACAAGGTTGATGAATAAATCAAATAAAAAAGAATTATTGCAGTTCTTGGAAGAATTCGCTGAACTGAACAAAAAATATCACAAAGAGTACTATGTTATACCTTATTTCATTTCAGCACATCCTGGCTGTAGTTTAAATGAGATGGCAGAACTAGTTGATTTTATGATCCAGCATAAAATGTTCATAAA
>Ga0066640_10001839_pt1 | contig 12736 bp, 10 predicted proteins | sample CryGeyCG2114_020_2_FD_59505 | JGI IMG/M metagenome (GOLD analysis project Ga0066640, IMG submission 59505) | Groundwater microbial communities from aquifer - Crystal Geyser CG11_big_fil_rev_8/21/14_0.20 | ecosystem: Environmental > Aquatic > Deep subsurface > Groundwater | place: USA: Utah... | reverse complement strand
TAAAAAAAATAACGCAGTTGCATAATAATTTATTGTAGAGGAAGAGGCTGTTTTATCATGAAAGTCGCATTAGTTATACCACCCGTGCTCCTGAAGAGATGCCCGCTTATCGGAATAGGGTATCTTTCCAGTTATTTAAAATCAAAAGGCCACGATGTGGTTATTTTTGATTTGAATATCATGATAGACGTGCCGGATGAAAAAAATGAAGGCTGTTGGGCTGATATAGTATTTGTAGAAAAATTCAGCTCCGAGAACCTTGGAGTATTGGAGTCCATAGCGGATAAGATACTACAGAGCGGCGCCGATGTGATCGGGTTTACTGCATGGATGACAACAAAATATGTCGGCCTGGCCCTGGCAAGGATGATAAAACAAAGAGATAAAAACAGGCTTATAGTTTTTGGAGGGCCTGAATGCAGTTTTTCTGCAAAAGAACTTATTGCAGATGATGCGGTTGATATAGTAGTGAAAGGCGAAGGAGAGAAGACGCTTTACGAGATAACGGAAGCCTATAAAAAGTATAAAAAGGTAGATTTTTGCGCAGGCGCCATAATAAAGAATGATGGAGGCATAGTCGATTGCGGCTTTAGGCCGGAAATCGTGGATTTAGACAGTATCCCTTTTCCTGATTTCTCAGATTTTTTGCTCGACAGATATTATTTGACCAATTTTCTTCCCATGACTTTTTACAGAGGATGCAGCAGGCGGTGCGTATTTTGCAACGCTGAGGTGACGTGGAGAAAATTCCGTTCAAGAAGCGCGGAGAATATTTATAAAGAGATGGCGCATTGGAAAAAGATATACCCAAATTTGAGAAAATTCGAGATAGATGACACCGCGTTAAATCTCGATATAAGCATGATTGATAGATTGTGTGAATTGATGGCCGTTAATGGCTTGGGCGTAGATTGGGGCGGAGCGGCGATAATACGCGCAGATATGGATCTTGGCCTTTTGAAAAAGATGGCCAGGGTTGGATGTAAAAGTCTGGCCTATGGCCTGGAGAGCGGTTCTCAGAAGGTTATTGATGGTATGAGAAAAAACTTTAGGATCGAAGATGCCGAAAGGTTGATTCGAGACACCCATAGCGCGGGGATAGAAGTCGATCTAAACATTGTGATCGGTTTTCCAAATGAAACCGAACATGAATTCCATCAGACGATGGAATTCATTAAAAGAAACAAGGATTTTATTACCTTTGTCAGTTTTCCGAGCGAATGCTGGATAGGGAATCAGACGTATTTACACAGCCATCCGGAGGAATTCAATGTAGAGCTTAGACCGGAAGGGCACCTATGGCAGTCTAAGGACGGGACAAACACGCATCAGGTCCGAGAAGAGCGCATGAAGATTTTTAATGATTTTACTACTTCGCTGGGCCTTTCTCTTCATAATTACGCAAAAACGATCAAAGGAAAGACAAGTAGATGAAAATTTCACTGGTTCGATGCCCATGTATTAATTTGCCGTATCCGCCCCCGATAGGGCTTGCGTATATCAGTTCTTCCCTGAAGGCGGCCGGGCACGAGGTGTTTATTTTTGATTTGAATGTTGAATTTTTTCATCATGCTAAGGTCGAAGACAGGGAAAAATGGGTTACATCAGATGTAAATTCACTTATTGCGCTGGCGGAAAGCATTAATTATAAATACGAAGAATTAGTCGATCATTATATCAGAAAGATCCTGGATACTCAGGCAGAGATCATTGGTTTTTCTGTCTGGAATACCAATAGCTTGTTTAGCTTAAGACTTGCCGAGGAGATCAAGAGAAGAGATAAGAATAGATTTGTTGTTTTTGGCGGCCCTGAATGTTTTCCTCGATGGTCGGGCATGTTCCTGATTCAAAACGAGGCAGTAGATGCGGTAGTCTATGGCGAAGGTGAAGAGACGTTGAAGGAAATATCCTCCTCCCTGGAAAAGTCAGGGAAAGTAGAATTTCCTCAGGGGTCTATTATAAGGAAGGGGTCTAAGGAAATAGATTGCGGCCCGAGGCGTCCGATTGAAGACCTGAATGCTTTGCCGTTCCCGGATTTTACAGATTTTCCCATGGATAAATACCTGACTCATCACCTGCCGATAGTTTTTTCTCGCGGATGTCCAAGAAAGTGTTCATATTGCTCTACGCCAGGCACCACTCCAGGATATCGCTGGCGTCATGCAAAGGGTATATTTGAAGAGATAAAGTCTCAGCTACAGAAACACCCTGACAAGGTCGGTTTCGATCTGTATTCTCCAGCCTTAAACTCAAACATCGAAGAATTATCAAAACTATGCGATTTTATACTTCAGGACAAGATGAAATTCGGGTGGTCGGGGTTTGCGATAATAGATCCGGGAATGAAATCGGACTTGTTAAAGAAAATGAGAAAGGCAGGCTGTTCAGGTCTGAATTTTGGGATAGAGAGCGGCTCCCAAAAGATTATTAACAGGATGCGGAAGGGTTTCAGGATCGAAGACGCCGAGAGATTGATCCGCGATGCCCACAACGCCGAAATGGAAACCGTGGTAAATTTTATAATCGGGTTTCCTGATGAAACGGAAGGCGATTTTCAGGAGACCATGGAGTTTATCTCCCGAAATTCAGATTATATTTCATTTATAGGAAGCATGGCCCTTTGCTGGATCGAGCCGTATATCTATATTTTTGACCATCCGGATGAGTTTGATATTATTCTTGGCCATCATCCCATGCATTGGCATTCCAGAGACGGAAAAAATGACCTTCAGATAAGGCAGGATAGAAAAAAAAGGTTTGAGGAATTTGTTTCCTCTTTGGGAAAAGAAATTACTTTTCCCAAACCAGTTTAATATATATATGACGCAAGCAGAGGGGAAGATGCTCAGGTCTTTCAAAATGGGTAATAAGTTGTCAGTATCAATTTTTTTATTAGCCCTTCTTTTATTTCATGGGGTTAATAATTATGTAATCTTAACTAATAGTAGATATACTCCGATAAATGACCCAGTTAGGTATTTTCAAGATTTAAGTAACCTTAGGCAGTCTTTTAAGGAAGCTAAGTTTAATTTAAGGACGGTCCATAATATTCATACCAATCTTACAACTTTTTATGGCAATCATCCCAAATTTTTTATTTACACAGCTGTTCCATTCTCTCTATTCCGTATGGATAAAAACATAGTAGCCATGACAAATCTTATTTATTTCGCTATTCTTTTATTCGCGACTTATGGTATAGGCAAAAGGATGTATAGTTTTGAAGTGGGGATCCTTTCGTCATTTTTCGTATCGATGTTCCCCGCGGTTTTTGGTCTATCAAGAAATTTTCTGTTAGATTTTCCATTAGCCGCTATGGTCGGTTTAACTTTTTATCTATTTACCTTGAATAAATTTGATAAGTTGTCCTTTTCTTTTTTGGCCGGTTTAGTCATTAGTTTAGGGCTGCTTATAAAAGAGGCCTATTTTATTTTTCTTATCCCGATGTTATTATACTTTTTTATTCAACAGAAAGAGAAAAGAAATAATAAGTCGATAGCGGGTTTTTGTTTTTCTATTTTTCTTGGACTGCTCGTGTCAATAAAGAATTATATCGATCCGGCTAAGCTCGCCTCCTTCTCCCAATGGGCGATTTGGCCATCAAGCCCCGATCCATATTATTACTTAAAGGCTTTGTTGAATAGGCAGCTTTTTCCAATATTTTTTTTATTGTTTGTGTTTTCATTGATCTTTTGTTTTATAAATAAAAAATATTTTTTACCGATCGTGACAATTGCGCTATTAACAATTTTTTCAGCGTTCGCTAACAGGATGGACAGATTTATTTTACCAATATTTTCTTACATCGCTGTTATGGTTGCAGGATTTGTGTGGTCGTCGCCAAAAAATAGAAAGACATTCACTATAATCATAGTTGTGTATAGTTTATTGCAGTATTTTGCAATTTCCTACAAGCCCTTTGTGCCTGAGAGATATGGCAGATTCTTTTTCCTTGACAGGGCATCATCCAAAGGACCAAACATAGATTATGTAGATTTGAGCGCTATAATAGACGAAGGAGATTGGAAAAGTCCAGCCGAAGAGATAATTAAAATTATAGAGGAGGATAAGAGGGGGGTCGATATAGATAGCGAGGTTACTCTCGGATTGTTTACTTATGACACAAGAGAGAAAATCCATTTCGCCCTTATTTACTGGGCTATAATCAGGGGATTCCGGCTCGAGATTTATACCCCAGCTACTGATACAGATATGGGAATGGGTTTCACGGAAAGGCGTTTTGATAATCCAATAGACCACTTTGATTTTGTTATTGTGCCAGATGGCGTGTTTGAGAATCGGAAAATTGGCGTTAATCAGCGTTACAGATTGAATTATTTCACACGAAACTTCATTAATAAATATGAATTTGTTAGAACAATATTTTTGCCCGATAATTTTTCCTGTAGTCTTTATAAAAAAGTAACAATAGTTAACTAAACTATTTGTTGGATACAATGATGAAGTCCGATATAAATTCTAAGATAACAATTATTATTCCTGCAAAAAATGAAGAGCATACGATTGGAAAGGTTTTGGACAAAATACTTTTAAGCTTTGGCGCTGACAACGTAGTGGTAATTGTCGATGAGGCAGCCGACCGTACTGTTGAAATAGCCAAACAAAAAAATGTAAAAGCAATGGTTAGCGGACGAAAAGGAAAAGGTAGCGCAATTAAGTTTGCAATAGATAAGATAATATGTGATATTTTAGTATTTATTGACGCTGATGGTTCGCACGAACCGGAAGATATTCCTAAGCTCATCCAGCCTATCTTGGATGATGAAGCAGATTTGGTAATTGCCTCACGAATGGAAGGCGGCAGTGAAGAGCTATCGGGAAGCTTGAATAATACGCTTCGATGTGTAGGAAATATAGTCAGCAGCGGTATTATTAATTTTATTTGGGGTAAAGGTGATAGGATTATAGCAGACTGTCAAAATGGTTTTCGAGCTATAAAGAAAGGCGTAGCTAACCAGATTAAATTGAAAGAGGATAGCTTTGCGATTGAGCAAGAAATGGTCATTAAGTGTATCAAGATGGGTTTTAGGATTCGCGAAGTCCCTAGCTATGAATTAAAGAGGCAATATGGTAACTCCAGGGTGAGCTGTACAAGAATGCTGCCTATATATATGTGGTGCCTGATAAAAAATATAGGTTAACATTATGTTGCCACAATAACCGGCATTGGCATTCCGTAGACGGGAAAAATAATCTTCGCGTAAGGCAGGATAAAAACAAAGGTTTAAGGAGTTTTCTTCTTTTTAGGGAAAGGGGTTTCTTTCCTCAAAGCCAAGCTTAACATAATCCGTTGGGGCGCAATGGTTAAAGATCTGTATTTTGAGAATGTAAAAATCAATCAAGAAGAAGTAGATGAAAAAAAGACCATACTTATGTCTAAGCCAAGAAGGCTGATGGCCATATTGACAACCATGTGCAATATTTCCTGTATAATGTGCGTCAAAACCAGAAAAACGAAGGATTTTACTTTACCCGAGAAGGCTGTTAAGCGCATGGTAGATTTTTTCCCGTATTTAGAATCAGTGGCCTGGCAGGGAGGAGAGGTTTTCCTGGTGGATTATTTTAAGGAATTATTCCAGGAAGCGATGCGCTATCCGCGGTTGATCCAGGAGATAAATACAAATGGCCTTCTTTTTGATGAAGAGTGGATGGATATTATCAGAAGAGCAAATACAAGGTTGATTTTTTCGATAGACAGCATTGATAAAAAGATTTATGAATATATAAGAAAAGGCGCAAGGTTTGAAAAGCTTATGGAAAACATAGAGTCTATTTGCAGGATGGAAAAGACTAGTGACGATTTAAAGCTCAAAAAAACAATAAATATCGTGATTATGCGTTCGAATTACAGGACGTTAGGATCCTTCATTGACTTCGCTTTAAGATATAATTTCGCAGGATTGAATTTTTTAAATATGATAAACGTCGGAGATAACTCTCCTCAGGAAGATATTTTTTCTCCGCCAGATATAGAGGCAATGGATTATTTAAAGAAGGCGCTCCCACCCATTATCAAAAGAGCTGAGTCTTGCGGGATTAGCGTTTCTTGTAATATAACTACCCTTTTACGTGAAGGACGTAGTCCCAATAGCGCTCCGGAGCCATCAAATAGAGACAGGCTATTTTGTGTTATGCCCTGGAAGTCTCTGTGCATCGACGCTTCTCGATACGGGGAAGTTTTTCCCGAATGCCTTTGTCATCGGCCTGTAGGGAATATATGTAAAAATTCGCTAGATGAAATCTGGAACAACGAACTGATGCAGGTATATAGGAACAAGATCAGAACCCATGATCTGGAAAATTGGTGCAACCCTGATTGCATAAAAGAATTGGTGAATAAAACTTTTTTGCAGACAGCGTAATCTTTGGTCATAATCATGGATATAAAGTTTTATAAAGTTATTTTTTTAATAGTAATTGGTTATGTGATTTTTGTAATATTCAATTACGATATGAATTGGGTGCATAACGAGACTCCAAGTCAAATTCGAGTTGCTTTAAAAGACGGCGCTTCCTTTCGTTGGGCTGATTTTTTACCTACCACAGATAATATCTTTGATGATTTCGAGCGCATACGTTTTGTATCTTACACGCTTTACAGGATAAATATTAAATTCAGGATATGGGTGTTTAATTACATCCCGCCTCACCCGACCTTTGTGCTGACTTGGATATTTACATTAATACTGGGGCCCATCTTGTTTTTCAAGTTTGTGTATAACTATACATCTCAGCGTATTTCTGCCTGGGTCGCTGTAATATTATATATGATGTCCCAGGGTTTTTTATCCGGGATAACTGTATTTCACCATCCTGCGAAACCAATGACAACTTTCTTCGCGATTCTATGCCTCTATATTTCATCCAAGATAAACCTGTTAGCTGGCAAGGGCGAAAGGTTTTTCAATAAGGGGGTATTTTTATACGCTGCGTTATTGGTTGTTTTCTTTGTTTCATTTTTGACGGATGAATCCGCATTTATCGTTTATATTTCTTTGCCGTTTTTATTTTTTGATATTTTTAAACGCTATAATAATAAAAAGTTACTTTATGCGGCATACCTGGCTCCATTGCTTCTATTTATTATTTTGGCGGCCATACTCGAAGCGTGGACAAGATTTTACTTTTTTGATTATATAATAAATGGCGCATTTTGCGGAAGCTGGAAATATTGCAGTTTTGATAATTTTTATAGAAATTTTCAAGGCCTTATTGATGCGCATCTTGTCCCTTTTTATTTAAAAGGTATCAATGCGACTATAGTATTTAGCCTGATCTACGCTATTTATATGTATTTTCGCTTCAGCCAGGACACTAAGCAAAATTTTTTACGCGCGCTTGCCGCATCATTAGCCTGTCTTTTGGTGTATTCTTTTGGCGCGCAATTTCACGGCGGAGAACCGCCCATGGGCACTGTTTATGGAAGCGTCTTTTCAGTATTTTTTGTTTTGCCGGTAGCTATTGCGCTTTCCTTTAGGCATAAGTTTTTTGATATCATAAACAGATTGATTTTGATGTGTCTGGTTGTGGCGTGTTCGCAAAATTACATCCATCTGACTTATCCATTGATTCACGGCAATATAGAAGACCTGCAAAGGATTATGAAGGAAATTGGAGGATCTGAAGAATTGCAGGGATCCGAGCAAGGAAGGCTTACATTTCCCATGGTGTTAAAAGTTTGGAAAAACAGAGACGATGAGGATTTTATATCACGGATGCAGAAAGAATACCCCCGTAAATCATTCTGGTTATTCAACGAATTAAAATATTTAAGGAAGAAGGGACATTAGAAATGATAGGCCCAAAGCTTAATTTTGCAAAATCGATCATTGCCTCAAATTTTAAAAGGCTTACGTTTCCGCTTAAGTGTTCCCTTGCGGTAACCTACAGATGTAATATGTCATGCAAGATGTGCAGTATATGGAAAAAACCATCTGACAGGCAAGAATTGACTGTAGGGGAAGTAGAGAATTTTTTTAGAAAGGCGGGTAGATTTTCCTGGGTAGGGCTTACGGGTGGAGAGCCTTTTTTTCGAGGCGATATAGAGGATGTTGTCCGGGTGATCATAAAACAATCCGCATATTTATACGCGCTTCATTTTGGGACAAACGGTTCGTTTACGGATAGAATTATCAAACTAGCCGAAAATATACGGAAGAAGCATAAAAGATTAAAACTGGTTTTTACTGTAAGCATAGACGGGCCTCCCGGACTTCATAACGAGATACGGGGGGTACATGGTATTTGGGATAAAGCGGTAGAGACATTCGTCCGTTTAAAACAAATGCCTGATGTTAAGGCGCAGATCGGATTTACTATTTCACCATACAACATGGGCAGGTTCAGAGAGGCCTTTGACGCGATAAGGCGCGCATACCCAAAACTTAGATTCGACGATATTAATATAAATGTATTCCAAAAATCAGATTTTTTTTATGATAACCAAGGCATGCAAGGTATTGATGAAACAGAGCTGTTTAGTCAAATCAAAGATATAATGGCCATGGATAAGGAAGGATTTTCAATTAATAATTTTTTAAGAAGGGTGTATTTAAAATTTTATCTGGAATATCGCAAGCAGGGAAAGACCCCGCTAAAGTGCCAGGCGCTGTCTTCATCGTTATTCATCGACCCTTACGGCGATTTATTCCCCTGCGTGGTTTTTAACAAGAAGCTTATCAATATAAAAGAGATGGGGCATGACCTCTCTTTGGTCTGGCGCAGAGATGCGACAAGGCGCATTAGCCGTGAATGCGTTTACAATAACTGCCCTGTATGCTGGAGCCCCTGTGATGCCTTTAGCTCTATTGGCGGCTCTTTGTTAAAATCGGTGAGGAAATATGTTCAAGATAATATGCCAAAATACAGCTAATATAATAACTTTATTTAGGATAGGCTTTGTATTCGTCGTTTTGTGCCTCCTGAGCGCTGATAGCGTTGTAGGTAGAGTTATAGGCTTGCTGGTTTTGATCTTAGCAACGCTCCTTGACTGGCTGGATGGATATATTGCGCGGAAGCTGAAGGTGATTTCAAAAGCAGGCGCGATGCTTGATACGCTCGGAGACAGGATTACAGAAAGTTGCTTGTTGATATTTTTTGCCTACAAACACTTGATCCCTTTTGCAGTCGTAGTGATTTTTGTGACACGCTCTTTTCTTTCTGATTTCGTAAGAAGCCTCAATTTCAGTAAAGGGATAGGGGTATTTAATATCAACAATTCGCGCATGGGGAGCATTTTTGTATCTTCGGTTACATCCAGAGGTTTGTATTTATTGCTGAAAATCGTACTTTTTGCAGGAGGGTGCTGGGTCCTTGTAATATCGGCCCCTGACTTTAGTCCGGGGAGGGCTGTATCCTCCCCCGCGTTAAAAAGCTTTGTCTATCACGTTTCATTTTTAGTGCTCGCTTTTAATTTAGTGAGATTCGTATTGTTATTATATAACAGCAGGAACACCCTGAAGGAATATTTTTCAAATGATTATAAGTGATTATAAGAGTAAGGATGTATTATTGATATTTCCTCAGACAGGCATTGATTTAAAAGGCGTCAATCTTCAAATGCCGATGGGGCTTATGTGTCTTGCGGCCGTCCTCGTAGAAAAAGGATATAAAGTTACTATTCTGGATCAAAGAGTAACGAGGGATTTTTTTAAAAAGCTAAAACAGGCTTTGAAAAACAGGCCTATTTGCGTGGGGCTTACCAGCATGACTGGTTCGCAGATACTCTACGGCATTAAGATATCCACGTTTATCAGAAAAAATAGCGGCATTCCTATTGTCTGGGGTGGCACGCATCCGACTTTGACGGCTGAGCAGACATTGAGGAACAAAAATATAGATATTGTGGTGAGGGGAGAAGGAGAGATTACCTTTTGGGAGCTTGTAGATACCCTGTTTATAAAAAAATCTTTAGAAGATATAAAAGGGGTTTCGTGGAAGGCCGGAGAAAAGATATGTCATAATCCGGAAAGGGAAGTTATGGATCTAAATACGCTTCCGCCGATCCCTTATCATTTAGTCGATATGGAAGAATATGTGTATTCTCAAATACCTGGCAGGAAAAGGAGCCTGGATGTTTATACCTCGCGGGGATGCCCTGGTTCCTGCATATTCTGTTATAACAGAAGTCTTCATAAGTCAAGGTTTCGCGCTAGAAATATCGATGCTGTAATCAAGGAGATAGAATTTTTGGTGAAAGAATTCAATCTCGATTCTGTTTTTATAAATGATGACAATTTTTTTGTAGATGCGCAAAGAAGCCATTACTTTTGCGAATGCCTTACAGAGAAAAAGATTGTTCCTGAGTGGGGGTGCCAGGGAGTAAGGGTAGATTCTTTAGAAAAAATAGATTTTGATATATTAGAAAAAAGTGGTTGCAGCAACCTTTATGTGGGAATTGAGAGCGGTTCAGAAAAAATCCTGAAGTATATTAAAAAGCAAATTTCTATAAAGCAGATTAAAAATATTATTGATAGATTTGCTGGGTCAAGAATAATTGCGCATTATAATTTTATGGTGGGATATCCTATCGAAGGGATTGAAGAGCTTTCTGAAACCATGGATTTGGTGGATCATATCATGAAAGTCGATCCGAAAGCTCATTTTTCAAGTTTTCACTCGATCACACCTTATCCCGGAACTGAATTTTATGATATTGCCAAGGGGTATGGTTTTATCCCTCCCTCTACCCTTGAGGGATGGGCTAATATTCGCTGGGAGACGGAGAACACTCCCTGGGTATCATCCAGGATGAGGACGATCAACTCAAACATAACATGGCTTACATATTTTATAGATGGCAAAGTATTGTATAAAACAAAGGACAGGTCATTGTCTATGATGATCATAAAGGTCCTGATGGCCCTCGCGAGACTGCGTTGGAAACATAGAATATTTGAGTTTTGTCCCGAGTGTTATGTAGCAAATAAATTAATCAATTATAAGATTAATATGAGAAAATGAAAACGTACAAAGTCCAAGGAGGTAAATTAAGAAATGAAGATAACATTGGTTTTGTGTCCCAGTTGGGGGATTGAAACGCCGCATTTAGGAATAGCGTTATTGACGGCAAATCTTAGGAGGCATGGATACGAGGCGGAGGTCTGTGATTTTAATATCCGGATTCACAGCAGGGACAAAGAAAAAGGCCTATGGAAATCAGAAGAGGATGTTCACTGGGAAAACAGGGAATCCCTGTCACGTTTTGTTGAAAACAACAGGGGGCTTCTAAATTCATTTGTGGACGAAGTCTTAGCCACGGGCGCCAAGGTCATAGGATTTTCAGTATACAATACCACAAAATACATATCTTTGGAATTAGCAAGGCGGATCAAGGAAAGGGATAAGGATAAGATCATTATCTGTGGCGGGCAGATGTGTTTTCCCAAGTCAGCCGCAGAAGCTGTTATTCGCGAAGAAGCGGTGGATGCGGTAGTTATGGGAGAAGGCGATGAGGTTATTGTCAATATCATGAGGAATATCGCAGTATCAGGCAAACCTGGTCCTTGCCCGGGTATTTTTTACAAGGATAACGGTAAGATCATTGATTGCGGCATGGACTTTCCTATCGCGGACATAGACAGATTACCCTTTCCCGATTTTAGTGATTTTGATCTCAAGTTATATGATAATCCCGCGCAGCTTCCTATGCTTTCAAGCCGGGGCTGCCCATATAAATGTGTTTTCTGTAACACGAAGCTGTTCTGGCTTAAATACCGCTCTATGAGTGGCGACAGGATGTTTCAAGAAGTCCTCTATCAGTTAAATAAGTATGAAGATGTTCATTTTTTTACTTTTAATGATCATAGCGTCAACGCTAACATCAAGGCCCTTTCCAGTTTCGTAGACCAGGTCATTGAATTAAAGACAAAAAAAGGGGACTTGAGAAGGAATTATGCTCAATTAAGCTGGAGAGGGGCTGCTGTTATCCGCGAGGAGATGAGCAGGGACTTTGTTGAAAAGTTAAAGCTCTCAGGATGCATCGAACTCGAATACGGGATCGAAAGCGCTTCTGATAGAGTCAGAGGATTGATGAAAAAACCGCCAGATGATGTCAGGGTTATTGAGCGGGTCATTCGCGATACTGCCGAAGCAGGTATTGGGGTAAGGGCCAATTTTATGTTTGGTTTTCCAGGGGAGACAGAGGGGGATTTTGAAGAGAGCCTGGAATTTCTTAAGAGGAACAAAGATTATTTTGTCCAGGTGCATCCCAGCGAGACATTTTGCCATATTGACCCCAATACGTACATGTACAATCATCCTGAGGAATTTGGGATCATAAATTATAAGAATAATTCGCTTTATTGGGAGTCCAAAGATGGTAAGAGCGCGTATCCGGAAAGATTGCGCAGGCATCAACTTTTCTGTCAGTTAGCCAATGAATTAAAGATCCCATTAAGTCCGGGCGGGCATAAAATATTGCTTCACAAGCAATATTTTATTGATGAATATAACCATTATCTTGAGAGAAAGGGAGAATAGGAAATCGTATTAGATTTTAAAAAATAACCTGACCCCAGTATTATTTCAGGATTGCTAACAAGGCTCTTGGATTAAAGGATAAACCATAATGATCACCAAGCAGTACTTAAAACTACATTCAGCGATTTTAATTATAACCGCTATTATTTTTTTCTACCTTTTGAACAATTATATCTGGTTGTCGAAAAGTCTGCAATTCCCATTCTTTTTCTACTATGCATTTGATTTTTGCAAG
>Ga0066640_10001835_pt1 | contig 12758 bp, 14 predicted proteins | sample CryGeyCG2114_020_2_FD_59505 | JGI IMG/M metagenome (GOLD analysis project Ga0066640, IMG submission 59505) | Groundwater microbial communities from aquifer - Crystal Geyser CG11_big_fil_rev_8/21/14_0.20 | ecosystem: Environmental > Aquatic > Deep subsurface > Groundwater | place: USA: Utah... | reverse complement strand
TTCTTTAATTACTCATCTTAAGAATACCCTAAGTGTTTCCAAGGTAGTGGCACAGTACGGTGATCTTGACAAAAAACCCAATTTATGCTAAGATTTGATTTCGAAAATACTCAAAATATAGCAAACAATAGTCCGTAATCATTATGGATAAAAGTTTGCCCTCTTTTGGGTGAAGTTCTTTGGATTTTATAGCTAGCGCAGGCTAGCTAACATTTTCTCGCGCGGGATTTCGAGCGCGTTCAATCCGCGCTGATCCTGCTACAACCCAAGGAGCTGAAAGCTCTTTGACAACAAAATATGGAGGGAACTATGCAGTATATTACGTTGTTCGACTCAATCGGACAATGGATGGCAAACAATTGGCTGTGGGTCGCCATTGTCATCGTGGCGCTTGCCGCGATTCCAATTGTTAAACGGCTTGCTAGGAGATGGCGTGAGGCTTCATTTGCCCTGCCAACCGCTCCAAGCTTGGCCCGACTACGACCGCTTTGGAACCGACTTGCTTATTTTCAAGCAGTCGGGTTCATCGCCCTACTGCTTGCAACCGTGTACGGTATTGTGTTGCACATCCATTGGTTGTGGACTATCTGTCCGCTTGGATGTCTCGTTCTGCTCGGCTACCCAGGATACCTGGTGCGCAAACGCCGAGTAGGGCCGAGTGTTCGCAACACTTTCCTAGAAGCGCTTTCGCTTCTTTGGGTTTTACTATGGTCCATCCAATGGATCATCTAGGCGAAACCAGAAATAGAGGATAAAGACATGGCTGAAGAAGAACAAAAAAAAAGTAAAGACTACGTAAAAAGTGGCGCAGGACATGCCGCCTCAGCAGCTTTCCTGAAAGTCCGCAAGCCGTTTGCCAAATATATCGCGAAAAACTTACCCAATCCCATGCGAAACTGGGCAACAACCTGGTCTGCGGGACTTCCTTTCCTCAGTACATTTATCGCTACCGTCACACCCGATACGGGTCTGTGGAAACAGATCGATGATTTCCAGCAAGACCTGTGCGATGCTGTTCAGGAAGAACTCAACTCGCCTTCTTCCGACAAAACTCCAGCAACTGACGAAGAAAGACGCGCAGCGGAAGCTACCAGGGCCGTGACCCCAGACGCAAGGGAAACCTACTTCCAGGTCTGCGTGGCAGCAGGCAAGTTACCTGAAGAAAAACGTAATAGGTTCTTTGACTGGTATTTGGGCGGTTCCGAAGAACGCAGGACTGCCTTCAATATATTGATAAGGACCGCAAAAAAAGGCGACCTAGACAACCTGCTTAAGGCCTCTATTCCTGAAATTGAGAAGATGCTTTATGGCCTTCCAGCAAAACAATCAATGTCTGCGTCGCTACGACTCATCGATCTGACCAAAGAGCTCGGTGCAGACGCCGAACTCAAAACCGCAACGACCAGTTGCATCGTGGCTTTAGGACTTGAGGAAAATCCTGATAAGTTCTGGTCGGCAGTCGAGTCGCAACTCGGCACGCGAATCCAAACCCTTGAGGATTTCCGAGCCCTCGTTTCGGGAGACACATCCGTCGCGAGGACTATACTCAACCTCAAAACAAAGCCCGGCCAAGGAGTGGCTGAGCGCCTGAACCCTCTCTGGGAAAAAACCAAAAAAAGCGCGAGCGCAACCGGAGAAAAAATTGGCGACGATGTGACCAAAACGGGCGTCGTTACCTGGCTACAACAGGTAGCCCTTCGCACCCAAAAATGGGCAGATAAACCGCTGGTAAAACAAGGAGATAAGTCATGACCAGCCTTATCTTTACGATCCTCGTGCTTGCCGGGCTAGCGCTTGTACTGACAGTTGGCCCAATAAGGCAAGCGGTATTTTCTCTTGTGAGTATTGCGCTCTTTGCTGTAATGGGGCTATTCCAACGCGCAAGACTCAACGTTCCGGCGTGGCTAGGGACGGCGGGAAATTTCTGTGTTCAAGTGGCGACAGGTGTTTACCCACGATTGTTACGGATCGCTAGCCGACTGATCTGGATCCTTCTTGGAACCCTGTTCTTCCTAGCGATTTCTCTGTGGGCCCACAACTGGTCAGCCGCCGCTGTGATCTTCGGACTGTGGGCAGGGTTGCTTGCAATCCTGTACTACGCCTGGAGCGCTATACCGTTCCTGAAAAACCGCGGACCTCGAAAAGGTTTAGGTATGTTGGTAATTGCAATAACTATTGCATGCGCCCTCTGCCTGATCCCTTTCTCGGGAAAAACGGTTATCGGGTCGTTCTTCGACCGGTTCGGGTCTGAACTGCACAAGACCGCAAAGGGAATCGATCCGGACTCACCGGTCGAGATGGAAAAGCCTGAAAGGCAACTTCGTGAAAAAGCCATCAAAGGTAAAATCGCGAAGTACGAGGACCTGATCAACGCTCTCGAGCCGAAAGCCGAACAAGGAGAGCTAGAAATAAGCGACCTCGACGAGCTGAAGCAAAAACGAGGAGAGATAATTAAGCTCAACCAAGAGCTGAAAAATCTCGACTCACCACCCTCAACATCCAACCAGAGAGCGGGGAGCAACCGGGCGACGGGAGGAGTAAGCGCGGCGGAGTTTCTCACCCGCTCGTGGTCGACCTACGTTGTCTTGGCCGTCATCGCTGGGATACTTTTATTGATCCCCAAGGCGCGATGGCTGGCCTATATCTTGCTGGCGGTCGCCCTGCTTGGATTCGCAGGCCAAATTTGGGCCTCTCATTCCAAGGCTTCGGATCTTGCCGAAGAGCAAGCCGAAATCAGGGCCTTGCAGAAACCACCGGACGTCAGAGTTCTCGACGGCGGCAAATCAGTCGTCGTCACCGTTCCCCCGCAAATCGAAGGGGGGATAACCCTCCGAGACACCACCACAAAAAAGACTTTTAATGTTGCTGTCGGCGATAACATACGCGCCAGGGCAACGGGAAAAGTTGACGTTGGCAAAGGCCTCCACGGCCCCGAAGGAGATATCTCCAGATTTGGGAGACTTGTTCTCTTTGTCGACGAAGCCGAAGTCGAGGGAGTAGATAAGCAAGCAAGAACATCCACCTACTACCTCGGCCAACCAGACCTCACGATCCCGATCTACCTTGCAGGGACCGTGCGACTCAAGATTGACATTCCTGAGGAGGGCTACTGCCAAACCGCCAGATGCACTGGCGCTCTGGTAGTCACCCTAGAAAAACAAAGCAACTAGCCCCCAAGGAGGACTAGTCACAATTTCACTTTGAAGGACAAAGGTCACCACCAGGTGCCCGCTGTCCTTCTTTTTTTTATTGGAAAAATATACATTTACAAAATTTGTAGTGGACTGACTCACCAGCTCAATCTCAATTGACACGCCGATAAATCGGCAGACTACAAAAAGAAATCAAAGACACGCCGATAAACTTACCTGCCTGCCGGTAGGCAGGATAGGCATACCCGGCAGACTACGGAGAAAAATCAAGATTGAATAAATAATAAAATTTTTAACCTCTCTGCCCCTCAACTTCGCTAGGGACATCCCTGCCGGCAGGCAGGCCTCCTCGCCAGGAGAGAAGAGGGATGAAGGGATCTTTTGCCAGCCTCGCGCTAGACGCAAGTCTAGACGGATGGGATGACAAAAAAAGGTTTAAATAGCGAAGCAAAGAAAACCCCGAGCTTAGCCTTGAGAGGACGTTGTTTTAAAAAATTTTTCCAAAAATAAAAACTCCTTCTATGGTAGTGATCGTTGTCATCTTTTCAAAGACAAACAAACAACCGACACCACAGAAGAAGTTTTGATTGCTCTAAAAAATTTACTTAAACTGCGGGGCCTTGCTCCAAAGACTTTACTATCGCTGTCAGAATAATCCAGGAAAGTAATACCACTACAATTCCAATAATTGCATTGGTAATAGTCCCTTTAGCTTTTTCCACACCTTCTTCATTTCCTTGCGAGACGATATAGCGGAATCCACCAATTACCAAGAAAACCAAAGCCACAATAAACACAATTGCCAGTAAAAACTTAACAATTGCTCCAATAATACAAGTCACAGAAGCGCCATCTCCACAACCAAAAAATTTCTCTGCAAAACCTTCTGGTTTTTCCTTTGGAATTAAAGGAGCCGCTGAAGCCATTACTGGTGCTAGTAGCATACTTACAATTACCAGAACGCTTGAAATTTTAACCACTTTCTTTATCATAATTTTTTAATAATTTAATGATAATTTATTGCCGACCTTTAGTTTTTACTGCTTTTTTAGGCAGTTTTTACACTTTACTTTCAATTTTAATTATAGAACAATCAGGTATTTTTGTAAAACATACGTTCATTGTGTTTAAAAGCCTCTGGAGTAGCTTCCCCTCCGCCAGGCCCTTTTTCTATCGATTTAACTATCACCGATAAAATTACCCAGGCTAACAGTATTACAACCAGGCCCACCACCGCCCAGATCAAATTTTGTTTGGCAGAAGTAACTGCCTCATCGTTTCCCGCCGAAGTAACATACCGGAACCCGGAAATAACCATAAATAACAGGGCGGAAATAAACGCCAGAGCCAGCAAGGCCTTTATCACTGCCGATACCACGCAACCAATTGTTTTCTCAGCGCATCCAAAAAGACCAGTTGCTAATCCTGTGTCTACCGGGGCAGTGGTTTCTAACTGCGCAGAAACAACGATAGGAGACAATACCAACCCCGATAAAATTATTATAATACTGATTTTTTTTAACAAAGATTCCGCGACTCCCGCCCGCTTCGCTTTCAAAACAACCAAACGGCCCTCTTTGCCCTCGCTCACCTCGTCTCCATGCTTCGCTTTCGAAGCAAGACCAACAACGAGTCGGAGCGGGCGAAGACGGGATAAGTGAGTAAACTTTTTAGAATCACCAGGAGAATTTTTTTTCATACTTTAAATGATGTTAAAAAAATTTGTTAAGGGCCAGGAACTCCGACGTTTCCAGTTTTAACCGTTTCCACGACAATCGAAATAATAATCCACGAAGCTACGATAACAATCATCCCAATCACCGCCCAAAGTAAACTTTGTTTGGCTTTGGTAACTTTTTCTTCGTTCCCACGAGAAACGACCATAGAATAACCGGCAAGTACTACAAAAATTATCGCCACTATAAAAGCCAGTGACAACAACGCTTTCAAAATCGCCGTAAAAATTTCTGAAAAAGTTTGGTACTTTGCTAACTTGAATCTGTCGGCCAAGGACTTAACCGGTTCTAGATCAATCGCCAAAGCTGTGCTGGGAAGTAACGCTACGGCAATCACCATTGCTAAACAAAAACCCAGAAGCAGATTCCTAAAAATATTTTTTTGAAAGATTTTTTTAAGCATAATAATTTTTTAATTTCTATATTTATTAGGATTTACACATTTCTATGTAGTCGCCCATTTATGGAGCTCAACGAGCACCAGGCCGGCCCGATAAATCGGGCAACTACAGAACCTTAACCAGAAAATAGATTGTTGATACCACTTAATATCGCGTAAGCCAAAACCATCAAGACCAATCCCACCACCGCCCATTTGAGAAATGTCTTGGCTTTTGTAATTTGCTCTTCGTTTCCACGAGCGGTAACCATCATTATTCCGCTAACCACAATCATTATGGCGGTAGCAAGAGCGGTGACACCGGTTAATCCTTTCAAAAACGCATTAAACACTCCTAAGAAGTTCGTTTCTTCAATAGGAGAAACAATTGTGTCAATACTCCCGGGATCTAGATTGTCATAATTCTTCCCACCAAAAACATTAAAAACCGCGGAAATTATACTAAAAGAAAATAAAGCGATAAAGAAAGAAATCGCGGACCAGGTAAACCCTTGTTTAGACTTTGTAACCGCTTCCTCTTTGCCAGCAGAAACTACCAATTTGAAAGCGTTGACCAACATAAAACCAAAAGCTAAAACTCCAAACAGAGCGGCAAACCCCCCAAAACCGACAAAAACGATATCGATAACGGTCGCGTTGCGTAAATTAGCGGGTTCAACCGCGATCGGGTTGGGAACCGTGACGTTTTGGGCGTGTGCTTGAACTGGAGAAAGTATTAGGAAAACAAACCCAACTAACGATACAAAAAAAATAAAATTTTCTTTTTTTCCTATACTGTTATTTCTTTGTCTAACCATGGACTTGTTTTGAATAATCTTGAATAAACCAGATAAATTGTCTTTTACGGTAAAAGACAATTACTGGAAGACCAAAGTTTTTTCGGGTCAGACCACCAATTACAATCTTCCAAACCAAAAATTCCCTGTACCAAAAGGTTGATCATTGCAAAAGATAACAAGACGAGGGAAAACCCAATTATTGCTCGGGTTAAACCATCTTTTGCGCCTTGCAGTTTTTCCGGGTTGCCCAAAGATGCCATCATCCCCCAACCGGAAAGCAAAATATAGTATAGAGCGACAATAACAGAGGCGGCGAGTAAAAAGTTAATCAATCTGACGATTAACAAAATCAAATCCAAAAATTCACAATGGGGTTTCGTGGTTGAAGTTCCGCAAGGGACCAAAGAAAATCCACTTTGCGTTTGCGCGAATGTAATATCAGGAACAAGTACCGCCAAAAGTATCAACGCCACAATAAATATTTTGACGCTTTGTTTTCCTAAAAAATAATTGAACGACATATTTTATTAATAAATCCCTTTTGCTTTTTTACCACAATCTGATTGGACAAAACGGGTAAAAAATATTTAATAGTCACTTATATTATCGTAATAATTCATCAAGTAATCGATTGGCCGTGCTAACCGCTTGATTTGAAGACTTCCCTCGTAAAACAACATCTTCTATCATCGCGGCAAAAATCGCTTCAACTTTTGCCATGTTTGGTTTATAAAAAGTTTTCGCGGTTAAAGCGGCCTCTGCAAATACCCCAATTTCCGGATTGGAAATCTGAGTGGCAATAATACTTTTACGCGAGGCAGGCAACTTATTTTTAGCATAGTAACTTTTCAGCGACTCGTCCGAGGTGGCAAATTTCAAAAAATCCCAAGCCTCATCAGTATTAGAAGAGGCCTTCGATACTGCTTCGGCAAAATAGTTAGCGAAATTGACTCGCGGTTTAGACAAATCGATTTGTGGGACCGGAGCAATACCAATATTCAAAAATGGAGCTTTGCTTCTAATTGTTGGGATCAAATATGAATAAGAAAACATCATCGCGGTTTGCCCGGCGGCAAATGCGTCGATGGAATGACTGTTCCCGTTGTTCCAGGTATATGTTTCTTTGGACGGATTAGCAAATTGCGCATAAAACTCCAAAGCTTGTTCCCCCGGTGAGTATCTGACACCGTCCGGACCAACCAAATCTCTTGAAATAATGGAGTTGCTACGAGAAGCGTTATAGACTTGAGATCCGTTTTGCAAAAGTAACAGTGATAAAATATCGGTGGAACGGTTGATGTTGGCATACGTCCCCATGGCGACACCGTTCACGGTAAAATTCCCGAACCGATCTTGCCTTGTTATTTGTTTTACCGCCTCAATCATTTCTTCCCAGGTCCTTGGCGGGGTAGCAACGCCGGCGCTTCCGAGTAAATCTTTATTATAAAACAAAGCCAAAGTATCGACGGAAAATGGAACGGCGTAAAGCTTTCCTTCTTCATCGTACAAATCTTGCGACGCCACATCCACAAAGCTGTCTTGGAACTCACGCGCGCTAAACAGCCCCTCTGCCGCCGGTTCCAGCTTATTTTTATATAAGGGGACCCAATCGTTATGAATAGAAAAAATGTCAGGACCGGCTCCCGAAGCAAACGCCTCTAGTAAATCTTGCTCGTAGGTAGCGACGTCTTTTTTTACTATCGTAACCTTGACATTTGGGTTAATTTTTGTATAATTTTGTACAATTTCTCGAAAATTTTCAGAATCATCAAACAACTTCCAAAAAACCAAGGTCACTTTTTCACCGCCGCCGCCGCCGCCTAACGGCCCGCTACAAAACTGCGCCATCAAAGTAATGGCAAGAAAAGCTGACAGAAAAACTAAAATTCTCTTTTTCATTTGTTTTAAAACCCTACTAACAATTTTTTTTCAAGAAACTCTTCAAGGGTGATCTGATTTCTTTATCTCTCAATCCAAAATTTATATTTGCTTTCAGCAATCCAAATTTTGATCCCAAATCATAGTATTCCGCGTCAACCTGCTTTGCAAAAACTTTGCGCTTTTTCATTAGCCTCGCGATCGCGTCGGTTAGCCACAGCTCGTTGTCCCGCAAAGGAGTTTTGACCAACTCGGGGAAAATATCCGGAGTCAAAATATATCCGCCAATCGAACCAATCCTTGATTTGGTATTTTTCGGGCCGGGCTTCTCTTTTATTCTAGAAACCTCAACAATCCCTTTTTCCACTTCCTCCCCCTCAATCATCCCGTATTTTGTCGTCCCTGCCACATCGGTTTTTACTCCTGTTAAAATTGGTGATTGATATTTATCAAACGCTTCAATCAACTGTTTTATGCGAGGCTTCTTGGAAACAAAAACGTCATCACCCCACGCAACCGCAAACGGTTCATCAGAAATTAAATGCTTGGCGTTTAATATCGGCGTCCCGTTTCCATAAGGACCTTTTTGCCGAATATAAATAAAATTCGCAAGTTTCGCGATATCACGAATTTGTTTTAATCTTTTTTGTTTCTTGGTTTTTTTGAGCCATTGTTCAAGTTCCGGTTGATAATCAAAATGATCCTCAATCGCTCGCTTATTTTGCCCGGTAACTAAAATAATGTCTTTAATCCCGGATGCAACGGCCTCTTCTACAATATATTGCACAATTGGCTTGTCCAAAATAGGCAACATTTCCTTAGGCAAAGCTTTTGTGACAGGTAAAAATCTGGTTCCTAGCCCTGCTACCGGAATTATTAACTTTTGCACTTTTTTCATATCCAAATTATAATAAAAAACTTGGAAAAAAGCAAAATTACCAATCGCGAGTTCAATGAGTAAGTGCAACACCTAAGGTAAACTTAGGTTATGAAGCAATATCAACAACTAGGCATAGAAGAACGGGAAAAGATACAATTAGGGCGTTGGGCGAAGAAATCAGTAAGAACAATAGCTGAAGAACTGGGAAGATCCCCTTCAACTATCAGTCGTGAGCTAAACCGCAACTTTCCTCTGGAGCATAAGGTCTACGCTCCGAGATTGGCCCAAACACGAGCCTCTACGACAGTCATGATTAGAGGCAAAAGACCAAGACTTAAAAATTCATTTATTAGGCGGTATGTGATTGCCAAGTTAAAAGATGATTTCTCTCCGGAACAAATCTCGGGCAGATTGACTGACGAACATCCAGAGTATTCTATTAGTCCAGAAGCTATCTACCAGTTCATTTATGCCCAATATGTTCGAGATGGATTTGGAGAATGTATCGGACTGGATCTAAGAAAATATTTGAAACGAAAACATAAAGTTCGAAAACCAAAGGATCTTCCTTTTCCCAAGGAAACAGGCAAGATCCCTGATACCGTTAGTATTCTTGAACGTCCAGAGATTGTCGGTCAGAGAGTTAGAATTGGCGACTGAGAAGGAGATTCTATGGTCTCAAGGAAAAGCTTTGCTGGGTTAAATACCTTGGTTGAGCGAAAAAGCGGCTATATTTTGATTTCAAAACTTCACAAGGTTGGAAAAGATGAAACTACTGATACCGTCATTAAAAGAATGAAGAATATTCCTGCTGAATATCGACAAACCCTAACTTTAGATAATGGGAAGGAAAACTTTGGACACAAAGAGATTAAAACCAAGTTAAGTATTGATGTTTACTTTGCCAGAACCTATTGCTTTAACGATCGGGCAACTAACGAAAATACCAATGGCTTAATTAGACGCTACTTACCTAAAGGGACGGATTTTGCTAGAGTACATCCAAACACCATCAAAGCGATTGAACGGAAACTTAACAACAGACCTCGGAAGAGACTAAAATGGAAAACACCCCACGAAATATTTAAGGGTATTGCACTAGAACATTGAATCCAGCAATTTCTAATTAATTATAGAGCTTACAAGGTTGAGCCAATCCCGAACTTGATCCGGGGAAAGAAATCGACCAAACCTTATGGCGCAGCCGCCGCAAGGCCGGGCTTTGACCGGCCGGGGATGGTAAGTGTTTAAGTCCTATAATTATTATATTTATTCTTCCCTTGGCCGATATTGCAAGGCCTCACTAACGTGTTTTTGGAGAATATCCTCCGAATCAGACAAATCCGCAATTGTTCGCGCCACCTTTAAAACACGGTAATAAGATCGCGCTGACATATGCATAGAAGTTAAAGCTGTTTTTAGAAGCTCTTGGCCCGGTTTATCGATAACGCAAAACTTCTTCAACTCGTTGGTCCCCATTTCGGAATTTGTCTGTAAATCCGTGTTGTTTTGACTAAAACGTTGTCTTTGTCGCACGCGTGACCGTTCCACCCGAGCGCGAATTTTTTCGCTTGATTCGGATTCTTCGGTACTGGAAATTTTTTCATAGCTAATTCGGGGCACTTCCGTGTGTAAATCAATTCGATCTAAAAGCGGACCGGAAACTTTTTTGTTGTACTTTAAAATCTGCCCGGGAGAACAAATGCAATTTTTTTCAGGATCGTTGTAATACCCGCATGGACAGGGGTTTTGGGCCGCCACCAAAGTAAACCGGGCGGGAAATGTCAGTGTTCCTTGCGCTCGGGAAATTGTGACCACCCCGTCTTCAAGCGGCTGACGTAAACTTTCTAAAACAGATTTGTTAAATTCTGGTAACTCGTCCAGAAATAAAACTCCGCGATGAGCCATGGATATTTCACCAGGTTTCGGAGTGGACCCGCCTCCCACCAAAGAAACCGCCGAGGCGGTATGATGAGGACTTCTAAATGGCCGGGAGGTCACCAGGGGTTTTTTTATCGAAAGCAGTCCGGAAACGCTATAAATCTTGGTTGTTTCCAAAACTTCTTCTTCATTTAATCTTGGTAAAATTCCCGCAAATGCCTTGGCTAATAAGGTTTTGCCACTACCGGGCGGACCGGTCATGGCGAGATTGTGACCACCGCTTGCCGCTATCTCCAAAGCGCGTTTGGTGTGTTCCTGACCTTTTATATCTTTCATATCTACCGTGGCTGAAGAAATCGTCATCAGAGATGCTATATCCTTTTCCGGATGAGGTGTTATTGGTTTGATATTTTGTAAGTGTGAAATTAACTCTTTTAACGATCCCACGCCAATTACTTTTAAACCTTTCACCAAAGTCGCTTCTGATAAATTTTCTCTTGGCACAAATATTTCTCTAAACCCTTTTTTCTTAGCAGACAAAGCGATTGGCAACACCCCGGAAACCGCGCGAACCTTGCCGTCGAGTGCCAATTCACCTAAAAAGACTTTGTCGGAGGCTTCAAACATTAATTGTCCGGAATTTACCAAAATCGAAATTGCTATAGGCAAATCAAAAACCGAACCAACTTTGGGTAAATCAGCCGGGGCCAGGTTTATTGCCACTCGAGTCATAGGAAAAACTGCATCAGAGTTGGTAATTGCTGACCGAACCCTCTCCTTCGCCTCTTTTACTGCGGTATCCGGCAATCCCACAACGATAACATTCGGAAGTCCTGATAAAATATCTACCTCCACTTCAATAATCTCGGCCTCAATCCCGACGACGGCAGCAGAATAAATTTTAGTTAGCATAAGGATTTATTGTTTCTGGCAGAATACCTCTAAAGCTCGCTTTAGAGATTGTTATTCCCTGACCTTGAATTGTAAGACTTTCTTTTATGTTATCGCGATCCGTCCGAGGCGTCGTTAATATCCTTCGAGTGAGGCGCTAGCCGAGTCGAGAAGATAAAATAACGTAGTTCTCAACTTCCTCCAAAGGCGGACAAGTCGTTCGAACGGTAATGTTCAAACCACTAAAATTATTATTTCGTGCTTTTGATTTTTAACTTGCTTGTAAATATCCAAACCAAAATTCCTAAAACAATCCCAATATCCGCCAAATTCCAAGCGCCTCGTAACCCAAATAATCCCAGATGAAAATAGTCGTAAACAAAACCGTCTACCAATCTAAAATATAAATTTGATACTGCTCCGCCGAAAATTAACCCGAAGCCAAGAGAAAATAAAATATTATATTGAATGAAATTAAAAATATAAATCCAACTAAGTATTCCCATAACCGCGATAGAAATAATATATACTACCCCCAGAGGGATTGGGATACTAAATACGAAACCTAAATTTTTTTCAAAACCAATTTTTCCGGAATCAACTACCCACAAAGTAAAAAACAAATTTCCCAAAAACAAAACAACGGCCGAAATTAACGCCGTTGTTATTTTTATTTTAACTTTCAACATTTTAGTTTGTTTAGTAACTAACCCGCTAACCAGAATGCTTTACACATGTATCAACTTCCGGGGCAACTTTCAACCTTGCCTCTTCAATGTCTTCTCCACCTACCAAGCATTTTCCATAGGTACCATTTTCAATTTTTTCCAAAGCGATGTTTACTTTTTGTAGCCGGGTTTCCAAAACTTTTTCTTTTCCCAAATTGGTTTCGTACTGGGTAACTTCTTGAGCGTTATCATCTTGCGAATCACCCATGTTGGGAAAATCAGATTTATAATCTTCCCTTGATTTTGTATCGGTTAGCGGACCCAATTCGGAAAGTAACTCTTCCAAACGTTTTTTCTCGGTCATTAACTTTACTTTGTTTTCCTTGATCAAATTTGTGTTCATAAATTTTTTCCTCTCCCTCTTTACAAGGGGAGATTTAAGATAGGGGGGTTATAAAATCCATGATTAACTAATTCCGGCTGAGACCTCCCC
>Ga0066640_10001834_pt1 | contig 12761 bp, 14 predicted proteins | sample CryGeyCG2114_020_2_FD_59505 | JGI IMG/M metagenome (GOLD analysis project Ga0066640, IMG submission 59505) | Groundwater microbial communities from aquifer - Crystal Geyser CG11_big_fil_rev_8/21/14_0.20 | ecosystem: Environmental > Aquatic > Deep subsurface > Groundwater | place: USA: Utah... | reverse complement strand
ATGTTTTGTTTTTGCATGAGATAAAAGAAAAGCTTGATGCCATGCTAAAAAGAGAAGGTCGTCGCGACATAGCGCAGAAATGTTTCGACTTTATTCAAGCGCGTTCAGAGCTTGATCTTATGGGGTGGGCTGAGCACGATATTTTTTCTCATAGCGGAAAATAATTATGATTTTATATATACTTATTGCAGTATCTTCAATTTCTACTGCGTCAGCAATTCTGGTGTTTTTGTGGCTTAATTCACAGAAAAAACAATTGCAGGATGATATAAGCGAAATAGACGCTGAAAATGAAGAGTTACAGCTTAAGTTAAATAAGCTTGAAATAGATCAGGATGATCTAATCATAAAAAAAACTGAAGCGGAAACCAGATTGAGCTCCCTAAAAGAGCAATTGGAAAAAGCTGAAAATGAAATATCCAGGCTAAAGCAAGAAAAAGAAGCTGTTTTAGAAGAGAAAAACCATCATATGCGAGAGGAAAGGCTTGCGATGCAGCGCGTTGATGCCATTACTCGTGAGATGGAAAACTGGCAAAAATCTCAAGAAAAGCATATGGAAAATGCCCGCGCTTCTGTTTTGGCGGCAGGCAGTGAGCTTTCCAGCAAGTTGCTAGACGACCATAAGAGAGAGACTGAATCTACCAAAAAAGAAAATGAAAAACTGGTTAAAGACACCACGGAAGAATTACACAAGAAATTCAACAATGTATTTGAATCTATGCATGTATTGCATGAGAAGGTGAATAGTAGCGCAAATACTGTCGATCTGGTTAAAAACTCGCTGTTAAATCCGGGTAGCGCGGGCTCTTTGGCTGAAATTTCGTTAGAAAATATTTTTAAAGCTTCGGGTCTTGTTGCCGATCAGGATTATAAAATTCAGCACCATATGCAAAGTGAAGAGGGCAGGGGGTTACGCCCTGATGCTGTTATATTCCTTCCCGGGGATAATATAATGGCGGTAGATAGCAAGGCTTCAAAATTCTTCTTAGAGCTCGGTCAGGCAAGTGATGAGGCCGCAGAAAAAGCAGCCGGAGAATCATTGAAAAAAACAATGAATAACCATCTAAAAGACTTGCTAAGCCGTGATTATAAAGACGCGGTTGAAAGACAGTATAGTAGCTCCAAAGCAAGAATTGTTATGTATCTGCCTACTGATGCGGCTTTAGAAAAACTACGTAAAATTGATAATAAATTTGAAGAAAGAGCATATAAAGAAGGGATAATTCCAGTTGGGCCAGCCGGCCTTGTTAACCTATTGTTGCAATCTCGTCTGTTAATATCTAATGCAAAACAAGAAGAAAACTCTCGTAAAATAATAGCGGGTGTAAAAGACATGATAAATAGTGTCGTAAAGTTGCATGAGCTGGCTAATAATCTGGGCAAAAGCATTAAGGGAACAACTGATAAATTCGATAAATTTGCCGGGTCTTTTGACCGTAACTTTATGGCTAAGGCTCGCAAAATAAGCCAGCTTGGCGCTGATGTGCCTAAGATTAACGATATAAAACCGATTGATCGCTATAATGTTGATTTGCGTTACAAAGAAATTGAAGGTGAGATGCTTGAAGAAGACGAGATTAAAGCTTTAGAGTCTGAATAATATTATACAGCTTCTAAACGCAAAAATTAGGTTGAGCGACTGATTGTTTTACTATACTATCCGTGTTTAGTTCCAACTAAATAGGTAATTTAGTATATGTACTATACAAAAAAAGATTCTGAGGATAAAAGAGAAGTTTTTTTACCTTGCAAACTCACATCATCCAATAGAAGCGATTTTATTAAAATAATTGATCGATTCATAGAATCAGATAAGAAAGTGTTGATACTAAATTTCAACGATACTGAATATATTGATTCTGCCGGCTTGGGGTTCATGCTTATCGCATATCAGGAAGTTTTAAATAACGATAAAAAACTTTTTCTTAAAAATATAAAGGGTAATGTTCTAAAGTCCTTTGATATTATGAATTTTGGCAATATATTTGATATAATAGATAATCAATAAATACGCTTAGGAAGAGCGGAAAACTATGTTAAGTTCTAAAAAATATTTTGAAAAATATAGCGACATTTTACTTAGTAAAATCCTTATAATTGAGGATGACCGAATGCAACGGCTTTTTTTAAAAGCTATATTCGAAAAAATGGGCTTTTGCCATATACAAGAGGCGGTAAATGGCGAGGAGGGGTGGGAAAAAACATTAGATCTCGACCCCGATCTTGTTATTCTTGATGTTAATATGCCTGTAATGGACGGTATTGAATATTGCAAGAAGGCAAGAGCCCATAAAGACTATAATGATATGACCATTCTGGTGCAGACCGGTATTTCCGATTATAAAGAAAAGGCAAAAGTTTTTGATGCCGGGGCTACTGATTATGTAATAAAGCCGGTTGATCCAAATGAAATATCAGCCCGTAGTATGATTCATTTAAGAAATTCGCATAACCTTAAAGAGCTAAGTGAATTTAACGAAAGAGTTAAAATTGAGATGGCGTCAGCAAAAAGTCTGATTGAGGACTCTCTTCCAAAAGAAAATACAATAAAAAAATTAAAGAAAGAATATAATATTGATCTTGCCGCCAGCTTTGAAAGTTCTAATGAGCTGGGGGGTGATTTCTGGGGCTGCTACCCTATAAGTGATAGTCAGGTTGCGATATATACAATAGATATATCGGGGCATGGCTTGGATTCCGCCCTTAATGCCCTTAGAATCCACTCATTATTATTAGCCTCGGAGCGCATTTTATCACCCGGAGATTTTTTAGTGTGGCTTAATAATAAATTAGAAGGCCTTTTTCCTGTAGGGCTATATTCGACTATGTTTTTTGGAATAATTGACGTTAATAAAGATACATTAACTTACGCGACCTCTGCTACGCCATCCCCCATCATATTTAGAAAGAACAAAGAAACACATGAAGAAATATCCGGCAAAGGCTATCCTTTGGGCGTGTTGAAAAATGCGACCTTTGCTACTGAAGAAATTCCATTTGCAGCCGGAGATACACTTATTTTATATAGCGACGCAATCACAGAAGCTCTGGATAAGAAAGGCAATATATTTGGAATAAATAATTTTGTGGAAATTATAAAAAAAGGGCGCTCTAAGACCGGTAAAACATTTTCTTCTAAGAAGCTTTTGGGCTGTGTTCTACAGTCATTTCATGCCGAATGTGGCAATAAGCTTGCCGATGATCTGACATTAAACATATATCACAGGAGCAAATAGCGTTATTTTATATGTTCTCTGAGTTTTTTCAGGAACTCAAGCCCTACATTTTTTTCTATTACGTCTATAACATTTTTAAAGTTTATTTTTTCCTTTAATTTGTTAGGTTCGCTGCCACTTAAAATTACTACAGGTGTTTCAGTATTTGCAGCTTTCAATATATCGATCGCAGTACCGTCGGGAAGATTGTAGTCAAGGGAAATAAGGCTAAACGTATCTTCGGAGATTAGCTGCAAAGCCTCTTTGCATGAGTGAGCTATTATTACATCAATTCCTTCGTCTTCAAGATACTGTTGCATTAGTAATGATAGAGCTCTGTCGTCTTCTACTAATAAAACTTTGGTCATTATAGAGTTTCCGGAATTTTAAAGATGGAGAATATATCCCCAAGACTTTTAATTGCATTTTGAAAATCGTTATATTCAACCGGTTTTGTTATGTATGCGTTGCATCCAAGTTCGTGGCATTTTGTGATTTCATTTTCATTATCAGTGGTAGTAAGTATGAACACCGGAGTTATTTTTGTTTCTTCCTGTGATCTTAAATGCTGAAGCACCTGGTAGCCGTCCATTCCCGGTAAATTAAGATCTAATAAAATTATTATATGCGAAGGTCTTATGCCGTTGTTGTTTTGTTTTATTGCGTCCAGGGCTTCTTTGCCGTTGTCAAAGTGAATTATTTCATTTTCAACCCCGGAGTCTTCAAGGTTACTTCTTATTAACCCTGCGTGACCATGGTCGTCTTCAATCATGATTATTTTTACTTGTTTTATTTCTTTAAGTGTCACTCTTATCCTCGCTTTCAGTTAGATTTATGTTTTTATAAATTGTGAAGATAAATTCAGAACCCTCGTTAATCTTTGAGTTGAAGATAATTTCTCCTCCGTGGCGCTGTATTAGCGATTTTACATAATTTAGACCCATGCCCTCACCCTCTGTTTCGGAAGCATTTGACGCCCTTCTAAATACTGCGAAAACTTTGTCAAAATCTTTTTCATCAATGCCGCGGCCATTATCTATTATTTTAAATTCATAATGAGAGCCTTTATCAGAGCATGATATTTCTATTTTTCCTTTTTTATCATCAGATAGGTATTTTATTGCATTATCAATTAGATTTCCAAAAATCTGATCAATCGAGGTTTTGTCGCCTAGTATAACAGGTAAATCGCCAATATGTATTTTCGCATTTTTCTCTTTTAGCTGGTGCGCGAATATTTTTTGATAGTTCTTTACTATATCTTTGGTGTTAATATTTACAAACCTTAGTTCACGTCGTCCTGTTCTGGAGAGCTTTAATATAGCATTTGTCATGCTATCCATTTTATCAACTCCGCTATTAATAAAATCAACAGCCTGAGGTATGCGATCGTTTAATATTTTATTTATTATATTATTTTCCTCACCTGATAAAGATGGGCTTATTTTGTGTATTATAGGGCTTATTTGTTTAATGTATTTTTCAAGTTGCGCGCTATAACCTTTTAGATTAATTAAAGGAGAGCGAAGGTCGTGCGATACTATATAAGTAAAGCTCTCCAGTTCGTTGTTGGCTTTTTTTATTTCGTCCTGAAAATTTATTCGCTTTGTAACATCGTCAACTGATCCGGCCATTCGTATTGCATTGCCGTCATCGTCCCATATAGCCTGTCCCCTCGCATGTATCCATATATAATGTCCGCTATTATGTCTTATTCTATACTCAATATCATAAGGAATTCTTTGTTCTAAATGTTCATATAGTGATTTTTCTACAAAATCTTTTTCTTCGGGGTGAACTCTGTCCATAAAGCTATTAAACTCCGGTATGAAATCTTTATCACTTATACCGACTATTTCCATAAAGCGAGGTGACCAATAAAGCTCGTTATTGTGCATTTTCCAATCCCATAAACCAACACTTGAGCCTCTTACGGCAAGCTCAAAGCGCTCTTTGTTTTCTTGGGATTCTTTAGCGGAGACTCCATATCGTTTACTTAAAATATAAAAAAATCCTGAGAATAATATAGTAGCCATAGCTCCTATGACTAATATTATGTACGATATAGTGTTATCATTTTTTTGTATGAAGCTTTTACTGGGGTGCCACATTATAGTCCATGTGCGTTCTGCCAGATTTATCCTCGTACTGGTTTTAAGGTATGAAAGGTCAGGGTTTTTGTTTAATATATTGTTTTGATGAATAAGGTTTTTTTTATTTATCTCATATCCATCGTAAACTTCAAACTCAACTTCTTTATTACTTGTTGTGCGGATGTCGGTTACAAATTTTCGTCCCATAAATGGTGAGTAGACCATTCCTTTGAAATATTTTCTTCTATCTTCTACTGTTTGTGGGTTTGTTCCTTTTTCGTAATATGGGTTTAAAAGCAAGAACCCCGGAAGTTTCTTATTGTCCTGCACAAGATGTATAATTTTTGTTAAAGTTATTCGCCCTGTGTCACGTGCATATTCAGCACCTTCGCGCCGGTGTTCTTCAAAGCCTATATCAAGCCCTACTGCTTCTTTGTTAATGTTTAGCGGTTCTATGTATCTGATTATATATTTATCATTAAATTTTGTTTCAGGGTGGTTTTTAAAAGGCGTTTGTTTTTCATTTGACAGCTTTTCTAAATATTCGGGAAGGTTGGCTTTATCAACATGGTCGATAAAACCAATACCGTTTGTTCCCGGTAGATTTTCTTTTATACTAAGAGCGTCAACATATGATCTCCATTCGTCCGCATTAACATCATCTGATGCTTCAAGTAGCCCCAATCCTCCACGAAGAGCTTGTTTATATAGTGAAAAGCGCTCTTTAATAATATGGGTGTTATCTGCTATTATTTTGTGGAAATGCTCTTTATTATTTGCTTTTATAAATTCTTGCGATAGCTGCCATGCAAATAAAGTAAGGGTCATAAGAATAAGGGCGCTGGCATATGGTGTGGCCTTCCAGATGTCTAAATAATCATTGTTTTTCTCTTTTAAAACAAATGTAAAAATAGTTAGAAATATCAAAAATCCTGCGGTTTCCTGAATATCCATGTGGGTAAGGGACGCAAAGCCATAAAATATCCCGGCATTTAAAAAGTAGCTTATTAGCGTCATAACGATTATTGCGGATAAAAGAAGGTAGAGGCTAAGTAATACGATGCGGTTTTTTATAAATAGTATAGCAATTCCTGTGATTATAAAACATAGTGGTGCGGTAGGTGACACTATCATCGAATCGGGTGTTCCAGTCGGAATATGGCTATCTGTAAATAGTAGGTCGATGTCAAAATCTAGATGAAACATGTACTCCGCCATAGATAATATTCCAAGCAGTATTGTTGGAATTGCAAATAATTTTGACACTTCGTATTTTTTGTAGCCAAAGCATAAAAAACTTAATCCCCCGAATATAAACCCAAGGGCAGTATTAAGTTGTATAGGAGCGTAAGTTGGGCTTATTTGTACAAGATTATAATTGTGGTTCAGCCAACCATAGATAACTATAAGCGCAATTATTATTGGAATTATAGACAAGGCTTTTATAACGAAAGAGCTTTTAGCCGCCGTCTTTTTATTTGATCGGGTCTGATTTTCTAATAAGTTATGCTCAGATTCAGGCAAAATATTATCCCTTGTGGTGTTAATACAAATCTATTCTAGGTTGAAAAGGTTAATATTTGATAAACATTGTTAAGAGCGATTTTATTAATAAATATTTGCTCAATTTTTTATTTTCCTATATAAGCTTGCGCTTATGACAAAATTTTCATTCAAAATTAACGCAAAAGACGGAAATGCCAGAAGCGGAGTTGTAACTACTGCGCACGGTGACATAAGAACGCCTGCGTTTATGCCCGTTGGAACTGCTGCCACTGTAAAAGCAATGTTGCCTGATTCAGTTAAATCTACCGGTGCCGATATAATACTGGGAAATACATATCACTTAATGCTAAGGCCGACGGCTGAGCGTATTGCCCGTCTTGGTGGTTTGCATAAATTTATGAACTGGAATGGTCCGATACTAACTGATTCTGGAGGCTTTCAGGTCATGTCATTATCGCAGATAAGAAAAATCACAGAAGAGGGCGTTGCATTTCAATCTCATATAGATGGCAGCCGCCATATGCTTTCGCCTGAAAGATCAATGGAAATACAGAATCTTTTAGGTAGTGACATAACTATGATATTTGATGAATGTACACCTTACCCTGCCACACATAAAATTGCCGCTGACTCGATGCGTCTATCGTTGCGTTGGGCGGAACGTTCAAAAAAAGCTTATCAAATACGTGATGGATATGGACTGTTCGGTATAGTACAGGGAAGCGTCTATGAAGATTTGCGTGAAGAATCCGCTAAAGAGCTTAAAAATATAGGTTTTGACGGCTATGCGATAGGCGGCCTTGCGGTAGGTGAGGGGCAGGATGTTATGTTTTCTACATTAAATTATACAACTCCTATGCTGCCGGATGATAAGCCGCGCTATCTTATGGGGGTTGGCAAGCCAGATGACTTAATAGGCGCGGTCAAGCGTGGGGTTGATATGTTTGATTGCGTTTTACCTACTCGTTCGGGGCGTAACGGTCAGGCCTTTACTCGCTACGGCGCTATCAATATAACTAATGCTAAATATGCCGAGGATACATCACCATTAGATAGTGAATGTAAGTGTCCGGCCTGTAGCGATTATAGCAAGGCGTATATACATCACTTGGTAAAAGCAAAAGAAATTTTGGGTTCCATGCTTATGACATGGCATAATCTTCATTTTTATCAAGACCTTATGAGTGATATGAGGGGCGCTATATCAGACGGATCGTTCGCTGAGTTTGAGTCGGGATTCTTAGAAAATTATTTTTCTGCAAAAAAATAACCCGATTTTACTTTGCATAGCATAATGATTTGTGCATAATGCCACGCAATAAGTAGTTTATTTAAGTAACTAAGAGGACGAATGTTAAATAGCGTTATATTATTCTTGTTACTGCTAGGCACGTGGCTAGTGTTATCCGGTTTTTTTACGCCTTTTTTTCTCTTTTTAGGCGTTGTTAGCAGTGTTCTTGCTGTAATTATATTCATTCGCACAAGTCCGGAAACACGTAATCCTGAGAATATCTTAGGATTTATGTTTAGACTCCCTTCTTATATCCTCTGGCTGCTAAAAGAAATAATAAGATCAAGTATGAGCACAACAGTTAAAATGTGGCAGCTTGAGCCGGAAATATCTCCTGATATTAGCTGGGTATCTACAACTATGCGTGATGATTTGTCACTCACCGTTTTAGGTAATTCAATTACTCTAACGCCGGGAACTGTAACTTGTGGCGTCCGAAATGACGGTATGGTACAGGTTCATGCGCTTAATAAGGAGAGCATTGAAGGTTTGCGAAAAGGGTATATGAGCAAAGAGGTGATGCATCTTGTTAGAGATAATTATGAGCATGATAAAAAAGATCAAAAGGGGAAGAAAAAATAATGTTAGTAGCCGCTTTTGCAGGATTGTTGGTTAGTATGGCTATGACCATTATACGGGGGGTTGTAGGGCCTACGACGTTTGACCGTATACTTGCCGCCAATATGTTTGGCACTAATATTGTAGTGTTTATAGTTGTTGTCGGAAACCTTATGGGGACGCCGTTTTTTCTTGATGTTGCTATAACCTACGCACTTATTAATTTTATTACTACGGTAGCTTTTCTGCGCTACTTCAAATACGCTAAGGGGGATGAATGACCGTACAAGATGCCGTATCCTTCATTGGTGATCTTTTTATTATTGTTGGTGTTTTCTTTATTTTTACCGGCTCTTTGGGAGTTTTGCGTATGCCTGACTTTTTTACAAGATTGCACCCTGCCGGAATTACTGATTCTTTAGGTGCTCCACTTGCCCTTTTAGGTGTAGCTATAAAATCAGGACTCACCCTGTTTTCCGGTAAAATTCTATTGTTGATTTTATTTCTGCTTATCACTAATCCTACGGCCTGCCACGCCCTTGCCAGGGCTGCGTTGTTTGCGGGTCTTGAGCCTTGGACTAAAGGGGGAAGGAAGAAGAAATGATGGAATCTGTTGATATAAATTTTTATCTGGATGTTTTTCTACTCTTTTGGCTGGTGGTTACTGCTGTTGCTGTGGTTTTTGCAAAAAACCTGATGGCAAGCACTATACTTATGGGGATATTCAGTCTTTTGATGGCGGCTGAATATCTTGTTATGGGTGCTGCCGATGTTGCCATAACCGAAGCTGCGGTGGGTGCCGGAATAAGTTCTATACTAATACTTATGGCGCTATTTTTGGTGGGCGATCGTGAAGCTAAGCAGAAGGGAAATATGGTAGTTCCTTTAGTTGTCACGGTGATTGTCACGGCAGGATTGCTTTTTGCAACCTATGACATGCCGTCATTTGGTAATCAATTCGCTCCGGCGCAGATATATGTGTCGCCATATTATCTCGAAAACGGCCCTATAGAGACAGGTGTACCCAACGTCGTAACTTCGATTTTAGCTAGCTATCGTGCTTTTGACACTTTAGGGGAAGTTGTTGTTGTTCTTACTGCTTCGATATCGGTTATTATGCTTCTTGGGCGTTTACGTAAAAAAGAAGAGGGTGATAAATGAACGATCACATTATTCTCCGCACAGTAATAAGAGTGCTTGTGCCTTTTATATTTATGTACGGCCTTTATGTGCAGTTCCACGGTGATTATAGTCCGGGGGGCGGGTTTCAGGCCGGAGTAATATGTGCGGCGGCTTTTATATTCTATGGCCTTGTATACGGACTTCCCGAAACAATGAGGGTTATTCCCGTTATGTTTGTAAGATTAACGGCATCTTTAGGCGTTTTGATCTATATTAGTGTGGGTGTTATTACTATGGTTATGGGTGAAAATTTCCTTAACTATTCAGTTCTGTCGGAGGATCCTGTGCGTGGACAGCATCTTGGCATATTGATAATTGAGCTAAGTGTAGGTATCACGGTATTTTCAGTTATGATGCTGATATTTTATATGTTTGCAGATAGGTCGAGGTAAAAAAATGTTAGAAGGGTATAATTACTGGATTTGTATTTTCCTTATGATGATCGGGTTCTTCGGCGTAATAACCCGGGGGAATCTCATTAAGAAAATGATGTCCTTAGCTATATTTCAGGTTTCGGTATTATTATTTTATATATCGGTGGGCACGGTCAAGGGTGGCGCTGTTCCCATTATATCCGAAGGGGTGGATTTATATGTAAACCCACTTCCACATGTTTTAATGCTAACGGCAATTGTGGTAGGCGTTGCTGTAACGGCTGTGGGGCTTGCTATTATTGTGCGTATTAAAGAGGAATACGGAACAATCGAAGAAGATGAAATAATGGCTATTGATAAGGAAATTAACGATAAGGAGAGAAACTGCTAATGATAATGGAAAATTTGCCGGCATTGCAGGTTGTTATACCGTTATTATCTGCGGCTATATGTGCAGTTCTGCCGTCTGGAAAGGTCGCGTGGGGCTGGACTGCCGTTACTTGCGCTATAGCATTTGCAATCTCGTTAGCGTTATTTGGGCAGGTTTATCACGGAACTCCAATATCTTATGCTATGGGCGGCTGGACACCTCCATACGGCATTGAGTATCGTGTTGATCTTTTAAACGCGTTTATACTTGTTGTTATTTCTGCAATTGCGTTTTTCTCGTCATTTTATGCATTAAAGAGCGTTCAACATGAAATAGAAGATAGTAAAATACCGTTATTTTATGCTTCTTTTTTATTATGCTTTGCAGGCCTTTTGGGTATTACTATAACTAATGACGCATTTAATATTTATGTGTTTTTAGAGATTTCATCGCTTGCGACATATGCGCTTATCGCTATGGGCTCTGATAAAAGGGCGCTTATCGCGTCTTTTGAATATCTTATTTTAGGCACTATCGGTGCTACATTTATCCTTATTGCAATCGGCCTGCTATATATGATGACGGGAACTTTGAATATTTCTGATCTTGCTATCAGGGTTCCTTCGCTTATACACACAACTCCGGTAAAAGCTTCTTTGGCATTTTTTACTGTAGGTTTATTGCTGAAAATCGCGGTTTTCCCGTTGCATTTGTGGCTTACAAATGCTTATACAAACGCTCCTTCGGTTGTTTCGTCTTTCTTGTCGGCAACGGCCACGAAAGTTAGTATATATGTGCTTATAAAAATTTTATTTATTGTATTTGGCGCTAAGCTAAGTCTAATTTATATGTCCCTGGATAAGATACTTATGGTTCTTGCGCTGTTTGCGATAGTGATCGGGTCGCTTGTCGCAATATATCAAAATAATATTAAGCGTATGCTTGCATATTCATCAGTCGCACAAATCGGTTATATTATTTTGGGCATTTCATTGGTTAGTGTAAGTGGTATTTCGGCGTCTATGATCCATATATTCAACCATGCGATAGCTAAGGCAGTTTTATTTATGGCTGTCGGGTGCATATTTTTAAGGGTCGGTGGTGTTAGAATACCTGATTTAAACGGAATTGCCTCTAAAATGCCATATACATGCGCGGCCTTTGTGGCTGCCGGCCTTAGCCTTATAGGGGTTCCGGCGACGGGTGGGTTTATTAGCAAGTGGTATCTGCTTAGCGCATTGTCGGAGCAAGGTCTGTGGCCTGTTTTTGCTGTTGTTATTGTAAGCTCGATACTCGCCCTTATTTATATTTGGAGAATGGTGGAGATCATGTATTTCAAAGAATATATTGAAAGTGACAATAAAATAACGGAAGCGCCATTTATGATGTTGCTTCCTATGTGGCTACTTGCTGCATTGGTATTTGTTTTTGGAATTTATACTTCGCCTGTGACTGCGAGCGCACAAAAAGTTGCGAAATATTTATTTGGTATTTAGTTTTATGACGATTGAATCTAACGAGATATATTTATTACTGTGTTTTGCACTACCGTTGCTTGCTATGGTTGGTGCTGTGGTGATACGCTTTCCTAATGTTAGGGATGTGTTTACCGTCTTGGTGTCTATGGCTCTTTTTGCCAATATGTTGCAGATCCTCAGTATATTTCAAGCTGGTGATACTTTTTCTTATGAGCTTGTCCAGATGCTTCCGGGTTTGCATATCGCGTTTTCTCTCGAACCTATGGGTATGATTTTTGCTCTTATAGTTTCATTTTTATGGATAGTTAGTAGCGTTTACTCCATAGGATATATGCGTGGAAATAGCGAATCTCATCAAAGCCGTTTTTATGCATTTTTTGCTTTGTCGATATTCGCGGCATTAGGTATAGCATTTTCCGCTAACCTTCTGACATTGTTTTTGTTTTATGAGTTTTTAACTATTTGCACATTCCCACTTGTTACTCATTCGGGTACTGTTGAGGCCAAAAGATCAGGGCGTGTATATTTGGGTGTCTTGATGGGAACTTCGGTAATGCTGTTTCTTCCTGCTATTATTATAACTTATTACACAACCGGCACTCTCGATTTTACAAGCGGAGGCATATTTGCAGGTAAGGTTGACGATAGTTTAGCCGCTATTTTGCTTGGTCTTTACATGTTTGGAATAGGTAAG
>Ga0066640_10001833_pt1 | contig 12776 bp, 16 predicted proteins | sample CryGeyCG2114_020_2_FD_59505 | JGI IMG/M metagenome (GOLD analysis project Ga0066640, IMG submission 59505) | Groundwater microbial communities from aquifer - Crystal Geyser CG11_big_fil_rev_8/21/14_0.20 | ecosystem: Environmental > Aquatic > Deep subsurface > Groundwater | place: USA: Utah... | reverse complement strand
AAGTCATTGCCTGAAGGTATGTTTACGCCTAACACTCGCTTTTTGACTAACCCTACTGGTAATTTTGTTATAGGTGGCCCTGATGGTGATTGTGGGCTTACAGGGCGTAAAATTATTGTTGATACTTATGGTGGTGCAGCTCCACATGGTGGCGGTGCGTTTTCAGGAAAAGACCCTACTAAAGTAGACCGTTCCGCCGCTTATGCCGCGCGCTATCTGGCTAAAAATGTTGTGGCGGCAGGTCTTGCAAGTCAATGTGATATACAGATTGCCTATGCAATCGGTGTTACCGATCCTGTATCGTTTTATGTTAATACATTTGGTGAGCAAGAGGTTGACATAAAAAAACTTGAGGCGCGTCTGCGTGAGTTGGTTTCACTTACTCCACGCGGAATCCGTGAGCATCTGGACCTTAACAGGCCTATATATAAGAAGACGGCTGCTTATGGGCACTTTGGCCGCATACCTGGTGATGATGGTAGTTTCCCTTGGGAAAAAACTGATCTGGTAGATGATCTAAAGGATCTGTAAATAAAATAAGGAGGTTGAAAAGTTTTTCCATCCTCCTCCTTAATTTTTTCTACTTACCGCATTGCGCGCGGTTTAGCATCATATGGTCGGCTAATACTATAGCCATCATAGCTTCAGCTATAGGAACCGCTCTGATGCCGACGCATGGGTCGTGGCGACCCTTTGTGCTTATTTCAGACTCGTTTCCGTCTTTGTCAATGGTCTTGCGAGGTGTTAAAATTGAGCTGGTAGGTTTTACTGCAAACCTTGCAATAATAGGCTGTCCGCTTGATATTCCACCTAATATACCTCCCGCATGATTTGAGGTAAATTCGGGCTTTCCATCTTTTCCTATTCTTATTTCATCGGCGTTTTCTTCACCGGTTAGCTCGGCCGCTGCCATTCCGGCTCCTATCTCAACGCCTTTTACGGCGTTTATAGTCATGAATGCCGCTGCCAGGTCTGAATCTAACTTGCTATAGATTGGAGCCCCCCATCCGGCTGGAACGCCTTCTGCTACAACTTCGATTACAGCTCCGATAGATGAGCCGTTTTTTCTTATTTTCCCAAGATAATCTTCCCAGTGTTTTGCGGCATCTGCATCAGGGCAGAAGAACGGGTTGTTGTTTACTTCTTTCCAATCCCAATTATCACGGTTTATTTTCTCAGTACCTATTTGTGTTAGAGCCGCTCTTATTTTTATTTTATCACCAATAACTTTTCTTGCAACTGCGCCTGCGGCTACACGCATTGCCGTTTCTCTGGCGCTTGACCTGCCGCCACCGCGATAATCACGTATTCCGTATTTAGCGATATATGTAAAATCAGCATGTCCCGGTCTGAATTTGTCTTTTATATCGCCATAATCTTTAGAGCGCTGATCTTCGTTATATATTATAAGGCTTATAGGTGTGCCTGTTGTTTTGCCTTCAAATACACCTGAGAGAATTTTTACCGTATCGCTTTCTTTTCTTTGGGTAGTAAATTTGGACTGCCCCGGCTTTCTAAGGTCAAGATATGGCTGGATGTCTTTCTCGCTAATTTCTATAAGTGGTGGAACTCCATCTATTACGCAGCCTATAGCTTCTCCGTGGCTTTCGCCCCATGTTGTAAATGTAAATAAATTTCCAAAACTGTTAGCCGGCATGGATTACTCTTAATTTGATAATAAAAAAAGCCGGAGTGTGTACTCCGGCTTTATATTTAACCCAGAAGAGTTGCTTATGCAACTTCTTCTTCCAGGTTCGTGTTAGCAATAATTTTTTCTATAGTGCTATCGATTTCTTGTTTAATTTGCTCGTCTCTTTTTAGAGGTTCGATAGCAAGATTAAAGCCTAAGCCTTTAAGGATAGTTCCCAAAGATTTGAATTTAGGATTACCTGTTGCTGCAAAAGTTCTGTAAAGATTCTGACGGTTTATGCCAGTTCTTCTTGAAAGTGCAGTCATACCACCTTGAGCTTTAGTAAGTTTGCGAAGAGCGCCAAGGAAAACTTTAGCATCACCATCGCTTGTGAATTTCTCCAAAGCTTTTTGTAGGTAGGCTGTAGCAACTTCAGGTGTCTTCAGAGCCTCAATATCTTGAAAATTAGTTCTTTTTGTCATTTTAGTTTCCTTCGTTTTTTTAGTAAGTTTAAAAGTTAAGTTGTTGATATATCGGGCGCATCTACCATCTTCATACCTACGACATGATAGCCTGAATCAACGTGGATAGTTTCTCCCGTTGTTCCACTACCAAGGTCACTAAGTAAAAATACTCCTGCTCCCCCAACATCTTCGATTGTAGTGTTCCGCCTAAGTGGCGAATTATACTCATTCCATTTGAGTATATAACGGAAGTCGCCAATACCAGATGCTGCCAGCGTCTTTACAGGGCCGGCTGAAATGGCATTAACTCTTATATTCCGGTCGCCTAAATCAGCGGCCAGATACATAACGCTGGTCTCGAGCGCGGCTTTTGCTACTCCCATTACATTGTAATGAGGCATAACGCGCTCTGAACCTGCGTATGTTAGTGTGACAAGGCTGCCGCCATTGTTCATTAATTTGGCAGCTCTTTGAGCAACTGCTGTAAATGAATAGCAAGAAATATTCATTGTCATAGCAAAGTTCTCAAGGGAAGTATCAACATACTTACCTGTCAATTCTCTCTTGTCAGAATAGGCGATGGCGTGAACAACAAAATCAAGCTCTCCCCATTCTTTCTCAATTCTATCAAAAGTGGCATCAATACTTGATACATCGGTAACATCACAAGGCATAACCATATCAGAACCGATAGATTCAGCCAGTGGAGTAACTCGTTTTTGCAAAGCTTCACCCTGATAGGTAAATGCAAGTTCTGCGCCTTGTGCCGCAACTGCCTGAGTGATGCCCCATGCAAGAGACTTGTTGTTTGCAACTCCCATTATCAGGCCTTTTTTGCCCTTCATTAGGTTGCCTTTAGGGATGTTAACCGCTTCTTCGTCCATGTTTTTTTCTATAGCCATAATATTAATATACCTTATTTTTTAATCTGCCATGTTCCATCAGGCTGGCGACATGCTTGACCGTAGGCTTGCTGTGTCTTGCCGTCAATAGTAACGGTTTGCTGGTATTCGCGGCAGTATGTTCCTTGCTCTGTCTTAAAAGTTTTAGTAGGTGTAAATGTGCCTTTGTTGCCGCTGTCGGGATTTTGCCATGTAGAAGTGCTACCTACAGGAGCGCTCTCAAGTGCGTTTTGAGATGTTCTGTTATAATAGGCCATGTCGGCTCTGTCTAATGAAGCTCCGACTTCTTTGCCCAAATAGCCACCAAGTAGAGTTCCAGCGGCTATTGCAGCGATATTGCCCTTGCCCTTGCCAACGTTAGAGCCAATCCATGCGCCGCCTACGGCTCCGGTTGCAGCTCCTACGTTTTCTTTAGTCATCCAGCTTGGTCCTTGCCCGGGCTGACATGCGGAAACAACCATGGCTGTTATAGCTACTGCGATAAATCTTTTAAAAATAATTTTCATTTGTTTACCCTTCGTAAATGTTGTTATATTTCAAGAAATACTAAAATTTAATACTGCACTTTTTTTATAACGTTTTTGTTATAACAAGATTTTTTATAAAAAGAAAAGAAAAAAATGAAATTATATGATAAAAATTTAAAAACTGTGTTGTTTTTAGTCGAATGAGCTTTTATTCTTCCGGAACCATGGAAGTATTTATCGTGCCTTGTTTGTTACTAATCGTGTTAGGTGTTTGTGTATGTCGGGTGGCAATATAAGTAAGGAAGAGTCTCATAAATTAATGAGACTGGCGACTATGGCATCGGTTTTTGTCGCATTTACTATTATCGGCGTAAAGATGCTTGCTTGGGTCATGACCGGTTCTTTGAGTTTATTATCATCTTTAGTTGATTCGGTTCTCGATATTTTTGCATCTATAATAAGTTTTTATGCGGTTAGATATTCTATGCAGCCTGCTGATGATGACCATAGATTCGGGCATGGTAAGGCTGAGGATATTGCTGCATTTGCCCAAAGCGCATTTATAGCGGGATCAGGACTTTTTATTGTTATTGAGGCAATAAACAGGTTTTTTAATCCAAGAGAAGTAATTAATGAGGATGTCGGAATAATTGTTATGGTGATTTCGTCTATATTTACTTTTGCTCTAGTGTCATTCCAAAGCTATGTGGTAAAAAAAACTAAATCAACAGCCATTCAAGCTGATTCATTGCATTACAAAATGGATTTTCTGGTAAATATAGTCGTGATAGGGGCATTTGTTCTTATTATGGCGACAGATTTTTACTGGGCCGATCCTATAATTGCTTTTGCTATAGCGTTATATATAATAATAAGCGCTTATAAAGTGGGCAGATTGGCATTTGATAAGCTCATGGACAAGGAAATGTCTGACGATGACCGTAAAAATATAATGGATGCTATTCTTGCAAATAAAAATGTGCGCGGCGTGCATGACCTTAGAACCAGGTTTTCAGGAATTACGCCTTTTATTCAGGTGCATGTTGAGTTGGATGCGTCGATTACTTTGCGTCAAGCGCATAATATATGCAATGAAATTGAGCGTGACCTTATGGATTTATATCAAGGATCTGAGGTGATTATTCATCAGGATACGGATGATGAGATTGATGTGGCGCTTGAGAAAGGAAGAGCGGTTTCGTTGGAAAATAATAATGTTAAAAAAAAGAAAAAGGAGGAGTGATATGTCACTACATTTAATTAATGAATTTCTTGTTATGGAAAATCAAATTACTGTTGAAGATGTCGATAGGGCTAAAATTGCAGCGGCAGAAGGTGATGCTGAGGCGCAATATCATCTGGCGTTAATGTTTGATGCGGGAAAAGGTGTTGATAGGAATCCCAAAGAGGCAGAAAGGTGGTATTTGGCTGCCGCCGCGCAAGGCCATATGAATGCGCAGTATTTTCTTGCCCGTATGTATAGCATTGAAAGCAGCGGTATAAACAAGAATCTTGCAGAAGCTCAAAAATGGTATAAGAAGGCGGCAGAGCAAGGGCATATTGATGCTAAGGCTAAGATAGTCAGTTAGTTTTTTATCTAATATTTATATTAACTATTGCGTAAATTGAGGTAATAGGTTAAGTTGCCCGACCTTGCTTCTACCAATTGCTATTCCTTTTTCGTGTGCCTGCGTGGCGGAATCGGTAGACGCTGCAGACTTAAAATCTGTTGTCCTTTTGGACGTGCCGGTTCAAGTCCGGCCGCGGGCACCAAGACTTTCTTTTAATTACCCCTTTCGCTATCGCTCAAATGGGCAGCCGCTCTCGCGGTCTCATGGCTGTTTCTTTTTCAACTTAAACTCTGCGTTTTTTACTCTTTTCTTCCCCTTATAAAATCTTCCAAAAACACTCCGTGGGGCACTGTTGGGGCACTTGCAAAAAAGAATTCACGATAAATAGCAACAATATCGGTTATTTTCTCACGCTATTTAAACTAAAGTGTTCGCGAACATCTTTGTTGTCGCATTAAGTTGCTATGTTTTGTTATGTATTGTAATTGGACGTAGCAAATCAAGTCGAGGCACTCAACCATGGCAAATATTGAAAAACGCACTAACAGCAAGGGCGAAACAAGCTATAGAGCAAAAGTCAGATTACGAGGCCATCCTATTGAAACGGCCACTTTTAGCAGATTAACCGATGCTAAAAAATGGGTGCAGGATACGGAATCCGCAATCCGTGAAGGCCGTTATTTCAAGCATTCGCAAGCCAAAAAACGTACTCTGAACGAATGCATCGACAGATATACAAAAGAAGTCCTTCCCTCAAAACCAAAAAGCCACCGCGATCAGGAATAGGCAGCTTTTCATTAGGCGCATTGCTCGGCGACACAAGCCCAATGCCCGACGATATCATCTCATGTTAAAATATCTAAAAAATAAAATAGCTGGCTATAGATCCTATATCTGGAAAAAACACGCCTGATACCTTATAAGCGCCCTCGTAAAGATCCAACTATGTATGGTGATTACATGTGGTGTGTAAAATCAAAAATGGCCCGTTACAATAGAAAGATATACGTGAGTGCGGATGAGGTAAAAGTTGATAACGGCAATTTAATATTTATCGGCAGTGACCAAGCCTTAAATAACGGGAGTAGTGAATTTATGGATGAAACTTTGCCAAAAAATCCCGCAAGAACAACTTTGATAATAGCAGCGGGACATTGGCAGGCGGCTTATATGATATCACGTGGTCATGCAGCTTCAGTATCAATGTGGGAAGGCGAGGTTGACAAGTATCATGGGTGAACTTGACATCACTTGACAAAATGCTGTTATAAGGCAAGGAAGCTATTGTATTTCCTTGCCTTTGTTTTTGCAAAGCTAGTTGACAATATTGGGTTTTTTGAAGGACTTACTTGACAGTAGGTCGAAAAAATTACTCCGCCGCTTCCAAGTCCTTTATGCGCTTTGCGGCATGGTTATAATAACTCCGGTAAAAACTGCCTAAGCGGTGCATTGATTGCAACAGGGCAAGGCCCGGGTTTGCCGCTTCATTGCCACCTGAAAACTTGCAACTTGAAACCAAGCTTAATCTGGGTATCATATTGTCCTCAGTTGTAATGGTTGTAATTATGCTAAGTGGATTTAAAAACAGAAAACCTCCCCCGGATGTCCTGTGTTTGGTGGACTAGATTAATAGTCATCCATGCTTTTTCTAGCATCTATTTCTTCCTTAACTACTTCAACAGCCTTATCAAAAGCTTCTTTTTTAATGAATTCAGCATCAACTAATGCATCAATAATAAGTTCAGCAAGAGCGTCACTTGTTAGTGTGCCATCTGTTTCTCTAGTATTATCAGTCATTTTTTACTCCTTAATTTGGAAATTTAACTTTTGTAAAATCAACACCTTTTACATTTACATCAATAGTCGGAGGGCCACTTTTTGATTTAGGTCTATACCCTACCCAATCACCATTTGGCAATTTTTTCAGCTAATTCTTTTTTACGCCTTTCTTCCTCATCGGGGTCTTTTTCAGGTGGCTCTTCATCAGGATTCGGAATGCCCGGAAAGTACTCGCTTGGTCTTACTTCCTCTTCATAATTCACCTCACCCTCAATGCCAAAATCAAAACTTAGGAAGCTTAAAAAAGATCGTCATATTCATTATAAGAAATAATAACTTCCACTTCATCTCCTAAAGCTACAATATCGAAATACACATGCCCCGGCTCCCCCGATTCATATAAGTTTTTAAAACGCTCAGATATGTCATGGCACTCCTTCTCGCTCATACGTAAAGAGTTTTTATCTAAAGGAGATATATCACTAAATTCAGTAATGCCTTGATCATTTAAAAAAGCGCCTTTTTTATTTACAAAAAAGTCATGTGCATCCTGAAAACCTTCTTTGTTGCTTATTACAACTAAGAAAGGTTGACCTGCTTTAAATTCTTTAAAAAACTTTATTTTTAACATACTAACTTCCTCTATTTTATAGGCGGTAAATCGTTTATTGGTATATTTTCCCATCCTTGGCTTTTTCCAGGAGGCTTATAATCCCAGTGTGGATTGTGGTACTTATCCTCTGGACTATAACGCTATTCTCCACCTTTTTCATCATATAAACTCTTTTCTCCTCTATTTCTGGGTTTTGCTCTTGAAGGTTTACCCTCTTTTAACTTCCCCTTTGCTGGGGGTTTTGGCCAAGTTTTAGTGTCATTTAACTTAGGTATCTTTTTCGGCAATTTAGGTTTTGGTGCTTTTGCTACCCTTTTTGCCATTTGGCTTAGGATTAATCTTATCGCGGGCCCAAACGCTGCAACATCAAACTGATTTTCTATATCTAAAGTTGGTGCTCCTGCATTATCCCCAGCAGGTTCAGCATAACATCTGCAATTAAATGCCTCACCCGGATGGCCGCCTTTTGGTGGTTTTGCCCATGCAAATAATTTGTCGTCATTTGCTGCATGTTCAGGACGTACCTTGCTATCATCTTGCGAACGCCAGATATAATGGGTGATGCCAAGTTGTTGCTGGCGGTATCTGTCGAGAGCCTGCTTTATACGTCCTTTCATATGATTAGTCTCGAAAATAACCTGCTCTTCAACCTGAGGCGGTATGTCTTGTCTCGGGTCAATTTTCTTTTCTTCCAAATAAAGAAGTGAATATTTTTTGCCCTTCAGCAGTTTTTCCATGCGGTTGGCCAGACGCTCCAAGGTCTGTAGTAACTGCAATTCAAACCGCTTGATCTCCGCTTCCAGATAGGGTTCTTCATTAATTTGTGGGATAATTCCAAACTTTTCCTGGATTTGTTTATCAAATGACAAACGATGTTCAGCGGCGGCACTCCGTGCGGCCTGTTCTGACCTGCGCATAGCACCATAAATAGTTTCCAAAACTTCTAGCAAATCATCTTGTGAGGATTTTTTAACCTCATAATCATATTCGTTAAAATCGTATGATTTTGATAAAAATTCTTCTTCAAAAGAAAATTCCAAACTACAGGTGCTAATAGATTTTTTGTGATTTACCTCAGTCCAAAATATTTTGTAGGATATTTCAGGTGGTGTGCCTCGCCTTAAATACTGGCAGAAAGATTTTTGGTTAATCTGCTCACGGTCAAGCAGGAAGTTCATAACTCCTGGTAACTTATTGGTGAATTGTGCGTTATTCAAAGCGGCCTTATCCTTTGGATACTGTAACAACTCACTACTTAAAAATGCACCTGTTATTTTCTCTGCGAGAGTTTTGTCATGACCATAATCAGCAAATCTTGCAGCAACTATGCTGTTGTAAAACCGTGTGGCATTTTCTTCTGCTGGAACATTTTGCCCTTCGACCGAAGAGAGGAATGAAATAGCCTGATCTAAACTTGAGATTTGTTTTGCATTCTCATTTTGAATATTATGGACAGCAGCCGCAGATATGAACGGATATGTAAAATCTAAAAATTGAATACCGCTATCGGCAACATAAATTTTCCTTGCGCTTGCCATGAGGTTTTGTGCAATAGCAGGGTCGTCAATATACCCCTCAATAAGATTGTTATTGCCAAACAGCAATACATTCTGTGGTGTGAGAAAATGCCAGCGGTTCATCTTAAAGTTACTCCTTTGTCATTATAGGAGTCATTTTATTATGGCTATGGGGAGTTATGTAAGTACCGGGCGGGAAATAAAGTTTTGCTCTGGAATTAGCTAATAATAAGGGTTTGAGGTACTTGTCAAGCCGGTCAGGTGAAGTTTTTATGGTTTAAAACTATGATGGTGAAGATTGGTATATTCCGTGGGGCACTTGGCTGCAAAAAACCACGAAAACTGGCGAATCCTAACAATTAAGTATTCTGCACAACCGTTTGATTTATTTGTTGTTATTTGCTTTGCGTTTTTGCCGATTGTTGCATTAACAGGACTTAAAATCTGTTATCCTTTTGGACGTGCCGGTTCAAGTCCGGCCGCGACCAAGACTTTCTTTTTATCACCCCTCTCCCCTGAAACAAGTTCAGGGTCAAATGAGTAGCCGCTCTTGCGGGCTCATGGCTGTTCGTTTAGAGATCGGTTTGGCGGAAAAGATAAAAGATAGTAAATAGATAAATATGCTTTCTTCTTGCCAAACATTACAAATTATGTATATTTAGCGCGCAAATCGTATAGTTTAGAAAAGGATTTGCCACTTATGCCTAGTTTTAAATTTCCTGAAGCTTTAACATTTGATGACGTTCTGCTTGTGCCGAGCTATTCTGAAGTTTTGCCTACACAAGTTGATACATCCACATATCTTACAAAAAATATAAAACTTGGCGTTCCGCTTATGTCGTCGGCAATGGACACGGTTACTGAGTCGCGTTTGGCTATTGCTATGGCGCAAAATGGCGGTATAGGATGTATTCACAAAAACATGACTATTCAAGAGCAGCATGATGAGGTAAAAAAAGTTAAAAAATTTGAATCTGGTATGGTGATAAACCCCGTTACAATAACTCCTGATTCAACCTTGTCGGAGGCGATAGAGCTTGCAGCAAAGCATAATATATCAGGTATTCCTGTCGTTGAGACTCTAAACGGCAGGCTGGTGGGTATGCTATCGAACAGAGATGTGCGTTTTGCAACCAACATGCAGCAGCCGGTATCTCAACTTATGACAAAAGAAAATCTTGTTACGGTTAAAGAGGGTGTTGCCAGAGAAGAGGCTAAAAAATTACTACATAAATATCGCATAGAAAAATTACTGGTAGTAGATAGTAAGTATCGTTGCGTCGGCCTTATTACTGTAAATGATATTGAAAAGGCAGAAAAATTTCCCGCTTCATGCCGTGATGATAAGGGGCGTCTTCGTGCGGCTGCGGCAGTCGGTGCGGGCGCTGATGCTATGGAACGAGCGCAAGGCCTTATTGACGCTGAGGTTGACGCGCTGGTGGTTGATACGGCGCACGGTCATTCAAAAGGTGTGCTGGAAACTGTTAAGCGTATTAAAGCGTTAAATAGCAATGTTGCCGTTATAGGTGGAAATGTTGCAACGGCAGATGGCGCAAAAGCATTGATAGATGCGGGTGTTGATGCTGTGAAAGTGGGTATAGGCCCGGGTTCTATCTGTACAACTCGTATTGTTGCAGGTGTTGGTGTTCCTCAGCTTTCTGCTATTATGGATGCCGCAGAGGTGTGCGGCAAGAAAGGCGTTTCAGTGATAGCCGACGGTGGTATAAAATTTTCCGGTGACTTTGCGAAAGCTATTGCGGTAGGTGCAAATTGTGTGATGGTCGGTTCTTTGCTTGCCGGAACTGAAGAGTCGCCGGGTGAGGTTGTTCTTTATCAGGGGCGTTCTTACAAATCATATAGGGGTATGGGTTCTGTCGGCGCTATGTCGCGTGGATCGGCCGACCGTTATTTTCAGCAGGAAATTAAAGATGACCTTAAGTTGGTTCCTGAGGGCGTTGAAGGGCTGGTGCCGTTTAAAGGTCTTGCCTCCGGTGTTGTCCACCAGCTCGTTGGTGGATTGCGTGCGGCTATGGGCTATACCGGCAACAAAGACATACAATCAATGAATAACAAATGTAAATTTGTTAAAATAACAAATGCAGGGCTTAAAGAAAGTCATGCTCACGATATTACTATAACAAGAGAAGCGCCAAATTATGGATTTAAGGATTAAAATCAGTCGGTTAGCTGAGTAAGTCGAATAAAAGTCGGCTTTTTTTTGCTTTTGTGCTTGCTCATATGTTTTAAAATATGCTAGGAATAAACAGGTTGTTAAGAATATTTTAACTTTTACTGTTTATATTTATATTCTTGGTTGCTATGTAAGCAATGCCGTTGGAGAGAGGGTGAGTGGATAAAGCGCAGGTGAAAAAGCTTATTTCTAGGTCGTGGTCTAGTGCGAAGGAAGTGTATAAAACTTTCGTGTTTTTTATCAAGCAATGTCTTGGTAGTAAAAAAATCGTAATAATTTCCGAAAAAGGTATATCTAGTCTTCCTGTGAGCTTTAAGTTTCAGGCGGGTGTTGCTTGTGGTTTTCTGGCCTTTATGTTGTGGGTCTCGTATTCTACCGGAAAGTATTTTGCCTATGAAGGTATTATCTCGGAAAAAGACCGGGAGATATGGAGTACCAATATAACCAATGAAAATCTGCAATATAAGGTGGCTGATCTTCATGATAATTTAGCGGAGCTTAATAAGTATTTTGATAACATCCGCCGTATGGATAAGGTCGCGGCTAAAAAGGTTTTTGAAGGTGACGCAAGTGACTCTGATAATGCTAAGGTAGCTGACGCCAGTGATTATAATACTGTAAGTAAGGCTCAGGAAGGCGCTAACGGTGTACAGAATATATTGCAAAATATCCGCGGTAAAGTTCTGGAGCGCATAAATTCCTTGGAAAGTATTATTGAAATGACCGGCTTAAAAGTTGAGCAGGTGGCGTTGAGTAATGAAAAATTAAAAAGAGTTTTTATTGAGAACGGTTCTTCGAGTAATCAGGGTGGTGCTTATATACCTCTTGATGATGAGGAATTTAATAATATGGATTTTGATAAAGAGGTCGGTTATTTAATGCAGCTTGAGAAGGTTGTCTATTCGTTTCCTTTGGCCTCTCCCATGAAGCATTACTGGGTTTCAAGTCGCTATGGAACTAGGGTTGACCCCATAAAAGGTAGGGCGGCAATGCATGCGGGTATTGATTTAGTGGGAAGATATAAATCAAATGTTTACAGTTCTGCCCCAGGTGTGGTAAAAAGAGCTGGTACGTATGGTTCGTATGGTCGTTTTATTGAAGTAGATCATGGTTCCGGCATTACGACTCGTTATGGCCACCTTAATAAAATCCTCGTTAAAAAGGGAGATATTCTTGAGCGTGGCGATCTGATCGGACTGCAAGGTAATTCAGGAAGAAGTACCGGTACTCACTTACATTACGAGGTTCGGTATAACAATAAGTCATACGATCCGGAGAAATTTTTAACTGCGGGGAAATATGTTTTCTAAACAAAAATCATCAGATGGAGAAATAATGGTGGCACAATCTAACAATAATAATTCAGGGGCGGATATTCCTTCTATTATAGCTTCAGATCTTAAGATAGTCGGTAACCTTATCTGTGTTGGCGGCGCAATTGAAATTGAGGGTGAGATTGAAGGCAATGTTAGTTGCGGTCAGGTGACTATCAGAAGAACGGGAACTGTTAAGGGCGATGTTACCGCTGAACAAATTCAGGTCGATGGTGAGATTAACGGCCTTGTTAAAGGTAAGGATGTTGTTCTTGCGGAAAGTGGTCGTGTGACCGGTGTTATTATGTATGAGTCTTTATCGGTGAAAG
>Ga0066640_10001829_pt1 | contig 12785 bp, 16 predicted proteins | sample CryGeyCG2114_020_2_FD_59505 | JGI IMG/M metagenome (GOLD analysis project Ga0066640, IMG submission 59505) | Groundwater microbial communities from aquifer - Crystal Geyser CG11_big_fil_rev_8/21/14_0.20 | ecosystem: Environmental > Aquatic > Deep subsurface > Groundwater | place: USA: Utah... | reverse complement strand
CTCCTTCTGGCGATAGTTGCCGGTGTCGCCTACTGGAAATTCGCAGGTTCCAATCCTCCTCCGCCGACAAACCCTAGCGAACCGCAGGTAATAGGCCAGCTTCCGGGTACCGAAAATACAGCACCCAAAAAAATTCCAGTGTTCCTTGATTTTGCCTCAAGTCCTCTTCCCGCAAGGGTCTCAATGGATGGGCAGGATTACGGTCTGGCCCCTGTAAAGGTGAATATGGAGCTGGAGGTCGGAAAGATATATTCTGCCGAGGCCGTTTTTGCGCTAGATGAGCTTCAGGACGCCAAGACGGTCAAGGCCGAGTTCGCTGTAGAACAGAATTCGAACAGTATTCCCATTCTTTTCAAGGGGCAGATAGGGATCATAAAGATAAACAATCTTCCGCGCGATACGCAACTCTATCTTGAGGGGAATTATGCCGACGACCCGTTCAAACCGCATACGGCGAAACTCGCGAACGTGGTCTTTGGAAAGCCGGCCTACGTTCCTTACGGCAAATATGTTGTCGAGCTCCGTCAGCCAAAACAGGTCGGCGAATCGAATCAGTTCGTGGAAGATATCCGCTTTAAAAGGGAGTTCCAGATAACGGAAGAAGGCCCTTTGTATGAGATATCCGTAACGGACGACGACCTGGAAAAGTTCCCGGTTGAAATAAGAACGGTCCCCGCAAAGGCAGATGTTTTCATGGACGGAACACTTGTCGGGCAGACTCCCTACAGCGGCACTTTCCCTCTGGGCGAACATACCATGACGCTTCGAAAGGACGGGTACTTTGAGCAGACCCAGACCCTCAAGATGGATATAAACATGCTCTATCAGGTAGAGATACCGCTAAAGACAACGGTCGCAGGCGAATATGTAAATGCGGGCAATACGCTGATGAATAAGGGGCTCTATAAAGACGCGATAGCACAGCTTTCCGAGGCTTTCAAACACACTCCGTCGGCAAGGGAGACGGCGCAGATCCAATACCTCCTGGGTTCATGCTATATGAAGATGAACGACTTTGCCACGGCCGCCGGTTATTTTGAACAGGCGCGCCAGGCTCCGGACTTTCAGCTGAACGCCATGCTGGGTCTTGCAAGTATCTTTGGTATGCAGAAGGATATGGAAAGGGCGCTGCCTCTTCTTGTTGAGGTCATGCTCAAGGCGCAGGACGAACAGCTAAAGGCCGAAGCATCCGCGGTATTCCAGCAGATATCGTCGCTTCGTTCGGTCATGTATATCTACACCGATCCTGCCGGCGCCGATGTGATTGTTAACGATAGATTGGTTGGCCCAAAAACGCCCTTGATACTTCACGACCTCGGCCTTGGAAATTACAAGATAAAGATACAAAAGGACGGGTTCGTTCCGCAGGATTTAAATATCAACATGTCCGTTGCGGAGTTCAACCCGGTCATAATAAAATTAAAACCGATCGAACAATAGGAGGATTTTTATGTTAGATACAAGGGAAGCGCCAAAAGGAAAGGTCGTAAGCGCCGGATATCCGGGGATAGAACAGCTTATCGACTCAGAAGATTTTACAAATGTGAACGAGGTCTTCGAAAAGGCATACAACGAACTTTCTGACCAATCGCGTATAAAAAGGGGCCTAAAACGTTCCCGGGAGGCCAAAAAAGCGATGCGGGCCATCGAATTAACCATGAGTCTTTTCAAGGAATTACTTGAGATAAAGTACCGTATCCAGGAGATGCTGAAGAGGAGCCAAACAAAAAGAGCCTGAGCCCACGCAACTTTTGGTTACCCCCCAGCCGATAATATATGTGGGGACGAAAGGTAACATAATTATGAGCGAACAAATAAAGAATAAAAGAATCGAAACGATCCAGCCGAACAAGATCGGCAAAGCCATTGGAAAGGCCCAAGCGGGGAGTAATTTTGACTCATTCCTTGGGGCCGTTGATGCCATGGCGCCGATGAATGCGGAGCTGATGTATCAGGCAACAGGGTCCAATACCGCGGCCGCGGTGCTTCACGGTGCTTTCACTGGAATGGGCGGTGCGGCCGGATCTTATGGGTACGGCGGCGCGTCCTACGGCGGATTCGGGGGCGGGGCAGGCGGATTTGGCGCCCTTTCGGAATATCCCGGAATGATGGGCGTTGGCGGTTCAAGCACCCTGGGAACGGGACTGCCGGCCTATGGCAAGGCCTCCGGACCCACAGGTCTGGCGGACACTCCAGGCGGTGCCACCGGAAATCTTCCCACAGGCGATCTTATCAATACAATGAACACGAACAACCTGAAACTCTTGGAGTTGCAGGCTGTTATGCAGTCGAACATGCAGTCGTGGAACACGAAGTCCAATATCCTTTCCGCGGACCATCGTGCACGCATGGCAATGATAGAGAAATTCTCGGCCAGAGGTTAATAGCGTAACTTGTAACTCGTAACTTGTAATTAGTAAAATCAGTTAACAGGTCACGATTTACGAGTCACAAATCACGGGGGTAAGGGATGATAGATATCGAGAGGCCAAGCCTTGGCCTGATGATGGAGGCCGGTTACGTTTATTTGGGGATGCAGCGTTTTCAGGAGGCACGCGATGTCTTTGAGGGAGTGACATCGCTGGCGCCGGAAAGCGAGATCCCGCTGATAGCGATAGGTTCGGTAGATTTCTGCCAGGGCAAGTTCACAAACGCCATCCGCCGCTACAAGAAAGCTCTCAAGATAAATCCAAAGAGCGAATATGCGCTGGCCTATATGGGCGAGGCGCTCTTCTTTATGGGCAAAAAGGCGGAGGCGGTAAAACACCTTGAAGAGGTCGTAAGGCTCGATCCTTCCGGCAAGGCCGGTGATTTCGCAAAGGCCCTGCTCGACGCCGTGCATAAGGGTTTTACGCCGCAGTCGCTTTCAGGTGTGGATGAGTTGAAGGAGTATATCAAGAAGAAGGAAAAAGAAGGTAAAAAATGAAAAAGATAATCATCTTTCTGTTCATTATCTTGGTCTTTTCCGCCTGTAAAAAAACGGACCTCTACCACGACCTTTCCGAAGAGGAAGCTAACGAAATGCTCGTGGTCCTTCAGAAAGAGGGGGTCGATGCGGTAAAGGTAAAGGATCTACGCCAGAACGAGGTCTTTTGGACGGTTCAGGTGGACCCGAAAAAGATGAACCTTGCACAAAGGATAATCTCGGAACACCACCTGCCTCGTAAAAGAGAGCTTGGTCTTTCAGGAGTCTATAAAGAAAAGGGGCTGATACCGACCCCGGATGAACAGAAGGCCCGATATTTGCTGGCCCTCAAAGGCGAGATAATAAACTCTATAATGAAGATACCGGAGGTGGTGGATGCCGACGTGGTCCTTAACATCCCTTCCCAAGATGAGTTTGCGGACCCGAAGGCCGAAAAGAAGCGCCCCTCCGCATCAGTTGTTATAAAGGCAAGGCCGTCCGATATTCCGCAGGACGTCCTTTCAGAGAGCAAGATACAGCAGTTCGTTGCAAATGCGGTGGAGAACATGAACCCGAGGAATGTTGCGGTCATTGTCACCTACATTTCATCGCCAAAGAGGGGTTTAATGCCCGGGCAGTCATTAATATTGTCTTCTACCCCGGACCCCGCTTCAAATCAGAGGGTTGAAGATAGTCCGGTGACCCGCATTGCTGGTTTAGAGGTCGTTTCAAGTAGCCAGAGCAGGCTTAAGATATACCTTGCCATTTTTTTCATTGTTCTAGCGGTATTAGCCGCGGCTCTCATTATAACGGTCATCCGCACCAGCCGTACCCGATCGGACAGGGGTGACGGAGCGCCGGGGGAAAGGCCCATGATAGAGGGTAAAGTGGTAGAGGGCCAACCCAGATTAAAAGACGGCAGATAAGCAACTTTGGGTATACGCTCGGCCGATAATGTATATAGAGGAGGGGGATGGTAGGCCCGCAAAAAAAGCGGCGGGCTGGGAGCAGGTTATGAACTTTTCACCAATAAGACCGGACGCCGTTAAATATGAGATGCGCATGATATCGGGCGAGAATCCATTCGTCCAGCAGCAAAAGAAACCGGGCGCATTCGGTAGATTTCTATCCGGCATAGGCAAATTCTTCGCGGCGGTAGCGGCCCCGATGTCGCTCGTATTTCCGCCCGCGGCGATAGGTGCGGCCGGCATGTACGGTATCGGCCAGATAGGCGATCAGATGCAGTACAAATCGTATCAGAAAATGATGGAACAGCAGGCTGTCCCTCAGTCTATATCGTATCCGGGGCTCGATCTTTCCGGCCCTTCAACAGGTGTTGCCCCGGGCGGCGCGTTCATTCCCATATCGGCCCAGCAGGAAACAGTTATGGATGTTCTTTTTGCCAGGAATGGCATGATGCTCGACAGCGCACAGAAGATATGAACGTAAAGATCCAAAAACCGATCGTTTCAATAAACCCTCAGGAACTCGCCCAGCGCATAGCAAACGAAGGCCTTAAGGGAGCGGTTGAAAGGGCGATAGAAGGTTCCGAAAAGGATTACAGGGCCCACTATAAAAAACTTCTCGAATCAAATAAAACCGCTCCAAAGGGCGTAAGGCGCTTCAGTGTCTCCGAGGCCGATGCTGAAGAATTCTTGGAACAGACATATCAGAACCTCCCTTCTTTCTTTAGAAAAATGATAGATGATGCCGTTGAAGAACAGTCAGACTTGAGTAAACTTACCCAAAAGCACAAAGGCGAACTTAAGAGAGAGCTCGCCAACGTCATCGATCAGGAACTTCGCCTCAAGGGGAAATTTGCCTGACAATTGAGGTGTTTACACCCCGAAATTCCGGTAATCAATGATCAGTAATCGGTTATCAGTTATTGATCCCCAACGAACATAAGCGCCAGTAACCATTTAATCTTATAAGATTTTTCTGTTTATCGATCACCGTTTACCGATCACTGATTACCATTCTCTTCAATTGGCACAAATACTGCAGTTGCACCTCAGTGGGGGTAAACTGCTTATGGCAAAGTCAGCTCTTAAAATGAAGAAGGAGCGCATCACGGCAAGTGACATCGCGAGGAAAAGACTTCTAGCCGCAAGAAAAGCGGTCGCAACAAAGTTTGCCAAGAAGAAGGAAATAGAGGCGCTCCATAAACGCGACATGATCATAGAACAATACATGCCGTACGCCACATCGATCGCCAACAGGGTTGTTAAGTCGCTTTCTTTAACGGCAGAGTACGAAGATATCCTTTGCGCCGCGAGACTCGGGCTCTTGGAAGCGGCAAAACGTTACGATGACCGTGAAGATGTCGATTTTCGCACATTCGCCTATTATAGGATCAAGGGCGCCATTTACGATGGTCTAAGAAAATCGGGATGGATCCCCCGTTCGGTATATTCAAGGCTCAAATTCGAAGAGGCGTCGAACGAATATTTACAGCACGTATCTGAAAATAGGGCGCAATCGTCAGAAGGTAAAAGTGGAAAAGAAATATTCGATACGGTCAATACGCTAGCATCCATATACGTTATATCCCTCGATGCCAACGAGGATATGGATATAGAAGATACGAATCTGGAAGATCTGGATAAACGCGCCGAGTATCATCAGATAAGAAATCACATGCGCGATGCGATGGGAAGCCTGCCTCCAAAGGAAAAACAGCTTATCATGATGTACTATTTCCAGAATAAGACGCTGGAAGAGGCCGGCGAGAAACTCGGACTTTCCAAATCGTGGGTGTCAAGAATGCATGCAAGGGCTTTAGAGCTTCTCCTAAAGAGGATAAGGATATTGGCGGTTAAGGGGCAAACAGGTCAGCTAACCGAGGAGCTTTTAGGAGAATAATTATGGTAATGGACGTCATCAATTCGAAACTGGCAACAACTGCTATAACCCAGGCGGCAAAGGCTTCTGAAAAAGAGGTGATGCAACCGCTTCAGACCGGCGAATCGCCCTTTAAACAGCTACTCAACGGTATGGACGCCGGCGAGGAAATGGTCAATATGCTCGGCATCGACAAAAATGCAGGGCTGGGATCGGGCCAGATGGGTGCGATATCCGCTGAAAATATCAGCGTGGACCCGGCCAAGCTCAACGTAGGTGCGGAATCACCTAAAGGGATAGAGAAGGTCGTAGATATGCTTTCCGACGTTAATAAGGGGCAGATGCAGATGGACAACCTTGTTAACGAGATCCTCTATAGCGGCAAGAGGTTCAATAATCAGGAGCTTCTGGCCATTCAGGCTCACGTCTTTCACTTTGCGCAGATGACTGAACTCACGGTTAAGGTTGCGGAACACGGCGTTTCCAGTGTAAAGACGGTCCTTAATACACAGGTGCAATAAGAGGCTGGCAGGTTAACAAGTTAGCAGGTCAGCAGGTTGATAGGTCAAAGAATATGGAAATGGAGAGCGCTAAAAATAGGCAGGATATAGTCGCGATACTGATGGCGTCGTTCGGCACGAAGACGACCGCCCAGTTCGGACCCAAAGTCGAAGAAAAAGTCTATATCAATTCCAATCACGACGGAATTTCAAAGGACGAATGCGTAAGGATAATAAGGGAGAACATATCGATATCGGGAGACGAGCTTTCAAATCTTGCCGATATCCATCCCGCATGGATAGTAAAGGCGCTCGAGAACGAATCGCCCAAGATAATAGGCATAATCCTTCGCTGGCTCCCTTCACGGCATGTGAGATATATCTTGGAACATCTTCCCAAGCGCGTTAAGATGTCGCTCCCGAAACTTGTGGAATCTTTTGCTGTGCCCACGCAGATATTGAAGCTCATCAGGGAGGGATTTGAAAAGAAGTTTGCGATCCAATCTTCCAGCGATCGGTTTGAGATAAGGGCTTTTGATGACCTGGCTCGTTTAAGGTCGGAAGACCTAGACGTTCTCTTCAAGGATATCGGGATACAAGAGCTGGCAATGGCGTTCCAGAACCTCGACGAGTCGGGCGTGAAGGTCCTTCTTAACCGCATGCCTATCCGGTCGGCGCGCTCACTTCAGCAAAGAATAAGAGATGTCGAAGGCAAAGACACAGCGCTTCTTAAAGATGCAAGATTTACCATACTTGAAGTTGCTTTCGATCAGGAAGATATAGACAAGCTTCTTTTGGAAACGGGTTTAGCGGCTTTTTCGAAGGCCATGAAAGGACCGGATCTTTTCACGTTGCTTCAGATGAAGCTTGACCCGACCATCTCATACATCTTCAAACGCTTTGTGGAGGCGCATGTCGGCGTCAATAAGCTAGCCGAAAAGCGCCAAGCTCTCATCATGGAGAGGTTCTCCATCCTTTCAAAGGCCGGCCTAATAAGTGAAATTTAACTGGAAAGATGGCTGATAATACAGTAGAAAGTAGGAAGCAAGAAACAGGAAGCAGGAATATCATGCTTCGTGCCTCATGCTTCTTGCTTCAATAAATATGAGCAAAATCATCAAAAAAGACGAGGTCCAGAAAATGGGCGGCACCGCCGCCAAGGCATCCACACCGGATATAATGCCGGCGGAGGGGGGCGGCATCCTCAACAAGAAGGTCTTAGAGGCCAAGGATAAGGCCCAACTAGTATTAGACGACGCAAGCCAAGAGGCCGAGCATATAAAAGAAGATGCCAGGAGGATATATGAACAGGTGAATGTCGAGATGGAAAAGGCAAAGAAGGACGGATTTAAAAAGGGCCACGATGAGGCGATGTCGTCTGTCACGGAGCAAACAGTTCATTTAAGCAACCTTCGCGAGAAATTCTACGAGAATGCCGAGCCCGAGATATTGAAGCTCGTCATGATAATAGCCGAAAAGGTGATAGGCAAGATGGTCCGCGAATACGATTCGGCGATAAAGAGCATCGTCAGGCAGGCGGTTGATTCTTCTCTTGGTGAAAGGATCACAGTTCATCTAAATCCGGAAGACCATAAGATAATCACATCGTCCGATTTTGAGTTCAAAGACATATTTGACAGGAGCAAGCGCATAGCCTTTCGAGAGGACGAAACGATAAATAAGGGCGGGTGTGTGGTTGAGACGGAAGTAGGAACCATTGATGCGCGTCTTGAAACGCAGCTTAAGGCCATTAAAAAGGCCCTTGAACTATGACAGACAGAAAAGACAGAAAAGGTCTTCCACGGGTAGACTTTCATAAGTATCAGCACAACCTCTCTGCAGTATCCACCTATAGCATCAAGGGAAAGGTGACCGAGTTGACGGGACTTGTCATAAAGGCCGTGGTCCCGGGGGTTCGTGTCGGAGAGCTCTGCTTCATTGAGCCATACAGGAACCGTCCTCCCATAAAGGCGGAGGTGGTCGGTTTTCGCGATCAGGAAGTTCTGCTCATGCCCCTTGGAGATATTGAAGGCATAGGTCTTGGGAACGATGTCATTCCGGCTGGAGGTTATCTCACGGTGAGGGTTGGAAAGGGGCTTTTGGGGCGCGTTATTGACGGGCTCGGAGAGCCTCTTGATGCGGAGACAAAAGGGCCCCTTGCCTGCACCGATGAATATCCAGTCATGGCAAATCCTCCGGCGGCGCTGAAGCGCCGACGTGTTACAAGGCCCATCTCCGTGGGTGTCCGCGCGATAGACGGGCTCCTTACATGCGGAGAGGGACAGCGTATCGGTTTCTTTGCCGCGGCCGGTGTCGGCAAATCGACTCTCATAGGCATGATAGCAAGGAACACCGAGGCCGAGATAAACGTTATCTGCCTCGTTGGTGAACGCGGACGCGAAGTTCGCGATTTTATAGAACGAGATCTTGGAGAAGAAGGTCTTAAAAAGACCGTTGTTATAGTTTCTACATCCGATCAACCTGCCCTTGTAAGAATGAAGGCGGCCTATGTGGCAACGGCGATAGCGGAATATTTCCGTGATCAGGGGAAAAAGGTCCTTCTAATGATGGACTCTGTCACCAGGTTCGCAAGGGCTTTGCGCGAGATAGGCCTCGCCATTGGAGAGCCGCCCGCCAGACAGGGCTATACTCCTTCTGTGTTCTCTACCCTTCCCAGGCTTCTTGAACGCTCCGGAAATTCCGACAAGGGTTCCATAACGGCGTTCTACACGATACTTGTCGCCGGCGACGATATGAACGAACCCGTGGCAGACGAAACCCGTTCGATATTGGACGGACATATCGTGCTTTCTAGAGCGATGGCCGCACGTAATCACTATCCGGCCATAGATATCAGCGAAAGCGTTTCGCGCGTCATGGATGAAATAATAGACGACGACCACAAAGATGCGGCCAGAAAGGTCCGCGAGATCATCGCCAACTACGAAAAGGAACGCGACCTCATTCTTATCGGCGCATACGAAGAGGGGAGCGATCCCAAGGTAGATTACGCCATAGAAAAGATAGAAGAGGTCAACAACTTCTTAAAACAGGGGATCCAAGAGTCCGTTACGATGGATGATACGGTCGAAATGTTAAAGGGGATGTTTGAATAAAGATGCCCAAAGCCAGGTACAGATTGCAGGCGCTTTTGGTCATAAAAGAGCGCGTCAAGAACCGCGCGGCAGAGGAACTTGCCCGCGCCATAATCAAGCTACAGGAGGCGCGCAAGAAAGAGAAAGAGCTGATAGAGGAGAAAGAGAAGACAATAAAAGAATGGTTCAAGTCGCGCGACAGAATGCGAAAAGAAATGGACGTTGGCTCTGTCGTTCAAGAAGGGAATGTTCACATTAATTTCCTTCGTAAACTGAAAGAAGACGAAGAAAAGAAGCAGGAAGAGATAGAGGAACAGCGCGATGTCGTTTTGGAGTGCGAAGAGAACGTTGGGAAACACAGAAAAGAATATATCGAAGCCGCAAAAGAACATCAGGTAATGGTGAAGCATAAGGACCTGTGGAAAAAGAAGGTCGCCGACGAACTTTCCAAGAAAGAAGAGAGGGAGCTCGACGAACTGGGGAGCACCATCCATCACTTGAGAAAATGGAAGGGTGAGAAGGGACAGTTCACATTATGAGCGACGAAAAAATAAGAGAGAAACCTCCAATTCCGCCTCCGGCGGAACAGCAAAAGGAACCAACAGCTCCAAAGACAAGCCAGTCCGCCTTCGACAAGGTAATGGAACAGCAGAAGACAACCCAGCAGAGCCCGACCATCCAGTCCAAGTTCTCCGATCAGGGGGCCACAGAACAGCGTGTGCGAGAGGTCTCAAAGTGGCAGGAACACGATACCGACAGACGGAAAAAGGACGACAGGGACGATTCCTCTACTAAAGACAAGACGAAGCAAAAAGACAAGAGCAGCTCCGTAACCGTCACAAAAGAGGCGGTGGTTCGCGGAGGAGAAAAACAAGGTTTTGGTGGCAGGGGCGAAGGAAAAGGAGAGGGAAGAAGCGGTTCCGGAGGCGAATTCGCCAAGCGTCAGCTGGCCGCAAAGAAGCTGCACGATATAAGAAGAGTTATATCGAACCTTTCTCAAGGATCGTTCGGAGCCAAGCTTTCCAGCGCGCTTGCGTTCTCGCTAAAGCTTCAGCCAAAGCAGGTGCAGGACCTGGTCAACAAGGTCATCCAGTCCATAAAGATGGGCGAGAGCGAGCTCGGCTGGCCGGAGCTCAAACTGATCCTTCGCGAGAACATCTTTTCGGGTTTGAGTTTGCGTTTCACGTCGAAGCATGGTAAAGTTTCGATCCAGATAGACACGGCCGACAAGAAGGTAAAGGACCTTTTCACCGCCGAGGCCTCAAAGATAAAGAAGGCCCTTGAGGAAAAAGGCGTCCTGGTGAGCGATATAAAAATAGTTTAACCAGCCAAACCGGCTTAACCGATTAAACAGATGCCCGTCAAACCTTTCAATCTTTCATGCATCAAGAAGATGTCATCCGAGGAGGTACGCCTGACCTCTCTTCTTTTCGACCTTTCACCGGAGTCTTCGTCCGGCGATCCCGTAACGGTCCGAATAAGAAAGATGCTCATGAAACATCTGGGCGAAAGGTCCTTTTTCTATCTCGACAACGTCGAATCGTTGACCTTCTCGTCTTTTCTTGGCTCGCTTCCGGAAACGGTCATCATTTCTGTGATGAAAGTTGAACCCATAAATATCAGGCTCGCCGCGCAAATAGACAACAATCTTGCCTTTCTGCTCATCGATAAACTTCTTGGCGGTACGGGTGAGTTCGCCCCCGAGAACAGGCCCCTTTCCGAGACGGAGCAGGGCGTGCTTCAGTATTTTGTCATGCAGATACTCTCCGAAATATGGAAATCATCCGGTTCAGGGGCCAGGCTTCACTTCAGATTTGAAAAGTTCGCGTTCGGCATGAAGGACCTTGAAAACGCCGGCAATTTAAAAGATGCGGCGATAAGCCTCGCCTTTAAGGTCGGCATAGGAGACCTTTCTGGTTTTATAAAGGTCATCTTTACCGGCGATTTCATAAGAAAGGCCCAGTCGCTTGGACTTGGCAAAAGGAGCAATGCGGAAGGTGGGCATTTTTCCGACCGATCTGAAAGGTATGGATATATAAAGACGACCCTCTGGGCCGATGCCGGACGGGTGACGGTATCTTCGAGCGATCTTATTACACTTGAGTCGGGCGATGTCCTTTTGTTCGATGAGTCGGGGTTGATGCTTAAAGAAGGAAAGCCCTGCGGTAGTGTTGAGCTGAAAGCTGGCAGGGGCGAAGAGGCGAGTCTTACCGCGAACATACAACCGGAAGGTAAAACTATAAAATGTACGGTGGCAGGAGGATAACATGGTTAAGAAAGAAAAAGAATTCTTGGAAGAGGAAGATGTTCTGGCGGAAGATGAAGCAGAAGAGGTACTTGAAGAAGAGGCCGCCGAGGCCGTAGAGGAAGAGATCCTCATGGAGGAGGAAGAGGCTCCGGAATCCGTCAACGAAGAGGCGGTGAAGATGACCGGCGACGTTCCTGTTCAGATCGTGGCGGTCATGGGGAAAAGGACGGTATCTGTAAAGGAGCTCGTTTCCTTTAAGATGGGGAGCGTGATCGATCTAGCGCGTCCCGCCAACGAAATGATAGACCTTGTCGCCGGAGGAAAGCTGGTCGCCAAGGGGGAACTTGTTGATATCGATGGTAAGCTTGGCGTTAGGATAGTTAAAATGGTGAGATAGAAACCCGCTCATCCTTAAGCCTGTCGAAGGATGGACGTTCATGTGAAATATGTTCTTATTCCTATTAGAGATCGCAGCCATCGCGACCGAACCCGCCACCCACTCCAGCGCGGTGGATTTCACCTTCTTGTTCATTAAAATGATAGCGGCGCTCGTAGTTGCGTGCACACTTGCCGTTATCATTCTTAAGTATGCAGTTCCAAGGCTCTCTTTTACGAAGAAGCTGTCGGCAGAAGGCCCTATCAAGATACTTAACCGCGTTTCCCTGGGTCCCAAACAACATTTGTTCTTGGTAAAGATAAAGGAAAAGTGTATATTATTGGGGGTCACGGACCATTCCATTAACCGAATAGACGAAGTTAACTATGAAGAGAAGCCATAAAAGGAAGTTCTTGGCAATAGCTCTGCTTTCGGCCGCCGCCGGCGTGTTAATGAGCCTTCCGGCAATGGCCGCCGAGGGGCGCGCAATGCAATCGATGGGGGTTTCAAGGCCTCTTGTAATGCTCGTCGTTCTGGCCGGCCTTTCGATGGTCCCTTTCGTTGTGATGATGTCGACCTCTTTTGTCAAGATCGCCGTCGTCCTTTCGCTCGTCAGGAACGCAATGGGGACCCAGCAGGTGCCGCCAAATATCGTAGTAACCGGACTTTCGCTTATACTCACTATTTACGTCATGATGCCGGTCGGGTACGAGGTCTACCGTGCCGCAGGTTCGGTGATAAATCAGGGGACCAACCAGCCGCTGCTGTCGCAGACGTCGGTGGCGCTCCTTGTTGATGCCGGCGAAAAGGGCAAGGA
>Ga0066640_10001817_pt1 | contig 12822 bp, 16 predicted proteins | sample CryGeyCG2114_020_2_FD_59505 | JGI IMG/M metagenome (GOLD analysis project Ga0066640, IMG submission 59505) | Groundwater microbial communities from aquifer - Crystal Geyser CG11_big_fil_rev_8/21/14_0.20 | ecosystem: Environmental > Aquatic > Deep subsurface > Groundwater | place: USA: Utah... | reverse complement strand
GCACAGGTACGCGTCTATCCAAAAGGAAAAGGAGCGTTTACGATCAATGGCCGAGAGATGAAGGATTATCTTCCTGTATTTACCTGGCAAGAACGTGTAAACCTCGCACTCGACAAGGCAGGATTGAAGGATATCGCAGATATCAGTGTCCGCGTCCTTGGAGGTGGAACCCGAGCCCAGGCAGATGCTATCTCGCTTGGAATCGCTCGTGCGCTTATCAAAATGGATGCGGATCTTCGTGCGACATTAAAGCCAGAAGGTTTGCTTTCACGAGATGCGCGTGTTAAAGAACGAAAGAAATTTGGACTCAAGAAGGCCCGCAAAGCCCCACAGTGGTCAAAGCGATAACAAAAACTGCCTTCGGGCAGTTTTTTGCTAGCTCATTTACTCAGAGTTCGGTACGATAGAGCCAATCAGAAACAACCATGAGTCAACTTGCCAAAAATACTGCTTATCTTACTGCCGCATCGATTGGTCAAAAGATTGTCGCTTTTTTTTATTTTGCCGTCATTGCTCGCATGGTTGGGGTGGAGTTTACAGGGAAGTACTTCTTGGCACTGTCCCTCACGACTATGGTCGGTGTGATTGCCGATTTTGGTCTTACTTCTGTCCTTATTCGCGATATTGCCAAACGTCCAGATGAGCAAGAAGGACTCTTGGCGCACGTGATTGGCCTCAAACTAGGGCTAAGTCTCTTGGCAGTTGCAATTGTTGTGGCACTCTCGTTTGCACTTGGATACGACGAGCTCACACGGACACTCATGTACACCGCGAGCCTCGTAATGGTCCTAGATACCTTTCACCTTACCTTTTACGGCGTATTTAGAGGTCACCACCGGCTCGGAACAGAATCAATTGGTATATTTATTGGGCAACTCGTAACGCTTCTTATTGGAGTCGTGAGCTTGATTATCTCACCAAATCTCCTCTTTCTTATTGTTGCCTTAATTGGCGGAAGTCTTTGGAACGTCCTTTTTGCTGCCACGCGTCTGTCTCGCATGGGGATTCATCCATTTAGACTCTCGTTTAGTCGTCAAAAAGCTAAACGATTATTGCGTGTTGCGCTTCCGTTTGCGCTCGCAGCTATTTTTGTAAAGGTCTATTCTACAGCAGACTCGATTTTGTTAGAACGGTTTTTGGGCGATGAAGGTGTAGGGCTCTACAGTATTGCCTACAAACTCACGTATGCGTTCCAGTTCCTTCCAATGGCATTCGTGGCCGCGCTTTATCCAACGCTCAGTACACTTGTCCATAAAAAAGACACAGAGCAACTTACCAGTGTGTTTCACTCGGCGCTTTGGTATATGTCTCTTCTTGCGGTGCCAGTGGTCTTTGGTATTGCAACAACGGCGGACCTGATTGTGCCACTTGTCTACGGGTCAGCCTACTTTGGATCGATTTTACCGTTGCAACTTCTCGTATTTGTTCTTCTCTTTATTTTCCTCGATTTTCCCATTGGTTCACTTTTAAATGCCGATGATCGACAAGGGACAAAAACGTTGATTATGTTTTGGACAATGATTATTAATGTCGTCGCCAACATCGTTTTGATCCCACGATTAGGCATTCTAGGTGCGAGTACCGCCGCGCTTTTAAGTTTTGCCTTCATGTTTATTGTCGGGCTTTTTGCTGTTCGTAAAACACTTCGTCTCGAAGCACGATCGATCCTTGCACGTATTGGGCCCGTACTTTTGTCTGGTCTTTGTATGGCTACCGTTGTTTTGAGCACAAAACCCGTTCTTGGCATTCTTACGATTCCACTCGGAGGCGCTGTCTACGTGACTTGTCTATTTCTTTTCCGATCCGTCAGCCTTGAATCATTTCGGAACGTAAAACGTGGAATGATCGTATGAAATTTCTTACCATTACAATCGACTATCTTCCAATGCCAGGCGGCGTTGCACGCTATATTGATACATTTTGCGAGGCTTTTGGATCGAGCATGCACGTTGTTGCAGATATTGGTGACGTTCAAACGTCTGTTTGTGACAAAACGTTTAGCGTGGAGTACAGGCAATTCATGCAACAAAAATGGCCACGCTGGATGGGAGCCGTGCACGAACTAGCCAAGCGTGATGTTGACCTTATATTTACCCATCACGTCTTACCGCTTGGCATCGCTTGCTTAATGAATAAGCGTCGCACAAACACCGAGTACGTTGTGGTCCTTCATGGGATGGATTTTGACCTGGCCACACGTAATATGTGGAAACGATGGATCACACGACAGGTGCTTCGAGAGGCGCGCGCGGTCGTGACAAATACACACGCTCTTGCACAGCGAGTAGAACGTTTTGTTCATGTAGAGCCCCTTGTTGTGCACCCACAGCCCTACGTCCAAGCAGCGAAATCAATCTCTTCAAACACATTCAGCATTGTGTCCGTTGGTCGTCTTGTAGAACGGAAGGGGATACAGCGTGTCCTCAATGCTCTTACGTTGATTCCACACCTCCACGATCAACTGCATTATTCTATTCTAGGCGGAGACGGTCCATTCAAACAAGAACTCGAGCGTATGATCATTGATCTTGGAATGGAGGATCTTGTGACGCTGACGGTTGATCCAACGGATGAGCAAATCCAGTATGCGTATAAAACGAGTCAACTATTTGTCTTACCGACCGTCACGACAGCGCTTGATCGTGAAGGATTTGGAATTGTCTATCACGAAGCAGCGCAATTTGGTATCCCTTCAATTGCTTCCAATATCCCCGGCGTCGACGAAGCAGTGATTAACGGTCAGACGGGCATTTTGGTCAATTCAGATCAAGAACTTATCGACGCCATGACAACGCTATTCCATAATGAGGAATTACGAAAAACACTAGGAGATAACGCACGCGAGCACGTAAGAACCTCACGTGCTATGATTGAAGACCTGAAGCAAAACCTCGGCCTGTGATTTCTGTCATTATTCCAACCTATAATCATGCAAGTTCGCTTGGAGAGACGATTGAGTCCGTCCTTAAACAGGAGGGGATAGCGTTTGAACTCATTGTTGTAAACGACGGATCAACAGATGAAACGAGTGAGTTACTTGCCGCCTATGAAGATCGACCGAACATAACGGTTATTCATCAAAAGAACAAAGGGAGAAATCCTGCACGCAACCGTGGATTTTTGGAGGCAAAAGGAGATCAACTCATTTTTTTGGACGCAGATGCAGACCTGGACCCCGACACGCTTGTTCGACTCTCGCATGCGCTAATAGCCTCAGACGCAGCGTTTTCTTACGGAGATTTTCGCTATGGTTTCAAGCATTTTATTACAGGCCCTTTTGATGCGGATCGTCTGCGAAAAATGAATTTTGTGCACGTGTCAGCATTGATCAAACGATCGAATTTTCCTGGTTTTGACGACGCAATATTACGTTTTCAAGACTGGGATCTTTGGCTGACAATCACCGAACAAGGGGGACACGGGCTCTACGTACCGGGAGAATCTATGCGATTTTCTACGCAGGAGAAGGGAATTTCTTCTTGGATGCCCAAAGCTTGGTACCACGCCCCATGGAAGTGGCTTCCTTGGATTCGTTCGCGCGTACAGGCCTACGAGGCGGCAAGACGTATTATTCAGGCAAAGCATCATCTCATTTGATCGCATTCTATGTCCTTTCTTGATCAATTTTCTGGAAAAGCGTTCTTATGGACCGTTGCGGGACTCCTGTGTTTGGATGTTCTGTCCTTTTTTGTCCTTCATACAGCCGCTGAACCAATCCTATTTAGTCTCTTTGTTGTGTGTGCCATTGGCGTAAGTGTCTGGAAGCCCGAGTGGCTGTTTCCGATTGCCATGGCCGAGATTATTTCTACGTCTAACGGTCACAGCCTCAATGTTGAGCTTGCGGGTATTAGTATTGGTCTTCGTATTGCATTATTTGGCGTGCTCATGGTCGCGACGCTGATTCACTTGTCGCGCACAAGGAGAAACCCCATTCCAGAACGCTATCGTCTCCCTGTAATCCTGCTTGTTGGCTTAATGCTATATGGTGTCATTCGCGGCCTGCTCTCCGGATATGATCTGCGCATTCTGTATCTTGATGCTAACGGATACCTGGCAATTGGCTATCTCTTGGCGGCGTTTGTGTGGGTACAAGACGCGCGTTCTCGCAAGCGACTCATGCAGCTCGCGGGCGCCGGCGTTGTCGTTATTACGTTTAAAACCCTCCTTTTCTTATTCGTATTTGGTCACCTTCACCCAAAAACTCTAAATCCGCTCTACACATGGATTCGTGACACGCGGCTTGGCGAGATTACGCTACAAATGGGAAATGTGTACCGCATTTTCTTACAATCACAATGGTTTCTTGTTCCGGCGCTTTTTGTGTCGGCAAGCTACATGCTCCTTGCAGAAAAAACACGTGAGAACGGCGTGCGTTACGTCCATCTAGTTGTGTTTGCAGCGATCGTCGCGAGTTTGTCTCGCACGTTCTGGCTTGCACTTGCATGTGCAATTCTCCTATTTGTTGTTTATATCGTTTGGCAAAAAGGATGGCGCACCCTCGCGTCTCGTGTCCCAGACCTCGTCATTACAAAGATTGGAGCCGTAGCACTGTTGTGGATAATTATTGCGGTTCCTATTTTTCAGACCACTGGTACAAGCATCTTTGGATCGCTACTGCGATCACGCGCAACCGGCACAGACGACATTGCATTGGACAGTCGTCGCAAGCTTTTAGGACCGCTTCTCACAAGTATCGCGCAAGAGCCCCTCATGGGCCACGGGCTTGGAACGCAAGTTGTCTATGAGACGTCGGATCAACGCTACATTGACGGGCAGGGAACCAATATCGTCTCCTCCTATGTGTTTGAATGGGGCTGGCTTGATTTGCTTGTGAAGTTTGGCTTGTTGGGCACAGGAATCTTGTTGTATGTCTTCTATGCCATCGCCGCAGACCTGTGGCACGCCTCTCGCGAGGACCGTGCACACACTTGGCTCTATATGGCATTGTTCTTCTCTTTTATTGCATTACTAATTGCGCACATGTTCTCTCCCTATTTGAATCACCCAATCGGGTGGGGGATGATCGCTATTATCGTGGCTCTTGTTCCACGCACAAATCCAGCCGCTCGACAACGGACAAAGGACATAAAGGCTATGCCTGTCTTGCGACCAATGAAGCAACTCACCACACGTCATCACTAGTATGTTGTTTGATCTTGTTGAATCTATAATAGAAAAGGTGGACTGGGAAGACGCCTCGATTAATGTCGACATGGCGTGGAGAAAGGTCGACGAGCTATTTGGTACGGACACTTACCCAAATCCGTAATGTTGTATACTAACGATACGCTCAAATACGCACGCTAACCGTAAGATCCGTCTATGTCACGCCGATGGATTTATTGTCGTCACTCCAGAATATAATCACGGATACCCTGGGGAGCTTAAACTCATGATGGATCAAGCCTACGAGGAATATCGTCGTAAACCTGTAGCAGTAGTAGGCGTATCCAATGGACCATTTGGCGGAGCGCGCGTTGCGGATCTTCTGCGGCCAACACTTACCGCCTACAACCTCGTTGTCAGCAACAAAACCGCGTATTTTCCAAATGTAACTCGTGCAATGAAGTTGACAGCAGATAAAGATGGGGAGCGATTGTCCGGCATGATAACAGATGTCGCCTGGTTCTCTCAAGTATTAAAAGACGCACAAAAATAATTTATGAAGCTACAAGAAAAAAAAGAAGAGCTTGCCGCCATTCAGGCAGAAGCTTCAACAAAAATTGCAGGATACGTCCTTGCGTCGTTTGGACTCGTGGCAGGTCTTGCGTGGAATGAGGCGATTAAAGCACTCATTGAGCAAATATTTCCATCACCCTCTGATTCTATTTTGGCAAAATTGATCTACGCAGTCGTGGTGACAATTTTTGTGATTGCCGTCACTATCGTTGTGACACGCATTACACGTCGTAAAAGTTAGTATGAAGCCATTCTTTATTGGAATACTTGCGTTGCTGCTTGTAGGTGCTGGATGTCAGCCAAATCCCAACAAATATGTCAACGAGGCAACTGTATGGGTAGAAACAACAGCGCCTACGTATCTTTTTGACGGACACGATTTGCAACTTAAGGAGGCGATTCAGGGCGGGTGTTCGTCTTGCTGGGATGTGTATTTGGATTTTGAATCCAACAGCGCAGGGTTTGGCGACCGAACAGACCAAGTCTCTGCGCAGGTCATCACCACCCACACTATGCGCATTCGCTTTTTACAAGGGGAGATGATTGAGGCGATCACGGATCAAATCTACGACGAGCAGAACGCAAAAAAATTGGAATCCATTTTTATTACCGAACCTGAAGTGTAAGACCCTTTTGTGTCTTTGCAACATCCGTCCCGAGGGCGGGTGTTTTGCTTTCAAATTGAAGTTCATCTAATACGAGTTGACCGATAGACGTAAGGCCATTTGTGGTTGTGAGCACAATCGCCTCGTCGCGCGTTGCATCTACATGCGCCTTAAGGATTTTGATCCGCTGCCAACCCTTTGGCGTTTCTACCTCCGTCCATGTACCGGGCCAGGGCGTGTAGGCTCGCACCTGACGTTCCGTATACGCAAAACCTCGTTGCCAGTCAATACGTGCATCGTCTCGTGAGAGCATTTTGCAAAACGTGGCTGCCTCGTGATCTTGGTCTTGTGGGGTGAGGATTCCTTGAATCCAGTCGTTTGCAACATCTGGTAATCGTTGCGCACCCTGATTCATGAGTTCTGGCAGCAATTCCTGGGTTGTTTTAGAGTCCACAGGTAGCTCTGACACGTCCAAAATGGGCCCGTGATCCATCTTTGCGTCCATGACCATAATACACACCCCTGTAAGCGTGTCTCCCGCTAAAATGGTCGCAGGCACAGGTGCTGCTCCTCGCCAACGCGGGAGGAGGGAAGGGTGGATATTGAGCGTTCCATACGGCGGTAAGTCGACGATTGATTGCGGCAAAATCTGACCAAACGCCACCACTACGTGCAGGTCGGCAGCAATCTCGGTAAGCTCTGGCTCGATCTCCTTAGCCTTGGTTGGGGTGAGAACACGGATTCCAAGTGTACCGGCAAGCGCATGGATGGGTGATGTTTGAATGGTTGCGCTGCGACCGACAGGTTTTGGTGGCTGCGTAACAACGGCGACAACCTCAAAACGCGCGTCGTCCACCAACGCTTGTAATCCGTAAGTTGATACCTCCGGCGTTCCGAAGTAAACGATTTTAACCATAGGTTATTTGATTTTGAGATAGGTCAATATCGCAATCGCCGCTATGACCAAAGTAAGGACCGCGATCGCAACCGTAAGCTTGAACATTGCTTTGTTTAATTGACTTGATCGCTCATTCGAGGTCGTGAGCTCTTTCAAAATTCCTCGAACTGCAACATTATCAGTTGTTTCTTGTTGTTGACCGAATGACATACCCTAAACAACCACATCCCCACCGTGGGTGAAGGAGGTGACTTTGTCGATAAATAAAATGCCATCCAAATGATCAATTTCATGTTGGAACACCACCGCCATGATATTTTTAAGCTCCAAGGTTACGGGGAGGCCATCGATTGTACGCGCTTTAACTTTTACTTTTTTGTGACGTTCCACCATGCCATAAATCCCAGGCACAGACAAACATCCCTCCTCAAATGATATTTTTGAGAGTGATCTGGAGACAATCTTTGGATTCACAAACACCGTAGGACCCGTGTCGTCCAAATCCACGACAATAATTCGGTCATGAACGCCTACCTGCGGCGAGGCAATGCCAATGCCGTTATCTTCCTTCATGGCCCCTTTCAATTCCTCGCCAAAGGCTACAAGTTCCTCGGTACCAAAACGCGCCTCATCCACGAGGAGAGATTTTTTGCGTAACTCTGGATTTGGGTTAGTGAGAACGGTCATACAAAACATCATTATCTCTTTTACTCCATGCTATCAGGAGAAACGAACATATCGCAAGATGGCGGCCATGTCAACCATTCCGGGATGTACCCGTTTGGTTCAGTTCGCAACACTAACTCTTGCCCAGAACCGGCACCTGCGTGCTGCACACGGTAGGATTCAATTAGTTCGCGCGAGCCTTGATCCTTTGCACGCACCACATGGAAGTCGCCAAAAGGAGGATAGTGCAGAGTTTTTCGCATATGCAGCTCTTCCGATCGAATCACCGTTGTGGGACCTAACATTTCCTCCACTACGTGTGGCTCACGAGCCTGAATCAGACAAGGAGCATGCGCCGACGCCGCAAAGGAGACCAATCGACGTAACTCCCGCGTGGCCTGTTCTAAGGATCGAAACCCACGATAAATAAGATTATGCTCAGGACGCAACACAATAAGTCCCGCCATATGCGGTTCCAAATAATCCCATTGAAACAATAATGTCCGTGTAACGATCACGATTCCATTTGCCGGGATATTCGTCTGTGCGTTGACTACGTGCACAAACTTATCTGGAAATTCTTTGCGAACCAACTGTGCGAGTGCCTCTACACCAACATAAGCGTCATTATCGGCACGTTGTAGTCGATTGTAAAAAATAACGAGAGGGGCATTTGTCGTGTCCGTTGTGCGAATGAGCGTCAAGGCCTCGATGGATAGCAAATAATGGTCCGACAAGCGCGCACCTGTCTGCATATCAACAATCTGTACATCTGGCGTCTTCCAAACATCAAGCGTAACATCTCCGTCCTCCACGCGAGGGAACACGTCTATCTCTACGGTGGCGTTACTATGTGTATCGCGTCTCGTCGCAAGACACCATCGCGCATCATAATGCGGATTTTGATCCCACTGTGCAAAATCATCTTCACCCGACCCTAACATAACAATACGCGTCGACGCGTGCGGGGGAACGAGTGCGCCGGACCGCGTAGAAATAATCAGTCGACAGGTTCCTTCACGCAGAGCGCACCAAGACTCATAGGCCTCCGTCTTAGATTGTTTGGCGAGAAACAATTTACAGTCTTCTGTAACGATTGTACCGACACGCAACACCGCTTCGGCCATGTGAACATCCGGCACCAATACAAAAAGTGGATCCGTCGTTGTTTTTAAAAGTGCGAGCACAAGCCCTAGCCCTACTCGATCGTTTGGCAGGCAAAGACAGGAATGATGAGACTCAGTTACCGTCGTGAGACAGGTCTTGAGAGTCAATGCCTCTTGTGGCGTAATACCAAACGAACCCCTTTCAATCACCGGCCGCGATTTGTGAATAAAGCGTTTGGGTGGCAAAGGGATAGCGGCAAACAAAATACTTGATAGTGATTGATACGTGCGAACGGCAAGGCGTTGATAAAAATGCACGTCTTCTGTGGAGAGAGCAGGGATCGATAAAATTTTTGTTAAAAAAGCCACACGAGAAAACTCGGACACGTCCATGATAGCCGTCACAATACCGATCACGGGCGTATTGCGCAACGGAACCTCAACAAAAGATCCCACGTCCACCGTGAGATCCTCCGGAATTTGATAGTCATAGGGCTCCACGGAGCGCGGAAACCGACGGATTGGTGCGACCTTACAGTACATTCTGGACTATTTTATGTGTGCAACTATTGTGAGGTATCCAACCCCAAGTGGGTGCTCGTAGGCACGCTCTTCAAAACGACATTCGGTTGTATCAAGGATCCCCCAGAACAAGCGAATGGCATCAAGTTCTTGTCCGCCAATTTCCTCCAGTTCTTTTGTTGTTGGTTTTAACAAGGGAAGAGAGTTGCCATCAACCAGCGCGGTTCGAATAGATTCATCAAACATCGCTGCATGCGGATGAACTCCACCAAGGGAAAGCTCCGACAAACGCTGAGAGAGCTCCGCCACCGCCAACACGGCCACACGTTTTGTGCTGTCATCAATCGCACGTCGAATCACCTCGCCTAACCCAACGATCGCACGCGGTTCATCTACCGGAGCCGTGAGCGGCAAAACACGCATGCCCTGGACGTACTCCTTTAACAACACGAGTGGCACGGATGTAGCATGGTCGAGTGTCTCGTTTGTGGTCATTGTGGAGTGGTAATCCGAATGGCGAACGGCGCGTTGGATCTTGTCGGCAAGGCGCATGTCTGGCGGAAAAATAACATCGTCCCGCAGGTCGCCAAACTCCTTTAAACTTGCAACGTTTGGGTCATGCAATGCGATACCAAGCGCCCGCTCATAGCGTTCACCATGAATCGTTAATAAAACAAGGGTGTCGATATTGAGTGCCATTAGATCCTCTCCAACTGACTTAATGGCATGAATCGTATCCTTCAAAACATCCGTTTGACTTTGTTTTAACCCCTCAATGGCAAAGGGTGGGTGGGGAATAATGGCTGCGTAATTCAACATACTACTGCGTAATACTAAGTAACATTCCCGGCGCATGTACCTCTACGGAAGCGGGTGTTGTTCGAATAATATGTTCCCACTTGTAGCCAAGCCCCAAGAACGTGTCCTCACTAATGATTGGTCGGCGCTTGCCGTCTGAGATCACATATACCGTTGGGTTACCGTCTACCATCACCAGTGTGCCATCGGGAAATGTAATAGCCGCGCCCTCCGAATAACTTGCAAGTTCCTCAATCGTTGATGGACGTACACGCCAGCTCGCATAGCGTGCTTTAAGGATATCCTCGGATACAATGGCATGACGGACACCGTTCAATACATAGAAAAGGGATTTTGTTTCCGGATGTTGTAACACGGCCCCTTGCGGATACGCCGTGTCGTAAGAGATAGATGTGCCCATTTGATAATCCGCAAGGTCCGCCTCCTGTGCGTCAATTACTTCCTCTGGTGCATAGCCAAATCGCGCAATATCGCTCAGTGAGATAAACCGTCGTTTTGAATCATTAACGAGCAAATAGACATCACCCGTTTCAACACGCACCAGTGAGTAATTTGGGAACGCAATTGCCTTACCTTCCTCGTACGCCAAAATCGTACCGTGATCCACCTCGATCACGGAGGCCGGATCGTAAAACGACGCTAAAATGGCCTGACTTGCAATGTGTCGACGTCGGCCGAACTTAATCAACCATATTGATCCATCCTGAATATCTCGCAACAGTGTACCGGACGGATAATCCGCCGTATCAAACCACGTGTTCCAAATCCGCCAAAAGTTTTGGTTTCCCTCAATATGAGGCGTATAGGTATAGAGAGCCGCAGTGGCGTTGTTGACCGGAGTGACTGTGCGACCGTCGATTGTTGTCTCACGGCCAGGTGCTAATCGTGTCTGTGTTTCGCCGAGCTCCTCCAACGCAGGTAAATACCCTAGTCGAAACTGTTGCGCCATACTGTCTACTTGCTTTGCAAATCCCTTGTAGCGAGAGACACCGCTCGCATTTACATTACACGCGTCACACACGGCATACCCTGTAGCCCAATCGTATTGACCTTGTTTCGGCGTGGGATCCGTCACAAGTGATTGCTCCTTTTGCAGCATGACGAGCAAAAAGCGTGGATTCAACAAAAATTCTTGTGACACGCGATAAATAATATCTGACGCGCGTTTAGAAACGCCGTCCAAATCTTGGGCGACATAGCTTCCAAGCGCACCACGTTTGTCTACTAAAAATGCTTGCACGGCGTCTAACGACATAACACTCTTATTGGTCATGTCACGATCGGAAATAATAAAATTGGGATCAAACTCGGCTGCAGACACGCTTAATACAGGCGTGAGCAGGATCGCACATAAGACCCCGAGTGTTCTAAAAGATTTCTTCTCTTTGGATTGGCTCATGGCGTTATTCTACCAGATATCAAATTTGCAAGAAAGAACGAACGTTTATTGACAAGTGGGAGGAAATCGCATACGTTAGGGCAGAAGGAGGTGCGCATGCCACCAACGTCAGTAATTCGGATATGGGATGGGAACGGACGTCAGCTCATGTTGTGCATGGACAAGCCGGGAGAGGTCTCTCTGGCCCGCGATTTCCGATCGGACTGTATTGATCCGCTCACGGTCCAGGGTCGGCTCACGGCGCAGCTAGGGATGCTGGCTTACGGGCCAGAACAGCACGGCACTCGCAAGTTCTTCAAGGACGCCGCGGGGCAGTGGACGGCGTTCCGGGACACGTTCAAGCTGCCGGACGACGGAACCCTGAACGACTGGTACAAGAACGTCCACAGGATCATCCTGGAATTCGTGCGTGGCGAGATTGATCTACTGGGGCTTTTTGCACAACTCAAAGCTCTTGGAGAGGTGATCGGCCTCACCATGAAGCTGGAAGTACACGACCTGCGCTGAGCCTCTGCTCGGCGCACAATTTTTTTCTCCACGTTTGGGTGTATACTGCCCCTACTATGACATTCAACGATTATCAAACAACAGCGCGCACAACGGCCATTTACCCTGATTTAGGATCAAATTACGTCTACCCAACCCTCGGCCTCGTAGGAGAAGCGGGTGAGGTGGCAGAAAAGGTAAAAAAAATCCTCAGAGGCGGGGAAGAGATGACGGACGAACAGCAACAAGAAATCGTAAAGGAACTGGGAGACGTCCTTTGGTACATTTCTAACCTAGCCACGGAGCTCAACATAACATTAGACGAACTCGCCGACCGTAATTTACAAAAACTTCTCTCCCGCAAAGATCGCGGCGTCTTGCATGGAAACGGAGATAATCGATAGCAAAAGAAGGCTCTCAGGCCTTCTTTTTTGTTACCGTGAATGATAGTGCGTTGGTTTTAACGTCTATTTTAATAGTGTGATCTTCTTCTACCTCCTGATTGATAATCATCATAGAGAGGGGGTTTAGGATCTGGTCTTGAATCACGCGTTTGAGCGGACGTGCACCGTAGAGCGGGTCATAACCTGCATCCGCCAAATAAGTCTTTGCCTTATCGCTCACTTCCAACGTCAGCCCCTG
>Ga0066640_10001810_pt1 | contig 12859 bp, 15 predicted proteins | sample CryGeyCG2114_020_2_FD_59505 | JGI IMG/M metagenome (GOLD analysis project Ga0066640, IMG submission 59505) | Groundwater microbial communities from aquifer - Crystal Geyser CG11_big_fil_rev_8/21/14_0.20 | ecosystem: Environmental > Aquatic > Deep subsurface > Groundwater | place: USA: Utah... | reverse complement strand
TGACCGCAAAAGCGAATCGGATTGCTGGCTAACCGAAGCTAAAACGCTTTGCTTAACCGCTTGAGCGGTCTTTAATGCCTGTAGATATTCTTCCTGCGCCACGTATAATTCCGGATCATAGGCAACTTTACCTACAGTATTGATCTGACGCGTTAATTGCCTTTTACTGACTGCTTCGGTCTTGACCCCGATAAACTGCTGGCGATCAGAGCTGATCTGTATACCAGCTTCCGCGCTGGCTGGCTTAGTCATACTATCATGGCCAACCTGGCTGGTTTCCCTGCCTAGCGGCAAGGCAGGCCTCTTCACTAATTTCATTCCGCAGATCGCGCAATCGCCGGGCTTATCAGAAGTAAAATTAGGATGCATCGGGCAGTAATAGACATCTTTGGCAACATCCGCCTTGGCGGCTAAAGTATGCCCTTTAAAAATATGGTAGCGCGTATTCAGCAGATAACCAATACCTACCAAAAGCCCGGCCAAAATAATAAATGTCAAAATACTTTTCTTTTTCATCTAATCCCTCGCTTTTTTAAGAAAGATCTTTCCCTACGCTGCGTTCCAGATCCGCCAGAGAAATTTCTAAATTCGCTATTGCCTCAAAATATTCCATTTGAAAATCCCGCAGGGTCCTTAAACTATCCAATAATTCCAGAAAATCTATCTTGTCTGACTCATATCCGGACCGGGCGGTTTCCAAGGCCGATTGCGCCTGCGGCAGAACACCGGTTTCGTATATTTTAACTAAATTCTTGGCGGCCTCAAATTTTACTAAAGCGCTCTTTGCCTCAAACAAGGTCATATTCTCGCTGGCCTGGTATTCCGCCTTGGCCACGGATAGATTTGCCCGCGCTTCCTTGACAAACGAATCCTGTTTTTCCCAAAACCACAAAGGCACGGTCACTCCCAGCATCCCGGCCCAGGAACCCGGCCTGCCGTTTTTTTCTTCCCTTTTATATTTGATCATAAAATCCGGAAAATATTCCTGTTTGCTTAAAGTATAATCAATTTCGGATTTTCTGACCATTTCCCGGAATGACTTTAACTCCGGGCGGTTGGCTTTGGTCAAACTCAAAATATCTTCTTCTTTAAATTCCGGGCCAGGGCTATTTTTATCTTCTATAGCCAAAGTGGCTGAATCCTGCTGGCGGCCGAGTAAGGATTTAAGCATACTTTGCGCGATCTTTTCTTCCTGCTCCAAAAGCACCAACTGATTGGCCAGCTTGGAATGTTCCACCTGGGCTTTTAAAGAATCCTGCATCCCGGCCTTATTCACCGCGTATTTCTTATTAATTACCTCAATCATTTGGCTAAGCAGTTCCATATTTTCTTTAGTCAAAACGATTTTCTTTTCGCTTAAGAAAAGTTGGAAATAGGACTCTTTGACATCTTTAATGATTTTACGCTGCGCCTCTTTAAATTCCTGTTCGTAAGAATTGGCTTCCTTTTGCGCGGCCTGCTTACGTAAGAATAACTTAGTGGGAAACGGTATTTCCTGAGAAACGCTAAAGGTGCGCATCGGGCTGGTGCTGCCGTTCATTACCGCGTCCATATCCGCGGTGATCTTATCGTATTCATATTCAATTTTAGGGTCAGCTAAAGTGCGCAGCAGCCGTACCCTGGCTTTGGCCGCCGCAAAACGGTATTCGGCTGCCTGCAGCTGCGGATTATTTTTCAGGGCCTCGTCAATTAACAAGCCCAAAGAATCCGGCTGGCCGAAGGATACTCCGCTCAGCGCTAAAAAACAAACCAAAAATAAACTAAAGGCCCTCTTTGTCATATCAGGCGGTTTTGCGGAACCGGGAAATCAGCTCTGCGACTTCGTTAATCTTCTTCTGTTTTTCGCTTTGCGATTTCCCCTCCAAGCCATAGACCACACAGCCCTCCAGATGCTTCTTGAAGATCTCGTTTTCCACCCGGTAGAGCGCTCCGATCACGGAATGGACCTGCGTGATGATATCCACGCAGTAGCGCTTATCTTCAATCATCTTCTGTATGCCGCGGATCTGGCCGGCAATTTTATTCAAATAATCCAACTGCGATTCATGGGTAGTTGTTTGCTTAGGCATTGGTAACCTCCTGATAATCACGACTCATAAACTTATGCGCTCATTTAAGTATACCATACCCCCCTACCCTATGTCAAGGGTAAAAAAATTTATTTTTAAAAAACTCCGGCTACCTGATCTTGGCAAAAAACGCATTTACCGTTGCTAATATTATACTGCAAAACTTCAAAAATTTCACGTTTAATCAAAGTTTTTTTGCAGGCCGGGCAAACTGTATCATTTCCCCTGCCTGAGACATTGCCCAGATAAATGAATTTCAGGCCCGCCCTCTTACCTATATCATAGGCCTGTTCCAATGTTTCCGGCGGGGTAGCCGGATACTTAGCGAAATTGTAATCCGGATGAAAGCGGGAAACGTGCCAGGGCATATTTTTATCAACCCCGGCTAAAAAAGAAACTATACCTTTTAATTCTTCCTCGGAATCGTTCTCGCCCGGAATAACTAAAGTAGTCACCTCTACCCAGATCCCGAGCTCACGCATCAATTTGATATTGTCAAGCACGGGCTGTAAAGAACCGGAGCAGATCTTCTTATAAGCGGTATCCGTGAAAAATTTCAAATCCACGTTTGCCGCGTCTAAATACGGTTTGATCATTACTAACGCTTCTTTGACCATATAGCCATTGGTAACAAAAATATTGGCCAGGCCCTTGGCCTTGGCCAGCTTGGCGATATCCAAGGCGTATTCAAAAAATATGGTCGGCTCAGTATAAGTATAGGAGATACTGCGGCAATTGTTTTTTAAAGCGGCGCTGACGATCTCTTCGGGTGGAACTAGCGGTAAATTTTCCAGTTTTGCCCCGTCTCTAACCGTATTCTGGGAAATCTCCCAATTCTGGCAGAACCCGCAGTGAAAATTACAGCCGATAGTAGCGATGGAATAACTAGATGTTCCGGGTAGGAAATGATAAAGCGGTTTTTTCTCAACCGGGTCCACATGCAGGGCGATCGGCCGGCCGTAAACCTGAGAATATAACACGCCTTCAATATTCTGACGCACTCCGCAAAAGCCGAATTTTCCTTGGGGTACGCGGCATTGATGGCTACAGAGAAAACAGTGGACTAAATTATTACCTAATTTTTCGTAAAGTAAGGCCTCTTTCACCCTGCGCTAAACCTCACTTTTCTGTGAAGCACCCCGGACTAAAGTCCGGGGCTTCCTCCTAAGCAGAAAGCGAAGGATTAAATCCGTAATAGCTCCAGATCCTCTTCTTTAATTACTTCAGCGGTTATGATCTCTTCTTTGTCTTTGCCGGTTTTAATAATGATCTGGGCGCTATTTTCTCCTGCGCGGTCGCAATAAAAAGAGATTATCGCTGAGGCCAGCCGGATCAACTCCGGGTTAAACCTTCCTCTGCCTAAACCACCCGGGCCGTTTACTTTACTTGGCAAAAATAAGTGGTCTTCCGGTCCAGCTAATCCCGCCAACCGCTCATTCTCTTGCTCGTCCTTGCCGACAATTAATTTTGCCTCATCCGATAGCCGGAAATGCCGGCCGAGCTTTAATAATGCCACTTCTTCCAAATTTAGTATACCATACTTAAGCAAATCCTTAACCTTTTTCGCAAACCCGCTGTAAGTCAGAAGGCATCCGCCAGCCGGACAGGGATAATCTTTGATATTAAATTCCGCGGCCAGATCCATCTGCGTCCGGCGTCCGCGGCCGCTGAATTTTAAAAGCTTATCTCTTTTTACCCAGCCCTTTTCTTCCGCAATTGTCGGCGGTAAAAGCTGAGCGGAAAGCGGCCTCAATACTAATCCCTCCATGTCGCTTTCTTTATCAATCAATTTCAAAGTATGTTTAAGCTGAGACATTGGCCGCTGGCCAACCACCTCTCCGGTAATAATAAATGAGGCCCCGGATGAGAGCATAAATTCCCTGGCTTTTTTGAATTTTAAAATACGGCAATCAATACAAGGGTTCATATTTGAGCCAAAGCCATGCTTGGGGTTTTTAAGCACTGCCAAAAAATCTTCGCTGATACTCATTACTTTAAATTCTATTCCGAGGTTAGTTGTTGCCTGCTGGGCGTGCGAAACACAGCCCTTGCCCGCCTTGCCGTCACAGAGGCAAAACGGCGTCTTAAAATTCAGGCCGACCAGCTCAACACCCTGGTCTTTGATCAACTTTACCGCCAGGGTACTGTCTAAGCCTCCGGAAACTAAAGCGATCGCTTTCATTTTATCAATCTTACATAAATTGATTGGGCCAGGGCCTTATCTACGGCAAACTGGCTTTGGCCGATCTGAAAAACATAGGAAGGAAATTTCTGTAAAAGCGCGATGGACACTCCGGGGATAGCGCCGATACTGATCAATTTCTGCATCTGGGCCGTATCTTTGACTTCCAGATAAGCGATCTTCCCCTTTTGTTTTACTTCTAAGTCGGACAGGCGCGCCAAAAATTTAAGCAAGCCCTTATCTTTTTTTTCCAGACAGCATTTTCCCGCAGGAATGAGCTTGCCGTGCGGGCATTTCTGCGGATGGCCCAGCAGCGTGCAAACATTATCCTCCAGCCCTTCATGTAAAAGATGCTCAAATTTACAGCTCACTTCATCAATAATGCTTTTTTTAATATCCAGCACATCGGCGAACAACCGCTCAGCCAGCCGATGACGCCGCACGCAGCCCATGGCCTGTGATTTTCCTTTTTCCAAAAGATGGATATGATCGGTATCCCGGCGGATAAAACCTAATTTAACCAGTTCTTCCACTGCCGGGTCATCACGCTCCGCGCCCAGGCCCAAGGGTTTATTGCCCTGTTCTTCCTGTTGTATCCAAAGCGCTTCTAATATTTCCTCCGCGCGTTCTGAAATCATGTTTTATCCTTTCTATTTTCCCCTGCTAAGCGTTTTAGCCATTTTGGCACAGCCGGCGTTTCAAAGCCGCAGTTCGGGCACCTGATCAATTTACAGCCCTTGGTCATAGGGCAACTTTTACAAGCTGCTTGGCCTTGCGCTTGGTCAAATTCATGGCCGCATAAGCTGCATTTCATAGATTGATCCCCAAAATATTCAATACTAAGTTTACCACAAATCCGACGGAAAACGAGAAAAAGAGAATAAATGCCGAAATACCTACCCCGGTCTTCCATCCCCTTTCCTTGACGTTCATCAAAAATTGCGCGATGCAGGGTAAAAATAAAGTCAAGGTCACGCAGGCGACTACTAATTGATTACCGGTAAATAACCCCGCTTTTTTAATATCATACAACCCGGCAGCGCCATAATCCCGTCGGAAAAATCCGAATAAGAAAGCCACCGCTGCCTGGTCAGGCAGGCCCATCCAGCGGATCGGATACTCTAAAACCCTGGTCAGCAGTTTGAACAGTCCGGATAATTGCCCCAGCCAGATCATTACGCTGGCAAAAATAAACATCGGGAAGATCTCCTTAAAATACCATTGCACACGGGTATAGGTCTTGATGAACACGTTGGAAATTTTTGGCAGCCGTAAAGGCGGGATCTCCATATAAAATGACGGCGCCTCTCCCGGCAGGATCCGGGAAGAAAGAAACCCAATCAAAAGAAAAACTAAAGTTAAAACCCCAGCCCAAAGCAACAGCCCTCGATGGTTGCCTTCCATCAAAGATAAGATTACTCCTAATTGGGCTGAACAAGGCACGGCTAAAGCAAGCAGTATGGTGGCGATCAACCTTTCCCTTTTAGTCGGCAGGGTGCGGGTTACCATGGTCGCCATAGTATCGCAGCCCAGGCCCAGTACCATGGGAATAACCGCCCTTCCGGTAAGGCCGATCTTTTTAAAAATCCTGTCTATGAGTAAAGCTAGCCGCGGCAGGTAGCCAGTGTCTTCAATTATGGCAAAGGCAATAAAGAAGGTTGTAACAATAGGCAGGATCAAAGCCACGGCGTAGCGCACGCCTAAAGTAATTATCCCATATTCTCCCACGAATAAATCACGCAGTATGCCCCAGTGAATGATAGAAGCAAAAATCTGCGTAATCCAGGGATTGATAATTTTTTCAAAGATATCCGTCTCAATGAAATCCACCACTGTGCCAGCGCCGAATTCTCCGACAAATTTATAGATGCCGTAATAAAGCACCAATAACAGAATAGGCACGCCGGTAAGCGGATTGATCATAATCCGGCTGAGCTTTTCTTTAAAGGGCAGCCCGATCTTGGGCGAATACTCTATCGCTTGGCTGGTAATATTATTTGCCTCTTCCTGCCGGCGCAGGGAAATAATATAAGCCAGCGGATTGTGGTATTGCGCTTTGGTATAATTGATGATCTCCAGAATCGCGCCAAATTCCTGCGGCTGGCGGGATTTGACCATGGAAATAATTTGGGCGTCTTCCTGGAGTAATAATAAACCCATTGCGCGCCGCGATAAACCGTAATCTTCCTTTAATAAAATCTCTATTTTCCCCAGGGAAACCTCTAAGATATCGCCCTGGTTTTTAAACTTTGGCCCGAGCATATTCTTCCATCCTCCCTTTTAAAATATCAATCCCCCTGCCGGTAGTAGAAACCGTGGCGATCACCGGGACCTTTAAGTCCTTTTCTAACTGGCTGATATTTATCTTCATTCCCATACTCTCTGCCTCGTCAATAATATTCAGGACCAAAATGATTGGCAGGTTAGCTTCGATCAATTGTAGCGTAAACCCAAGCATCCTTTCTAAATTCTTGGCATCCACGATATGAATAACCAGATCGGGCTTTTCCTGGAGCAACAAATTCCTAGCCACCTTTTCTTCTTCGGTGATGGGAAGCAAAGAATACATCCCAGGGGTATCAATCACTTCAAATTCTTGACCGCCGATTTTAGTTTTACCGCGGGAAACTTCCACCGTGGTGCCGGGATAATTAGACACCGTCACATAAGCGCCGGTAAGCTGATTAAAAAGCATGGACTTGCCGACATTCGGGCTGCCGACAATGGCGATCTTCTTCAGGCCAGCCGGCAATGCCTCATTAGCAGTACAACAATAACGCGCCGGGTTAAACCAAGAAAATATTTTTTTGATCACGCGCATTGATCTCTCCTTTAAGGATGTCTCAAAATGGATAAACCAAGGTAAATACTACCGAGTCATTCGCGTCGGTGTTGGTGCCGACCAAGGTACGCTGGTAAGCTAAAAGCGTTTGGATTTTTTTATTGGACCAGCCAATGCCGGGGGATACGATTAAAGAGTTGACATCCGAACTAACGGCTTTAGCGCCGTCCTCTTTTTTATCGGACTGCAAAAAACCATTAAATTCTAACACAAGATTAAATCCTTTGTCCAGGAAATATTCCACTCCGAAGTCATAGTTAAGGTATTGGCCATGCAGCGTCCTAACGCCATCCACCTTAACTTTCTGCGGAAAGCTGTAAATAGCATCGGCATGAAACAGGAACGGCTTGAATTTCTTAGTCAGCAGTATGCCGAAGCCATAGTCCCAGGAGCCGCCTCCTGAGCCAGCGCCCATTAAATCTGTGCCCAGCTTATCAAGGTTAGCTTTCTGGTATTTGCCGGTCGGCGTTTTTATTTGCAATAAACCGGTTAGATGCGGGAACAATTCCTTTTCTTCTAGAGCGCAATAGCGCAAAAATAAATAACTATCCCCCAGGCCGCCGGAATGAGCGCTCAAACCGTCCTGCTTTACATAGTTTTGCTGGTAAACTGTCTGAGCATCGACTTCCAGCCGGTCAGTCAGCCCATATTGCATAAATAACTGCTCCTGATACTGGTATTTTTTATCTCCCTTGGCTAGCGAATTATAATCCCCTGCGGAATTAAAAGTTCCGCGCGTGCGGTTATAGATGAAAAATGGCTGAACCACAAATTTTCCCTTGCCGCAAAGCGGCGCGGTCCAGGTAGTGACCGGACCGGCAGAAACCGGCTCCCATTCATCCGCTGCCTTATCTTCGTCACCGTGGGCAAAACTAAAACTCGCCTGATTTAACAATAGGTGACTAACAATTACTAAAATTAACGCGGCCTTCTTTTTCATGGATACACCTTCTTCTTAAAATAATACTCCCACGATTAATCGTGTCTGCAGGTCATCCGCCGCATAATTTAAACCAAACGCGGCACCCAAGGCGGCCCAGATCCTGCCGTGCCCGAAAGACAACGTGGGCCCGAGGTAATATTTTTCTTTGGAATAATTACCCTTGGACTCTATCCCCAAGGTAAAAGCCGGAAAAAAGCGGTAATTGATCCCGGCGGCATATTCGCTCTCGGTTTTACCCCTGCTTTCCAGGTCCCTTTTAGCGATCTGATTATAACTTAGGTTGAAATCTTTGATATCCTTGGCCAAGACCACCTTTGCCTCCACCACATTCGGCTCAGAGAAATTCCCGCTGCGGATATACTCAAGGTATAAAAGCGGGTCAACGATAAACTGGCCTTTTTTGCCGATCTTATACCGGGTACGCAGCTTAAAACCGTCGTATCTTCCGTCATTTTCTGCCTTTTTGTTCTTGAACTTATACATTTGATACATTGACACATCCCAATTATCGGTGATGCCGTATTCCAATTCCACCCATTCCTTGATGGTGTTGATATTGGATTTGCTCATATCCGGCACTTCTGTGGTAACATAATTTTCCAGCTCCCACATCCCCTTGGGCATGGTCACATATTCATAGGTCCAGACATAGCTTCTCCGATCGGCAAACGCCTGGCCGTGAACAGCCAAACCCATTACTAAACTAATCAACAATAACATGCCTTTTTTAAACATCTTATTCCTCCTTTTTTGCTGGTTATTGAAAATGATTTTCAACTGTATCCCAAAAAAAATTACCCCCCCTTCCTACCGGCGGCAGGCTTCTTTCCGGCCAAACGACAGGCCTGGCAAATGCCGAATATTTCTAATTTGTGTTTTGCTACGTCAAAAGAATACTTTTTTGCCATCTCTTCCTGAAGTTTTTCTATGCGCGGGTCAACTACTTCCGTGAATTTGCCGCAGCGCTGGCAGATCAGATGGTCGTGATGCTTATGGTTATATTTATGCTCATACCTCACCACCCCGTCACCAGTATCCAACTCAGAACAAAGCCCGGCCGCGGATAATATCCTTAAAGTCCGGTAAACCGTAACATAACCAATACTGCTGAATTTCTGCTTTACCAGTTTATATAATTCCTCGGCGCAAAGGTGCTTCTCGGTTTCCAGAAAGACCTCTAAAATATACCGCCTCTGCGGAGTCCTTCTCAGGCCCTGGGATTGAATATAATCGTCAAAAATCTGAAATTCTTTTTTCATGGTTGCCGGTTCTTTTATTGAAAACCATTTTCAAGAATAACATAAAAAAAATATTTGTCAAGTTATTTTAAATGAGCGGATAACTTACGCGGCTAAAGGGAGCGTAAGTTACAGCCCGCCATAATACTTGGAGGGCGTCCGCGAATTTATACCGCGCCTGCTAGAAAATTCCTATTTTTTTATTCTGGGAATTTTCTGGCGTTTAGGCGCGGTACTTTATCTGACAGGTGTTACAATAAAAACATACCTCAGGATTTGACTGCCAATATTTTTAACGTTGTGTTTAGTTTGCGCAGGAATATAAACCAGGGAATTAGGGGGTACGGCCCGGGCCGGACTTGGCGCACAGGAAATTTCTGCCTGGCCGCTTAAAATTATCAAGGCCTCTTCCTTATCTTGGGTAGAATGTTCGCCGATCTCTTCGCCCGGGGCCAAAACCACCAACCCGGCTTTCATCTTCCGGGTTTGCTCTCCGGATGCCAAAAGGCGCTTATATTTTTCCGCGCTTTCTAATATAATAACTTCCATTAAATTCCCGCCAGCATTACAAAAACACCGGTTAAAGCGATCACCAGCCCGGCAAAGGCATGGGAATATTTTTCTATCGCGTGGCTTTTAATCAGCTGGATCCCCATAAAAGCCAAAATTGTCTGCCCTAGCATCATTATAATCGTCACTAAAGAAAAAATCACGCTGACTAAAATCACCCCTGTCCAGCCGTAGTTATAACCCAGAAAAACCAGGGGAACCAACGGCTCGCATGGCCCGAAAATCACTACCGCGAAGATTGTCCAGACAGCTACCGTTTTTTTACTGAGCGCTTTTTCGTCCAGATGATGATGGTGATGGTCATGTTCCCTGGCTTTTTTTAACCCCCAAATCATATAAGCAATGCCAAAACCGATCAAGAGCCAAAGCACTACTTCGCCGCGATGGCCTTCAATATTTTTTAATTTTGACAAGCTAAAACCCAGGATGATCCCGATTACGCTGAAAATTATGGATATCCCCACATGCCCGATCCCGGAAAGCAAAGTAAACCAGAAAAGCTTAAGTTTGTTCCATTTTTGCGCTTTGGCGATCGCGGCAAAAGGCATCCAGTGGTCAGGAGCTAAAGCGTGGACAAACGCAATGGATAAAGTAGAAATTAGTAAAATCCACAAAGAATTACTCATCTGGAGACATCATGGAAAGGTTGCGGTCAATAAATTCTATCAATTTTACCTGCGCAACCGGGCTGATATCGTAAAAAGCAATGCCCATGCCCGGGTAAAGGTGCGGCTGGATCTGCTTATCGCAAAGCCAGACTACTTTGGCATCCAGCTCCAATTCCTCATCTTTCGGCGGGACCTTAAAGGTTAAAACCACGTCATCCTGCAGTTTAAATTTATTACAGCCAAAAAGATACGCCCCTACTCCGCTTAAATTCAGGATTTCCACGCTGTAGCCAACCGGGCCGCGGCCGCTTTTATTTTTTATGGTTGCTTTCAGGCCCAAAGGCAGCCGTTTAAAACGGCGGCGCAGGTTCATTTTTTTGATCTCTGCAAAGGCCTTGTCTTCGCGAAAGCTGGCTACTGCCTGGTCTTCGGTGCCGAAAATCTCAATTGCCCGATCAAGGCCGGTAATAGAAAGCAGATTTTTCAAATGCGCCGGCACATTAACGAATTTCATCCTGCCTTCGTTATTATCCACTTCTTTAAAGGCAATAGCGATCACCGAAACGCCCATGTAATCAATGGTATTGACGTCTTCAAAATTCAAAAGCATATCCGAATAACCGTCGCGCAGGCACTGGCCGATGATCTCTACCAGGTTAGCCGAATTAACATCGATCACGCCGCTAATATCCAATACCACCACGTTATCTTTAACGCGGATTTTTATCTCCATTGACATAATCTTATCCCCAAACCTGCCACACTTACAATGCGTGGTTGGTTAATTTAACCCAAGCAGGGTTTCTTGCCTTTGTTGGCTTTTTTAGAGCGCCAGTTCAATTTTCCTCTTCTTTTGCGTTTTCCACCCATTTTTTTCTCCTTCTTTAGATCCCTGCCGGCAGGCAGGCTTCGCCTTGCCGCTTTGCGGCAGCTCAGGATAAATTCGCCCAGGCGGCTTATGTTAACTTTGTTCCATAAGTCGCGGGCTCATTTAATATTTATAATACTCTTGCCCGGTTTTTTGCGCGATATAACGGACCGTATCTGCCAGGCAGAGCCGGATGGCCTTGCCCATTGCCGCGTCGTTATATTCGCTTAAAATATTCTCTAACTTTAAACTGCCTATAGGCCCTAAACCAACCGGCAGGTTATTATCCGCGGCTTGGGCCTTGATCCGGGCCGCGTCCAAGACCTTGGAAGTAACCGCGTCCACAATACGGATATCCCAGGCAATATGCGCTTTATTAGTCATATTCCCTAATAACCCGCCTAATTCTCCGCTGGCAAAACTGCCGCCGCCGCCCACGCCCGAGCTTCCGCCTGAACCCTGCGGCTGGAATTCCACCACGCTAACGCTGATAATCAGGTCTCCGGTTTTTTCTACTTTAAAACGCCCGGTCTCTACTAAACTTACCGATAATAATTGATGCAGGGCAGTGCCGATTTCATTATTGGCCTTGGTGGTCTTAATTTCAAAATCGGCTATGGCCAACTGGGCCCTCTCTCCGTCAAAAGGCGGCAAACCGGAAATACCTTTTGGCTCAGCCGGTTTTCTCATCAGGCCAGCGCAGCCAGACAAAGATACAAGGCACAAAACACCGGCCAGGAGCAAAAGATCATTTTTTAAATTTTTTATCATCCCATCACTTATAATAACAACCTCTCTAACTCGCGTCAATAGAAAGTATCAAGGCATCAAAGAATACCGGCTAATTCGCTGATCTTTTTAATGATCAAGCAGGGCTTCTCTTTTTTGATCTGCGACAATGAACTTGAGCCGGTGGTAACGATGATAGTTGGGATCCCGGCACGGCGGCCGGTCTGACTGTCAATTACCATATCTCCGACAAAAACCGCTTCGGTGTTCTTAATTTTAAATTTGCGCAGTATTTTAATTAGAATTTCCGGATGCGGCTTACCGGCGTTAAGTTTATCAGCGCACAGGACATAATCAAAATATTTATCCAGCTGCAAATGCTTCAATAGAATTAAAGAAAACTCGGTTGGCCGGTTGCTGGCTACTGCCAGTTTATAACCACTTGCTTTCAGCCGTTCCAACTGGGGGTAGACCCCCGGGAAAACGCGGGAAAGCTTGATTAGGGCCTGGCGGTGGTGCCGGCGATATAAGGCGATACCGTGGTCAATCTTATCCGCTGGCAAAAAAGGGGCCAAAAGGTTGCGGTCTCCCCAGCCAACTGCCCGGCGGATCACCAACCCCGGTTGTCGGCGGCGGTTAAGCTTTTCCATCGCGTAATTAAAACTACTGATGATCGCCGGATAGGCGTCGATGATAGTACCGTCTAAATCAAAAATAACCGCTTTTACTTTTGGCATCGAAAAAAAGGCAGGCATTTTATTATGCCTGCCTTTGCTTAAATATTATGCTGGTTTAATTACTCACTCGGTG
>Ga0066640_10001809_pt1 | contig 12861 bp, 14 predicted proteins | sample CryGeyCG2114_020_2_FD_59505 | JGI IMG/M metagenome (GOLD analysis project Ga0066640, IMG submission 59505) | Groundwater microbial communities from aquifer - Crystal Geyser CG11_big_fil_rev_8/21/14_0.20 | ecosystem: Environmental > Aquatic > Deep subsurface > Groundwater | place: USA: Utah... | reverse complement strand
CGCCTTGAAAGCCCTTAAAAAACACGATATTGTATTTATACACGTGGAAGCGCCGGATGAGGCGGGACACGAAGGGTCTATACCTAAGAAAATCAGAGCGATTGAATATTTTGATCGATTAGTAGTGGGAACGGTGGTTAGGGGGCTAGGTAGCTTGGTGGCTAGGATTCTTGTTCTCCCAGATCATCCGACACCGATCAAGTATATGACGCATACGCGCGACGCTGTGCCGTTTGTGATGTGTGACATGAATGACAAATTAAAAATGTCAAATGTCAAATGTTGGAGCTATAATGAAAAAGAGATTAAAAAATCCAAAGTTAAAGTTAAAAAAGGACATGAATTAATGCAGAAGTTTATTGGAGGGAAAATATGAAGGTTGCAATAGTTGGTCTGGGGTTAATTGGCGGCTCAATAGCCCTGGCCTTAAAAAAGAGTACCCGAGGGAGCGAGCTTACTATTATAGGGATACCGAGGCGCGAGGAGACTTTGAAAGAGGCTCTGGAGAAGACAATTATTGACGAGGGGACTATTGACCTTAAAAAAGGGGTCTCTGACGCTGACGTGGTTTTTATTTGTACACCGATTAGTTTGGTTACTCAAATTATTGATGAAATTGGGCACTCCTTAAAGCCGGGTGCGATTGTGACTGATGTGGCTAGCTCAAAAGAGAGTATTGTGGCTAAAGCCGAGAGCCTGCTTCCGCCCGAGGTCTTTTTTGTTGGTGGCCATCCGATGGCAGGACGAGAAAAGGTGAAACTGGCTGCGGCAGAGAGCGGACTTTTTAAAGACAGGATCTATATCTTGACTCCGACTAAAAAGAGTGACCGTCATGCTGTTAAAGCGCTGACAGATTTGATTACCCTTTTAGGGGCAAAAATTTTAAAGCTTGATCCTGTTGAGCACGACCGGGTTGTGGCTGCGATCAGCCATATGCCGCTGGCTATTTCTGCGGCCCTGGTCAATACCATTGCCGAGCATAAGCATCACCAAAAAGAGATGGTCACCTGTGCTTCTACCGGATTTCGCGACACCACCAGGATTGCCTCTGGGGATCCGGCCCTGGGGATAGATATGTTTTTAACCAATAATGAGGCGGTGCTGGAGATGATTGATGAGTTTAAGTCGGCGCTGACCCGGCTTGAAGCGGCAATTAGGGAGCATGATACTGATGCTATTGCCAAGCTTTTGAAACAAGCGCAAAATTTTAGGGACGATATTTATCGATGAGTAAGATTGTCGGCTATACCCAGCGTAAAAGGCGCGGCCCCTTGAAGATCCTTTGGGTTGCCCTTTTTGTTTTGGTGATATTGTTTTTTGCCTGGCTAGTCTCAATTGATCCGGCCAAGCAAAAAGAGATCAAAAAACCTGCTGTAACAACAACGCATAAAAAAGCTGTCACAACCACTACTATTCCTGTTAAAGTGACTACTACCAGCATTGTCAGCATACCCAGCACAACAAATACAATTGTGCATTCTGCGTTGCAAGTTCAGCAGACAGGTGAGATTAAAGTTGTTAGCCAAAAATTTGCTAAAGGGTTAATTGATAATTCTGTGGTTGACGAAACAGATAATTTTAAGGCCGAGGAGAAGATTTACTATTACACTGTCCTTGATTCAATCAATGTCCCTTTGAATATTGTTCATGTTTGGTATGAGCCGAGCGGGGCTGAATACTTTTCTATCAACCTAACAATTAGCCGCCAGCCAGGGGGGACTTGGAGCATGCTGACCTTGCCGCCGGTGTCAGACGGGACCTGGACTGCTAAAACAATGGTCAATGGGAAAGTGCTGGCGGAAAAGAAATTTACTGTTAAATGAACAGGTTTTTTTTGGCGTTTGGTATTTTATTTTCTGTGGCTCTGCTTGCCATGGTTTTTGTTTTAGTTTCTTGTACCGGCCGCCTGGTGGTCGAAGACCAGCCTGTGTTGCTTAGCCCGATCAATAACAGCAGCGAAGCGCTTGGCTTAGGTTCCTTATTTAGGGCGCCGGCACCGGCTTACAGCAATGGCTACCATAAGGGGATAGATATTTCTTTTACAGCTGAAGCTAGTGTTGTTGCTGCAGCCACCGGAGAGGTTGTTGAGGTCAATGACAGCAATGACAGTTATGGCCCGATCAAGACAATTACTGTTAGATATAATGACAAGTATCAGGTTAAATATGTTTTTGAACCGCTTTTGCGCTTATCGATTTCGATGGGGACTAAGCTTCAGCCTGGCCAGCTAATTGGCACGCTAGGGGTGCGCGAGGTTGATGGCCGTGCTGTTTCCTGGCTCCACTTTGAGCTTGATGAATACGGCCAAGCGGTTTGTCCTGTCCAGTTTATGTCGCAGGCTGCTCGCCAGCAGTTTGAAGAGCTTTATAACTTAGACCCTACCGAAGGGTTAGTTGACCCGTGTTATGAACACCCCACAGGTTGTCCCTCGCTTCATTAAATAAGTTGAGCTATAATAAATCAGATGGTTCTCAAAGTTAAAAAAGCTAATAAAATCAAGGGTGAAATTACGGTCCCAGGGGATAAATCTATTTCTCACCGGGCGATAATGCTCGGTTCGCTAGCGAATGGTGAAACCTCTATTAAGGGTTTTTTGTCCTCTGCAGACTGTTTAGCCACGATCGAGTGTTTTAGGGAAATGGGAATTGAAATTCTAATGTCTAATGCCGAATGCCTAATGCCGAATGAAGGTAAAATTATTGTAAAGGGTAAGGGGCTGAAGGGTTTACGTAAACCAAAGCGGATATTAGATGTTGGCAATTCTGGAACAACGATTCGTTTAATGACAGGGATTTTGGCAGGGCAGGAGTTTAGCTCTGAAATTACCGGTGATTCTTCCATTCAAAAACGTCCCATGATGCGGATTGTTAAGCCGCTGCGAGAGATGGGAGCAGATATCAGAGGAGCAGAAAAGCAGAAAAGCGGAAAAGCAGAAATTTATGCACCGCTTCAAGTTCAAGGCAAACCTTTAAAGGGCACGACCTATGAACTCCCTGTTGCTTCTGCCCAAGTTAAGTCTGCGGTTATGCTGGCTGGACTTTTTGCTGAAGGGGAAACCCGCGTAATTGAGAAAAACAAGTCGCGGGATCATACGGAGCGAATGTTCGAATACTTCGGGGCCAGTAATAAAGGGTTTGAAGGGCGAGAGATTGATGTGCCGGGTGACTTATCTTCTGCTGCTTTTTTCTTGGTGGCTGGGCTTTTGGTGGCTGGGTCAGAATTAACTATTAAGAATGTTGGTTTGAATCCTACTAGGACTGGGATTATTGATGTGCTTCATAGAATGGGAGCAACGCTCGAGGTTTCTGATGAACGAATACTTTCTGGTGAACCGCGAGCGAATGTCCAATGCCCAATGTCCAATGTCCAATTAAAAGGAATAAAGATAGATGGCGAAATCGTACCCAGAATCATTGATGAGTTCCCGATTATTGCAGTAGCAGCGACTCAAGCAGAAGGGATAACTGAAATTCGCGGGGCTCGCGAGCTTCGTGTTAAAGAGTCTGACCGGATTGCGACAATTTCTTCGGAGCTGCGAAAAATGGGCGCTAATATTAAAGAATTGGATGATGGGATGATAATTGAAGGTCCAACAAAGCTTAAAGGGGCGAAGGTAAGGAGTTACGGTGATCACCGGATTGCGATGTCCTTGGCCATTGCCGGACTTATAGCTGAAGGCGAGACAGAAATTGATGATGCCGCTTGTATTGAAACCTCGTTTCCAGGGTTTGAAAAGCTACTCCATGAAATCCTCGTTTAACTACCGAGTTATTTATAAGGACACAGATGCCGAAGGGGTGGTTTATTACGCTAATTACTTAGGCTTTTTTGAGCGGGGGAGGACGGAATTGCTTAGAGAGATGGGAATTGACCTTAAAAAATTGCGGGATGAGGAGAAGATTGTTTTTACTATTACTAAAGTCGAGTGTGACTACCTAGCGCCGGCCTTATATGATGATGAAATTACGGTAACGACAGAAATTGCCTCAAAAACCAAAGCTAGAATTATCTTTAAACAGGAAGTTTTACGAGGCGATACCCTGCTTGTCAGGGCGAACATCACTGCCTGTGCTGTATCGCTGGAAAACTTTAAGCCGCAGAGACTCCCTAAGCAGATTTAGTTTTCGGCATATCAGGTTGATTCGCAATAACTTCGATTCTTCCCTGAACAGGTCGATGGCGTGATTTACTTGGCAGCGTTTCTTCTTCCCTTTCTTCTTCTTTAAGCTCCGGCATGATCCCTTTAATTACTTCAGGAATTGTTTTAAGAGTTGCCTCTTCTGGTCTTATAAGCATTTCAGCGACATAGGCAAAACACTCAGTGGCAAAAACTTGGAAACCAGGCTCTCTCATGGCCATAGTTTCATTAAAATAATTGATTATGAGAGAGATGTGTTTTGCCTGGCATTTTGCAGCAATTTCTGAAAAGAAATTTAGCAAATCGGGGGCAGCTTGTTTTTCCTTATCAGTGATTGGCATGGTGGCGGCTTTATAAACTCTAAATATTTGTCTGGCAAAAGCTTCTCTTTGTTCTCTGGTAATCCCGCCGCCAAAATAAATATCGTGGGCTATTTCGTGGACAAGAGTAATTATGGCTGATTGGTTTGGAACGAGAAGGACTCTTCTTTCCGTAGAAAGATAGTCTTTTGTTCCTCTGAGAACCTGTCCATATTCTGGATTATTAGGATCAGGGTGAAAAGAATAGAGGCCAACCGAAGCTCCTTTAACCTGAAGCCTGGTGCAATCGCGGTAGGCAGCTTTATCCATAGTGCCAATTAGGCAGCCTTGTTTAAACAACTCCGCTTTGTAGCCGAGCGAGCAAAATAATTGAGGTGTAACAGCAAAAAATTGGGCAAAAAATTTCCTGCCGGCGACAGTAAACTCGCCGGGAAAATGATACTTGGCAATAGGTCTTCCAGAGGCAACTTTCATATCAGTATTATCGTATATTTATCACTAATTCTTGCGAAAAATTTCAGTTTTTGGCCTTATAAAATCGACTGAAATTTATTTTTGACTTGCTAGAAAGATAATTAAGATGAAAGTTGGTTTAAGGTTAATTTTGGCAAGTTTTGCTGGGGCACCAGGGCTGCGAACTATGCCGCCTATGAGAAAAGAAAATGGGCCAAAACCTACTATAATCCAATCGGAAATGGCACAGCCGCTGCATCCGATCCTTGATCTTGATGGGGAGGAGATTGGTTTCCTCTTTTGGCATGATGAGAGACTTTTTTGCTTTGATGCAGCACCTGGGCCAGCGCTTTTGTTAACTAGAGAGGCTTCTGCCAATAATGAATTTCCTTTGGACTGTCCAGAATTTAATATTAATGTTTATGGTCGATTTGAGCGAGAGGGCGATCTGATTTTTAAGCTACGCTCACGATTTATAACCTTTGCCCGTGCTCCTATCCAGGCAAACCCAACCCTCTGGCCGGTGTGGGAGGTGGGGGAGAGGGTTGAGGATTATCGGTTGGTGGGATTGGTGGAAACTCCTATTGAGACAGCAAGATAACATTTTCCACATGCGGGGTATGCGGAAACATGTCGAGCGGCTGGCACTTTTCAATCTTATAGCCGAATTCTTTTAATATTTCTACATCATGATGCTGGGTCTCTGGGTTGCAGGAAACATAGACGATCTTTTTTGGTTTTATCTCGCCAATCTTGTGCAAAACCTTTTTGTTAACCCCTGGTCTTGGCGGATCAACCACTACAATATCAAACTTACCCTCTAAATCATTGATTACCTTTTCTGCCCGACCGGCCAGGGCTGAATAAGTACTGATATTATTTAGTTTCGCATTCTCTTCAGAGAGCTTGGCCGCCGGCTCGTTCTCTTCAACCCCAATTACTTGCTTGGCTTTGTCAGCGAGGGAGAGACCAATGCTGCCGGTGCCGGAATATAGGTCAAGCAAGGTTTCTCCGCCTTGCAGATTAGCGAATTCTCTGATAATCTCGAGCAGTTTTTCTGCGGCATGGGTGTTGGTTTGGAAAAAAGATTGGACAGGGATGTTAAATTTTAGGCTGCCGAGCTGTTCAATCAAGTGGTCTTGCCCGCGTACTGCCTGAATATCTCCGTAGCTGCGGTCAGCCGGGGATAAATTAATGCTCCAAGTGATCCCTTGGACTAAATCTTGCATTTTTTCCCAAAGTTCGTCTAGCGGGAAGACAACTTTATCGGAAGTGATAATATTGAGGACAGTATTTTTAATATTTTTCCCTTCGCGGATAACGACATGCCTCATCGGGCCGCGGGTTTTGTTGGGGGGGGCGTAAATATAGCCGTCGAGCTTTTTGAACTGCATAAAATAGCGCAGCCTGTTTAAAATGTTGTTGCTCTCTTCTGACAAAAGCCAGCATTTTTCAATGTTGATGATCTCAAACTTGTTCTTTTTCAAGCCAATAGAGTAGTTGGGACCAAAGGCATAGTCCATCCGGTTGCGGTAGAAAAATATTTCCGGGGAGCCGATGATAGGGGAACACTTGCCAAAGAGGGTTTTAACTTTTTCCTCTTTGTCTTTTAGTTGCTGCTCATAGGGGATATCCTGGAATTTACATCCGCCGCAGGAGCCGAAGTAGGCACAAGATTGATTAAATTTCACTGATGACGTCAAAGCCTTTGTAGCTGCCGGTTATGGCCAAGGCGATGATCTTGCCTCGACAGATTTTTCGGTGCTGTATTTGGGCGGCGGTCTCATTAAGAGTGGCTCCGGAGCCAACTGCGTCGTCGATGAGCAGGATGTTTTTGTAGCTTCCGTTATCGTCGACTACAATTGTATTTCTGGCATTTTCGATCCGGTCGTTTAACTTATTAAGGGTTTTTTGCGGGACTACTACCGGTGTTTTAATTTTAACGATAGACAGCGTTTGGAGTGGTAGCTTAAGATGTTTTTGCAGCTCTTTCATAAACTGGACTTCTCTTCTTACCGTAGGCGGGATAAAACCAACCCCATCAATGTCATATTTGTTTATGATTTGCTCAATTCCGGGCTTAATTGTTTTTATCAAAGACTTGATCTGTTGTCGGTCCTGGCTTTGTTTGGCGTAGAGCAAATATTGGCCAAGTTTTGTTTTGCCAAAACGTTTGATCGCGTAAAAATCAAGATAAAACAATTTGTCCAAATATACTTTACCAAAAGTAGTTCGTATTTTGCGCAGCCCGTCTATTAAACCATTGATTTTATGAGCAGAATATTTCTTTATGGTCTTTTCGTATTCCAGGGCTGTTTTTTGGACGTCCAACTTAAATTTATTGCACCAATAAATAAACCCTTCTAGTCCGTCTTTTGCCTCACCAGCAGGGGAGATTGCCAAAAAGTGTTCGTCAATGAGTGTTTTTAGTTTTGGCTCAAGCTCTACTTTTTCGGCGGTTGTCGTTGTAAATAGATGATAATAAACCCTGGGTGGTTTTCCTGTTTTTGAGAGCTGTTTATTGTCCAATAAGGAGCGAAGCTGTTTGAAAACCGCTTGCGGGCTAATTGCCAAGTAATCAACCAGCTCTTTGGCTGTGACTTGTCCCTGCTGCTTGATATAAGCAACAATTCGCTTGGCGGTCTCTGTCCTCATGTTGCTAATATATCATGGTTGATGGTTTAGTGTCAACTATCAACCATGTGATTAATTGATCCCAAGCTGAAATTTTTACCCAAGGATGACGAGGAATAGATATGAAAATTGTTTGGGTTAATGCTCGGCCACTTTTGTCAACCAGCGGTTGCAAGATGGGGCTTGAGCCATTTCATCTTTTGCCAATGCATCATATTGCGAAAAGATATGGACATGAAAGTGTAGTTGTGCCTGCCCTTGACCCAAATATGATCAAAGGGCTAAAGCCAGATGTTGTTGGTTTATCATATGTTGGCCATGATGTAGAAGATATTGCTCGGGGTCGGCGCTTCATTGAAAGCTTTCCTTCAGAAAGACGTCCCCGGGTTTTGCTGGGTGGGTCAGATATGCGATTTCATGGGAAAAAGTATTTGGAGGTGTTAGGCGATCTTTTTCCACCAGAAGCCTACGATGCCTTGACCATTGTGGTTGGTCCGGGTGAGGGGGTGATAGAAGCTTTGGCCCCCCATGATTTTTCAATCATTAAGAAGGATAATTTCAATGGTCTGCCGATTGAGACCATGACAATGAGTAATGGTAGGGTGATTTTGTTTGGAAGTAAAGGAATCCCTTTGGCTGAGCAAGATTTTACGCGGCCTTGGCATGACCTTCAGCGGTTTGCAAATGCGGCCCAGCTAAAACTTGCTACTGGTTGTGCCCATTCTTGTGGGTTTTGCACCAATGAGCCGGAAAAAGCTGATTATCGCACTGTGCCGCAAGCAAAGGCTGATGTCAGAGAGGCAATAGGTTTGGGGGCGATCCGTGGTGAAATTGCAGCGGCAAATTTCTTAGCTAATCCCCAAAAAGGGACAGAAATTTTATTGGCAGCTGGTCGCTGCTTGCCTTTGTTCTATAGCAGTCGGGTTGATTCTTTATACCGGGCAATTACCCGTTGGCCTTCTGCTTGGAGAAAAATTAGAAAATGGGGTCATGAAATTGAACTGGGGATTGAGAGTGTTTTACCGTTGCGCTTGCTTAGGATTGGTAAGCATAAGCGGATAGATGCGGCGATCCATCAAAACGAAAGATTAGATAGGATATTGGGGTTTTTCCGGCGGTCAAATACTAAAATTGAAGCGGACTTGATAATGTTTGATCCGGGGATGTGGCTTGGGGAGTTGGTTACGGAAGTAGAGGTTCTCCAATCGCTTCAGGCGAAATATTCAAATTTTATTATCCATGCCGGCAGTGTGGTAAATAGGTTGGCTTATAAGCCCGGAAGCCCGCTTGTTGAAGAAAGGAAAATGCAACAGATTGATTTTTGGAACTATCAACGGGATCCGCGTTGTTTGTTGCTGGCTTTGGTGATGCACAAGCTCACTTGGGACATTTATTCTAATTTTTTTGTAAATAGATATTTAGAAGAAGCTGTCTCAAGTAGAATGCTTGAATATACGCACTGTTCTGCCCTGGCGCTACAAAAGATCTCTCCTAATCAATTTGCGCTTGGTCCAATCCTTGCAAAAACCGAGGACTCTGGCCAGTCGGAAGTGGATGTTTTGGAGGTTTTATTTTCTCAAATGCAGCGGTCTGATAGGGTGGCGCTTGATGAAATGTTTGAAAATATGCGTTATCATTTTTTTCCCGAGTTTTTTTCTCGACCACAACAAGGCCTCATGGGATCAATCAGAAAGCTAATGGGTCTTTGAGCGGTAAATTTTTATAAGAATAAATGAATCACTCCCAAACTAGCCGATGCCATAATTCCAGAGGCGATTGTGGTGCCAACGACTGCACAAATAAAAGTTGGGATCAGCGGCAGGCCCAAAAGATAAGCCGCGATTGTCCCGGTCCAGACCCCGGTCCCAGGGAAGGGGATAGCGATAAATAAGGTGAGGCCAATTAGCTCAAAATCCGCGATAAGCTTGCTCCTGGCTCGCGTCCTTGTAAACAGCCACTCAAAGAATTTATCAAAACGCGCAATTTTTCTTAAGCGTTCCGTGGCACTGTTTAAAAACCAGAGCAGGGGCAAAACCGGCAAGATACTACCAATAACGCTTAATAAAATAACGGTTAATGGGGCGAGCTTGTAGACAGCAATGCCTAAGGGGACCGAGGCCCTGACCTCAAAAACCGGGACAGCGGCTAGTAAGAAGACAATTACTTCTTGAGCCAACCCATCATTCCTCGAAGCTCTCCCCCAACTTTTTCAATCAAGTGATCGCGATCTTTGGCGCGTAGTTCGTTGAAGTTTGTGCAACCATTTTTATTCTCTTTGAGCCATTCTCTGGCAAAAGCGCCTGACTGGATGCGGGTTAAGGCTTTTTTCATCTTCTTTTTGGTCTTGTCGTCAACAATCTTTGGTCCAACAGTCAGATCTCCATATTCCGCAGTGTTGCTGATCGCCTTGCGCATCCCTTGGAGCCCCTGTTTGTAGATTAAGTCAACGATTAGCTTTAACTCATGGACACATTCAAAATAAGCCATCTCTGGTTGATAACCTGCTTCAACCAAGGTCTCAAACCCGGCTTTAACTAATGAAGTACAGCCGCCGCAGAGAACCGTTTGCTCACCGAACAAATCGGTTTCAACTTCTTCTTTAAAAGTTGTTTCAAATACTCCGGCGCGAGTTCCGCCAATCCCTTTTGCATAGGCGAGAGCGGTTCCTTTAGCTTTCCCGGTAGCGTCTTGGTAAATAGCGATAAGGGCAGGGACCCCAGCTCCTTGCTCATAAGTTTCGCGGACCATAAAACCAGGGCCTTTTGGTGCCACCATGATCACGTCAACCCCCTTAGGGGCTTTGATTGCTTTGAAATGGATGTTAAAACCATGGGAGAACATCAAAGTTTTGCCGGGTTTCATGTATCTTTTGATTGATTCTTTGTAGACCTTGCCTTGGACCTCATCCGGGATCAGAATTTGGATAATGTCCCCTTTTTTAGCTGCTTCTGCCGCTGTCATGACCTCAAAGCCAGCTTCTTGAGCATTTTTCCAATTCGGTGTCCCTTCAACTTCAGCGATAATGACCTTTAGTCCACTATCTTTGAGGTTTTGGCCTTGAGCTCCTCCCTGGTTACCAAAACCAACGATCGCAATCGTCTTATCCTTTAAAACCTCTAAATTTGCGTCCCCGTCGTAATATACTTTTGCCATTGTTTTGCTCCTTTGCGTGAAATTTTGTTAAAAAAGTGACGATAATATATTATAGCATCAGATTGCCTTTTTGGCAAAAGGGGTGATGAACACTGGTTGTTTCAGTTACTGGCAGATACTTTAGCCAAGTTAAAGTGCGTTTCATAGAATTTGACCTACGCAATCCGAACATTACAGTCAAAGAAAAAAACGAAAGTGTTGCGCGATCTCCTTTGCAGTTGGCCGCTTCTGGTTTAAAAGAAGTGGCGATGTTGTGGCAAATGCTTATGGATCCGGCACTGCCAGGGTATCTTTTTGAATTGTTAGAACCTCTTGATGACGCGGGAGAGTTTGCTGATCTTAGCATTGGTTCTTTAGCGATGGAACTGCAGCATGTTGCTGCTATTGCTGCCCAGAACCTCTATTTGTATGAGGACTTAGCAACTGATGGATTTCAAAGTACTATGGCTGTTTTTGATATTGCCAAGACAGGTTTAATAAAGCTAACCGGGGTAGAGGGGGTTGTTGCTTTAATGTTAGCTGATGAAATCCCATTAGCAACTAAAAGAAAGGTTTGTATCGAGGCTTTACTGGAAGATAGATACGGCTTATCTGATGGTTTGCTGGAAGGGGAGGTTGCCCTGCTATTGTGGTTGACCCAAAAAACAAGTCTTTTACCGATGTTGATTGATGTTTTTTCTGATCCTCGAGCCAATCTGCAGACTGACAAGGTTTTGCCGGTTGTAATGCAGATGTTTTGCCACGATAAAGTGCTGGTCCCTAATGCTTTTCTTGACTTGGTTGGGTTGGCGAGAGGATAAAAAACTAACCGTTGCCCCGCAGTAGCGCAATCTTGCCGGTGCGGACCAGCTCTTGGATCCCAAACTTTTCCAGCATCTTATGAAGATTCTCAACTTTTTCAGTTTCAGCAGAGATCTCAATCATCAAAGCGTCTTCCGTGACATCAACTATCTTTGCCTGGCAGATCTCAACAATCTGGGTAATTTCCGGCCTGGTCTTTTCATTGGCATGAACTTTAATTAAAGCCAGCTCACGGCCAATTGACGAATCTTTGGGGAGATCAAAAACCTTCAGAGTGTCGATCTGCTTATAAAGCTGTTTGATAATTTGTTCAAGTGTCTGCTCGTCCCCTTCAGCCACAATGGTCATGCGAGAAACTTTTGGGTCTTCTGTCTCACCCACAGCTAAACTTTCAATATTAAACCCGCGACGGGAGAAAAGCCCGGCTACGCGGTGCAAAACACCCGGTTTATTTTCTGCGATAACTGATATTGTGTGTTTCATATTAGTCTATTATCATCTGGTTTAAGGCTTGTCCCGGCGGCACAAAAGGAAGCACATTCTCTTCCCTGGCCACCACAAAATCAAGCAAAACCGGACGATCCTTTATTGTTAAAGACTCTTCCAGGGCTTTTTTAACCCCTGATTCTTTGGTTATCCTCATGGCCGCGGCCCCGTAAGCCTCTGCGATCTTTACTAAATCAGGGTTAGCGCACAGGTTGGTTGAGGAGTATCTCTTGTCATAGATTAATTCCTGCCACTGGCGTACCATGCCAAGGAAACAATTGTTGAGCACTGCTATTTTAATCGGCAGTTTGTTAATTACCGCCGTGGCCATCTCCTGAATATTCATCTGAATACTACCGTCGCCGGCAATATTGAAAACTGTTTTTTTAGGGGCGGCAAACTGGGCGCCGATTGAGGCTGGAAAGCCGTAGCCCATAGTCCCCAGGCCGCCGGAGGAGACCCAGGTTCTCGGTTTTTTAAACTTTAAATACTGACAGGCCCACATCTGGTGCTGGCCAACCTCGGTGCAATAGATCGCCTCCCCTTTTGTTACCTCGTCAATCATCTCGATTACGTATTGCGGCTTGATCTGGCCGTCACGCTTGTAGGTGAGGGGATATTTCTTTTTCCACTCGTCAATCTGTCCCAGCCAGGCTTCGTGCCTGCAACCCGGCTTAATTTTTTCCAGCAAATCTTTGAGCACTTGTTTGACATCGCCTACAACCGGCACGTCGGCCCGCACATTTTTGCCGATCTCAGCCGGGTCAATATCAATGTGGATATGTTTAGCTTTAGGGGCAAAGCTAGGCAGGTGTCCGGTTACCCGGTCGTCAAAGCGGGCGCCGATCGCGATTAACAGGTCACACTCTTGAATAG
>Ga0066640_10001805_pt1 | contig 12878 bp, 11 predicted proteins | sample CryGeyCG2114_020_2_FD_59505 | JGI IMG/M metagenome (GOLD analysis project Ga0066640, IMG submission 59505) | Groundwater microbial communities from aquifer - Crystal Geyser CG11_big_fil_rev_8/21/14_0.20 | ecosystem: Environmental > Aquatic > Deep subsurface > Groundwater | place: USA: Utah... | reverse complement strand
ACCGGACTTCATAGAAGCCCGACACGATCTTCGCCCCGTTCTCGCCGCCGACGACCACGCTCCAGCCCTTGGCGGTCGCCAGGGGGAACGTGAGGGTTTCGCCATTGGAGAGGTTCATCCAGGCCAAGAAAGCCTGGATGTCTTCGAACTTTTTGCTTGACATCTTTGTTCTCCGTTGCAGCCTATTTACTGCAAATGAGATTGTTGGAATTGCCACATCGCTATTCCGTCTTCTCTCCCCCATGGAGGTTAGACACGTTGTGGCGGCCATTGGCATACTATCTGCTATCCCGTCCGGGTAAACACCCAAACACAGATACTATGCACAACGCCCCTTACTAAGATCGTTAGCAAGAGGCGTTGTTTGTTTGTAACGAGGTTATGAATTGCTTGTTCGTCGTTCTTGTTCCTTATCTATGAGAATTTGTGTCCGTTCATCAAAATGATCTCTATAGGTAAGGAGGTCTTGCCAAGATAAGACAGCATACCCATCTTTTGGGGTTTTGTCAAGCCCTCCACGCACTATTGCCTCTATGCCTTCTTGTGGATTACGAAAGCTGGCTTTGTAGGAAAAGTATGTTTTTTCTGGCCCTTTTTCTCGTATAAATACTTGCGCGGAGCGAGCAGATACTGAAATCGGATGCTCTGTCGCAACATCTTGATTTCTTGCGTGAAGGATTGTGTTGATTATGTTTTCGAGTTTTTTTCTTATTGTGCCTTCAGCATTTTTTGTTTTTTCTTGATCCACCACAATCCCCATAAATTGTGGGAAGTCTGTATCTTGTGTTATGTTTTCTACCAAAAAGGTATCTTCGACTAATTCAACAAGGCATGTGGCAGGAATCTTGAGTGCGTGTTCTTTTTCTTTTTGCATTCGCTCTAGGTCTTCTTGCAACAGGTGTTTCATGCGCTCACCCACTCCCACTCCTTTCCAAAATAATTGTTTGGCTCTCCTATCTTCACCATTTTGTTGTCTGAGCTTTGCAAAGGCCTCATATGCTTGTATAAGTGCGTTGGTGTATCCGGTGTTTTCCAATTCTTCAATAGCAGTTGAGAGATATGCGATTGCTTGATTTGTTTCTCCGAGAGTGCTTGCGAGTCTCCCTGCGTCGAGGTATGTTCTTCCAACGTGTGCAGTATCGCCGAGAACTTTTCTTTGTTCAGCGAGTTCCAGATATTGATCAATCATGTCTTGGTGTGGTTTTTGTTCTGATCGCTGATGTAATAGTCCGTGACGAATTTTCATCTTTGCCCATTCAGTATTTTGATCTTGTCTGCCTTGTGGAATGGTATTGAGAAGTGTGAGTGCATCTCTGTTGTGCTGCTGAGCAGCGAGGGGCATACCTTGGCGATCATATGATGAAGCAATACAATTGAGTGCATGTGCTGCCATGAGTGGTTGTTCCTGTTGAAATTCAGTAAGAATCCTTCCTATTTGAAATACTGAGGTATCTTGTTTTGTGTGATAGCTTGCAGCGCAATATTCTGCCAAGGCAAATGGTGAGAGTCCTGATTTTCCCGCATTGAGTATTTGCTGAATATCTTTTGGATCTGTTATTTCCACTAGTTGTTTTCCTGTTTGTTCTTTGGCAACAGCATCAACAGCATCCATCACAATGCGAAGGAATTTTCCTTCTGGTCCTTTTTGGATAATCATTTGTTCGAGTTGCTGGCCGCGAAGATGTGTTGCAATGGTATCTAATTCTTTTGCCTGAATGGCTTCTTCTAATTGTGCAACGTTATCTTGGAATTTTCCGGATTCAATAATGCCAAAGAGTTGTTCTTTGGGGGAAGTTTGGTTGGTATCTCGTGCTGATTGTTCTGGTGATTTTCGTGTTTCCATATGCGCATATAGTAACACATATTTTTGTACCAAAAAACCTGCCTTTATTGGCAGGTACTTTGGTGTATGATGAATCATCGGTGTGAAACTGGGATGATTCATCGCGGCGGAAAAGAACAGAAAATGAGGGTACTACCCTTCTGAGCTATTCTTCAGCTCAAGAAAGCGTTCCCAGGACTCAACGTACGTCTCGCGATCGTACGGCTCGTTTGCGAGGACGAGAAGCATACTTCCCCCCTCGTGTGCTCTGACTTTGTGCCAAAGCATGGGAGGGATGAATACGGCCTCTCCCCGATTGACGACGAACTTTTCTTCGTTCTTACCGTCGTGAAGCACGAAGTCAATGGATCCATGGGTGCAGATGAGGATCTCCATACCGTTCGCATGGGCGTGATCTGCATACCATTCCTCATCCTGAGGAGCCCAGGTATACGAACGAACGATCCTCCCCATCTGACGTGTGACTTCCTCAGGCAACTTGCCAAATTCGCACACGATGAGATGTCCGGGAGTGGGCAAGCTGAAATGCAGTGCCCCACCGATGATCTCACTGACTTCCCCAATTGTTGGGGTTGTCTTTAACTTTTCTGACATTTTTTCCTCGCTTGGTGGTTGTTTTTCCACTGGCGTTATTGCACAGCAGTTTTTCAGCCTATCTGTTTTTTTACTTTTTGTCAATACAAAAGCCAGCGTATGAAACTAATACGCTGGCTTTTTCTTGTGTATGTTTTTACTAGCAACTTGGCATGCTTTGGTCTGATGTGACGCCTTTTTCTTTTGCTTCTTTGTATTTTTGCATGGTGTCCCGCATGGCTTTGTGTACTTCTCTCATTTCGATGCCAAACTTTCCAAGATTTTTTGAGTGAAGAAAATTGTTTGATCGTCCTTTGGTGGCGAGTCCTTGTTTGACGAGGTCTTCATTGCTGATCCATTCATTGGTATGAGTTGGATCGATCATTTCTTCGTAAAGGGCAACGATTTCTTTGTGCTTGAGTTTCCCTGGATTGGTAACGTGAAAGATGCCTTCGGCTTTTTTTTCTAATAGCTGGTGAAAGACGTCTACCATGTCATCGACGATGGTGACGCTATTTTCTACGTCAATTACTTTTGGATAGGTGGCAAGTTTATCTATCATGTTTTGGTTGCTTGGTATCCAATCGATTGGCATACGGATACGGGCAATACCGACGTTTGGAAGCGTAGAAAGGACGAGGTCGGCGGCCCATTTGGTTCGTGAGTACGTGACTTCGGTTGGGTTTCCCATGTCTTCTTCGCGCCATTCTTTATCTTCGTGTGGAGAATCTCCATAAAAAATACACCCAGAACCAATGTGCAAAAGATACACACCTTTTTGTTGGCAGGCTTCGGCAATAATGATTGGCAATTTGGTATTTCCCAAAATGGTAACGAGTTGATGATCTTCACACCAATCTACGTTTGGTTTTCCACGAACACCTGCGGCATTAAGGACAGCGTTTGGTTTGTGTTCTTCAAGAAGATCGAGCACATCTTGTGTTGAATGAATTTTTTTGTCTGAAGCCACTGCATCTGACCAGCTCTCTTTGCAGCGTTTTCCCACATAGCCATTTGCACCGAGGATAAGAATTTTCATAGTAATTATTTTTTTCCTAATTTATCATTATAATACATGTCATAATATGTTTCGTACTCTCCGCTTTTTACTCGTTTCCACCAATCTTCATTATTTTTGTACCAGAGAATTGTTTCTTTCATGCCATCTTCAAAATCAATTTGTGGTTTCCATCCTGTTTCTTGCCGAAGTTTTGTGTCATCAAGAAGGTAGCGTCTATCATGGCTGAGCCGATCTGGGACGTATGTTTTGAGTGACTCTGGTTTATCTAATGTTTTGAGAATAATATTTGTGATTTCTTCTACACTTTTTTCTACGCCAGTACCTATGTTATATGCTTCACCTATTTTCCCGTTTTCTAAAATTGCTTCAATTGCACGAGCGTGATCATCTACATGAGTCCATTCTCGTTTGTTTTGACTACTTTTAAACAATGGCAGTGACTTATCTTCAAGTGCATTGGTGGTAAATAGCGGAATTAGTTTTTCTGGAAATTGATATGGGCCATAATTGTTTGCACAGTGACTGATCGTTACTGGCATGTTGTATGTGTGATAATACGCCATAACAACGTGATTTGCGCCAGCTTTTGAGGCATTATATGGTGTTTTTGGTTGATATGGATCTGTTTCGAGAAATGCTCGCTGTTCATCGAGAGCAAGATCACCAAATACTTCGCAGGTGGAAATATGATGAAAACGTTTTACTCCTGCTTGCCGTGCGGCTTCTAGTAAAATTTGTGTTCCTAATACATTGGTGCGAATAAAAATTCCTGGATCAAGAACCGCTCGATCGTTGTGTGATTCGGCGGCAAAATTAATTACGATGTCTACGCCTTCCAGTGATTTTTTTGCGGTGTCAAAATCCCCGATATCCCCTTTTATAAAGGTAAATTGTTTATGCTCTTTTGCGTGTTCAAGATTTTCTAAATTTCCTGCGTATGTGAGCGAGTCATAGCCAATTACCTCATCTTCCGGATGATTTTTTAGCCAATAATGAATAAAGTTTGAGCCGATAAATCCGGCGCCTCCTGTTACCACTAATTTCATACCTATTTATGTATAAAGAATATATTCGTGTTCATCATCACTTGACTGAATTGGTTTGTCTGAAAACATGACGACGACAGTTTTGGTGTCATCCATATTTTTTAGAGCAAAGGCAACTTTTTCAGGAATATGTACCACAACGGATCCTGGATCAATAGTCTGTTCTTGTTCTTTTTGTCCGTCTATACTTTTGTATTTTGCTTGCACCTTTCCTTTTTCAACAAACATCATGATGTTTGTTGAATGAAAATACGCATTGCCTATAATTGCATAGGGTTCTAGTTCAGCGCGAGATATATATACCTCACCAACTTTTACACTCTTTAAGTTTCTTCCCTCTTTTGGCGCTTGATCTTTAAACGTGAAGGTAGTAATAAATGGTTGTTCTGTCATATACCTCTGTTTACTTACTATGAATACACTATGAACCGATAAAATCGTCAAATATATTTTGCAATGTTCCTAATGCGGTAGCTTTTGCAACAGGTTTTTCTTCAAAAAAGATATGTCGTGCCATTGACCAGGCAGCCATGGTTTGTCCGTCCCAAATATCATTTTTTTTGATCATTTCATCAATTTCATCTGGTCGACGATAGAGTACTTCTATGTCTTCTGTATCCTCGAGTTGCTGTTCTTTTTGTTCTACGACTTTTGCAAGAAAAACATGGCACTCATCATCTACCAATCCATTAAGGGCTTGGAATGATCCTATTTTCATAAAGTCGTCGGCAATCCATCCTGTTTCTTGGTACAGTTCTATTTTTGCAACGTCTAATGGACTTTGCCCTTCTTTTTTTCCTCCACACGGAAATTCTAAACTTTGTCGTTGATCAATGTAGCGTGTTTGAAGGATAAGGACAATTCGTCCATCTTCAAGTACGGGGATAATCATTGAGTTTCCTGGTGTTTGCATGTAGTAATAATCTCCTACTGCTCCATTTGGTTTTTCATAGGTATCGTGTTTGTACACGGACCATGGATTACTATGGAGTATTTCTTCAGATAATTTTTTGAGGTGTTTGGGCATATGTATTAGTTCACGGTTCTTGGTTCAACGTTCTTAGTTTATAAATAAATTTTTTACTGATTGAACAATGCAGCGATGTCTTGTACTGATTGATTGCCAGGGTTATTTATGATGGCGTGTATATTTTTTCCACCGTCGTTTTTCCATCGAGGAAGAATGTGCACATGTAGATGCGGAACTGCTTGTCCCGCGATTTCATTGTGATTCCAGCCAACATTGAATCCTTCTGGTCCAAGCGCTTCTTGGATTTTTTCCATTGCTTTTTGGGTACCAAGCATGAGGGCTTGTGTGTATTCATCGTCGAGCCCAAAGATCGTGTCTGCATGTTGTTTGGGAATAACTACGGTATGACCTTTAGCGTGAGGATGAATATCAAGAAATGCCAAGACGTGATCGTCTTCGTAAACGGTATAGTTTGGGATGTCTCCGTTAATAATTTTACAAAAAATGCAATCCATATAGTAGTGTTTAGCCCCCACGAAAAGCCAATCAGCCTTTGGATGAAGGAAGTCTATATCTCTATCGACAGACAGGTAGCCAATAGCTATATGAGGGTATCTTATGTTATTTATGGTTTTTTTTCAATTCGTCGTAGTTGCATGTCATATCCGGCCCACATAGACTCTGTGATATGAAATGGAGCATTTGTAAACTGCTTGTTTATCTCTTGTTCAACATCTGTTTTCCCTGAGGACACATGATTGTACCAATATACCGGAATACCTTGGTCGAGAAGAGTACTAATGGCACTTTGTGATTTTTCTCTTTCGTATGAGGCTGTAGTGATTACCCGCCGATACGGAAAAAGATACTTGTCAGCAGAGTCGGTGATGATGACACTATTGGGCCAAGTGTTGGTGAGTACTTGATCTCGTTCGTTGTAAAATTGTGCAATATTTCCTTTGAGCATTTCTAGTCCGTCGACGTGCTTGTATGTTGTGATATAACCATGAATTCCAAGAACCATGATCATACAACCTAATACTGGCAAACGAACTGGTTTTTTGAAAAATTGGATCAGTGAAAATAATGCCCGTGCAACAAATGGCAAACTAAAGACGTAGATAAATAAAAAGTATCTGGTAAAGGATGTACCAATGGTGGGTACATCGCCAAGTGGTGTGTCAAAAAATGTTGCTGATCCATAATAGATAAGCAAAAAGGTACTAATGCTGGCAACAAAAAAAAGATATGTTCGGGATCGTTTGGTGGCTCGTGGGTTTTTTATAATAATGGTGTAGTAGATGCCAATGATGGTGAGGATTGTCCACGGAAACACAAGTGTAACAAGATACTGATATGTATTTTTTATAATGGCAAGCGGATGGATACCAAATGGCGCAATAAGACTGATTACAGGACTATCAAACAACGCAGAAGCAACAATACTTCCACCAGCACCAGTAGATTGAGGAATAACATAGCCTGACCCTAACGCGTGCCCGTAGTAGTGAACTTGGGTGATAAAAAATGCAATGGCCATCAGTATGGCTGCACAACAAAATGGGAGGATATGATATTTCCAATGAATTTTTTTCTTTTTGGTATAGACAAATACGATAAGTACTGGAATGAGCCACAAGGCTTCAGTCGGTCTGAGAAATATGGCAAGCGCATAGCTGATGCCGCTAAGAAAGGAATAAAAATAGCGCCATTCCCCTGCTGATTTTTTTTGTGCATTTTTGGCAAAAAAGAGTGCACTGATAATGCTGGCAATTACCCAGGTATGATGTTGTGCTGGCCAGGCAGCATAATACCACCAAAGTGGCATCACATATAATAACACGCTGGCAACAAGAGCAATTCGTTTAGGAAAAAATGTTTTTAGTACTGCGTAAAATAATATGGGAGTAATGACAGCAATAAGTGGTGTTATTGTTACCATGAATAAGTTGAAACTAAATTCACCAAACGCTAACACAAGTGGTTTGATTAGTATGGAAAGCAAAACAATAATTCCGGGAAATCCAATAGGACTTATTTGGTTATAAATAACGGTAGTGCTTCGTGGATGTAGTTGTTGTTGTGTTTGTTCGCTGAGTGGATCGGTAAATAACGTGTTGCCGAGCAATACCTGGTTGTATATAAATGCGTAATTAATTGCTATGTCTGGTTGACTGAGTGGCAGTATTTCTGGCATTCCATTGCGAAATTGCATGATAGAAGAATCCAAAGGGGCTTTCCAGTTTATAAACAGTGATGAGTATACGAGAAAAAATATCACACTGAGTGCGCTGAGTAACCAAATGGGAATTTTGTAGGGAATTTTCATATAGAGGAGAAAGCCAATAGTTCATAGCCAGTAGTTTTATTGGCTATTTATGTATTTTATGATAGCTTCTAGGAGCTCTTTTTCAATCACTCATTTCATCATGGAGGAACCAAGATGAGTACTACAAATGAGAAGAAAAGTCTTCGTTCGCTGGATCGACGCTTTGGAGCGTTCTGGGTTCAGTTTCACAAGGATCACCCATGGTGCACTCCTACGGTGCTGACGCTCAGCCGTGTGCTGGCGTTTGTGCCGTTCATGTTGTGCATCACTGTTGATTTCCTGACGCCGCTGTCGCTGATGTCGCTGATGTGGATCGCGACCTTTGACATCTTCGACGGCGTGCTTGCACGGAATGCCAATCTTACGACGAGATTCGGAGGATTCGCTGACCAGGCGACGGACAAGCTTCTCATTCTGGCGATTCTGTGGACATTCTTCCTCCTTCTGTGGAGGAATCCACTGGAATCTTCTGATGCCTTTTACCTCTGGCACAACTGTAACCTGATGGCTGTGCTGGTTGTCATCACCATTTGTGATGTCATCAACTTCGGTCTCAGGCTTCAGGAGGCCATCAGGGTCTCTATTGTTCACAAGGCCACTCTCCGTTCGTATTGGTTTATGCCGTACACGGAGGTGAGCACCGAACAACGCCATCAGATTTCCAGCAACGCTGGGAAGATCAAGGTCTGGGTGCTCATGATCGGTGTGTGCTTTTGGTGCATCAGCTGGGGATTGCACTTGGCACAAGATTCAGGGATCATGCAGATGGTCCTTGGCACTGTCACGAGCCTGTGCCTGGCGTTTGGTCTCTGGATGATTCCGGAGGAAAAACGTTTCAGGCTCTCCCCAGTGGTGTTGATGGCGGTGAGTGAATTGCTTATTTTTGTGCCACTTTCCACCCTCCACCATCGGTGGTTTTGGTACTTGGGCGATATGTTCATTCTTGCTGGCGCGGCATGTGCTGTGCTGTCGACGAGCTTTCAGCTTCGTCGGCGATGGCAACACCGCTAAGAACCAATCAAGGGGAATCCATCCTCGACCCGTTTACCCAAACGGGTCCTTTGCTTTTTATATTCCTAAGGTAAATAAACTCAACAGTGCAAATCCTAATGAAAGCCCAAATAATCCAGTTGCAATACTAAACAACACAGGTGTATGAATCACTAATGCCAATAATGTACAGAAAACTGCAATAACCTGCAAGATCATTTTTGTTTTCCCCCACCTATTTGAGCCTTTGCTGGTTTTGAATTTTTTTCCCCCACCAATTGATACTACAAGGATGATACCAATTTCGACCATTACGATGGCAGCAGCGAGATATTGATCTAAATATTGAAATACTAAAATTACCACCATTGATCCAATGAGAAACTTATCTGCCAATGGATCAAATACTTTTCCAAAATTGGTAATTTTATTTTTGGTTCTTGCCAAGGATCCATCCAAGGCATCGGTAAAGGCTAATAGTAAAAACGTTATTATTCCCAATTGATACCAATTGGCAATAATTAAAAAAAATACAATCGGTGTACACACAAACCGAAATAAGGTAATTCTATTGGGAGTAATATCATCTGGGAGATACCGAAGAATCATCCAGTCCAAAAATTTATCATGAAGATGAATTTCTTCGGCTTTTTGATACCGAAATAAGTCGGGATGGGTATCGATGAAATATTGAATTCTGGCCATATAATGACTCTATTCAACACAAGAATTTTGTGCTACGATTTGCATATATTTATGCGCTTTCCTATTTCCAAATATACCACATTTCTGTTCTTGTTTCTATCAATGGGCGTGCTTTCGCTTGTCCTCCCGACGCCAGTACTCTCAGGAGTATGTGGCGCACTGGGATTATTGGGCTTATTCTTTTTTCTTGGCGTTGGGATATCCCAACGTTTTTTTTCTCAGATACCCTGGGCACCTTTGTGGGGAACAGTCTTGGGTGTTTGTCTGTTTTTCCTTGGCCATACCATATCGTATGTACTCTTTGGCATTACCCCAATGACTATTGGCATAAGCATGGTCTTGCTGGCGGGTGGGGCCCTTTTGTTACATAAGGGTGTACCCTTCCCCTCTTTTTCTATTCCCCACATGTTATTACATGTTCAGGATATTCTTGGGCTGGTAGTCCTTGGATTACAAGGATTGATGTTCTTTGCTCTCTCTACAAAATCAACCACGATTGCGCTAGGATCTCCCTGGCTTGTGATTGGTCCTCGATTTTTTGTCGTGTATGCAATTACCACGTGTTTGTTACTTTGTTATGTATATTTTACCAAACCCTCTTGGCTAAAACATGTTGTTATTGGAATACATTTTTTGACAACGCTTAGTGTGGCTGCGTTTGTGTATCAGCTGGGATTTGGATATGATCCGTTTTTGCATCGCGCAGCAGAAAAAGATATTTTGGCCCATGGCGTTATTTTGCCACGAACACCATTTTATATTGGACAATATGTACTAATAACAATATTGGTATTGGTTGGGCATATCCCACTATTTTTTGCAGATGCCTGGCTCGTGATGATGCTCACTTCCCTATTCCTTCCTCTTTGTGTGTTTTATGTGTTGCGGTATCATTTTTCTTTTGAAAAAAATCTAAGCCATGTTGGATCTGTATGTATATTGTTGGTTTCGTTTATTGCGTTTTTTGTTACCACGCCACATAATTTTGCCACACTGCTGACGCTACTCACATTTATGTTGGGATTAGTGTGTTTTTCTTATCGAAAATTTTTTCCTATTGTTGTTGGCGTTTCGCTGTTTGCGTTTGCTGTGCATCCATTGTCTGGTATGTTTGCGGTGCTCTTTGTTATTGGTATTGCGCTATGGTTGTACAAAGACCGTTTTCCAAAACCTATTTATAAAGGAACATGGGTGGCGTTATGTGCGGGAAGTTTGGTTGTGATGCCATTTTTATTTTTTAGTTATTTATTATTGAAAGGCGTTTCTCTTCCTTCACCGATGATTATTTTTTCTCGTCTGTCGGTGTTTGCCGATGTATTTGGTCGCCCATATTATTATCACAATAGTCCGAGTGCCTCGTTTTTGCTTGACACCTTGTATAGTTATCAGATGCTGATTCCTGTTGTGTTGGTTTTTCTTGGTTTGTATGGCTGGTATCGGACATTCAGAAAGACGACCTGGCTTACGGTGTTGATGTTTATTTTTCTCCTGAGTAATGTCTTTTTTTTGAGTACGTGGGTGGTCATTAGTGATTTGAATACGTTTGAACAAGTGCAATACGCGCAGCGGCTCCGACATATGTTGTTGTTTCCTTTGCTGCTATTTTCTTTGTATAGTGTGCTTCTGTTTTTTTCTTGGTTGAGGAAAAAACATGTTTTTTTTCAATTACTCTTTTTAGGAATTATGTCGGTGTGTATTACGGGATCATTTTATCTTACCTATCCGCAACAAAATAAAAAAACCCATTTTCCAGGGTATAATGTGACGTCAGCGGATATTGAGGCAGCACGATATATTGAAGCAGATACGGCTGATGGGGCAAGCCATGTGGTGTTGAGCAATTTACTTACTGCGGCGGCGTCTATTGATCAATTTGGCTTTTCTCGGTATTACGACACTGATAAAGGATTACTGTTTTATTATGCGATTCCTTCTGGCAGTCCGCTGGCGGAAGCGTATAGAAATTTGGTATATGTGGCACAAGATAAACAGTATATTGATGACGTATTTGCTCTTACCGGTGTTGACCGTGTTTACTTTGTCATTAGTTCATTTTGGTCTGGGTATGCGGATATTGTTGCTGGTATGAGCAAACACGCAGATGAAATACAGGTTATTAACAATGGTGCTATTACTATTTTCCGTTATGATCGATAGTGAGACATGAGTGCTTTTATGTACGAATCAATAGATAACCCAACGAGCGATGCGCTCGTTTTTTGTTTCATTGTGGCAATTTGTGCTTTGTGATCTATACACCACTCAATTTTTTGTGTAAGTGCACTAGCATCTCCTGCGGTAAAGGTAAACCCGTTTTCTCCTTCAACAATAAGTTCAGCAATTCCTTCAATGTTGCTGGCGATGACAGGAATACCAAACGCAAAACTTTCAAAAATAACTGTGGGAGAATTTTCATAACACAATGAGGGAACGATGGTAACATCACTATCTGAAAACAATTTTGGTAGTTCGTCATGAGGCACTTTGCCATGAATATGAATGTTGTGTTGGTGTTTTGCTTTTTCTTTTAACATGTCGAGTTTTGATCCATCCCCCACTATGTGCAACGAGACGTTCTTTTCTTTGAATGAAGAAAATGCGTCAACTAAACTATCAATCCCCTTGTGAAATTCTACTTGGCCAACATAGAGAAAGGAACACTGCGTTGTTTTTTTGTTGGCTGTTTTTGTTGGTTGTTTTTGCAAATCAAACGTCATGGGATTGCGGATAATGTACATCTCTGAATGCGTGAAAAATCCCCGTTTTTGATAAAAATCTTTGAGAAATTGTGATGGTGAAATGACAACGTGAGGAGAACCCATGAGAGTACTCATGATCAAAGAATATATAGTGGTGAATGGACTATTGTATCGCCAGGCGTGTTCTTTTTCTTTGATAATCATGGCACTTGGTTCTACGAGTTGTACATCATGCACCGTATGTATGTGCCGAATTCCTTGCGCTTTTATGACACGAGGAATCAAAAAACTCAATCCCATAAGGTTGTGTGTATGGACAACATCGGGTTGTTCTTTCGTCAATATTTTTTGTACTTTTTTGGCAACAGAAATATTGAACGTATCCAACACATGCCATACGGCACGAAGAAACACCGGATAGTGATGTAAATTGGTATAGAAAAAAATATTTAATGGTTTAACGCGATAAATCGTTATCCCGTGTTCTTTGGCAAACTCGTCCCCTTTTGGAGAGCTTGTAATAAGGACAACGTCATGACCAGCGTGCTGTAATCCTTGAATTGTTTTGATAACAACTTGTTCGGCACCACCACGGTTGTATGGTGGGTAGATGTTGTTGATAATGCAAATTTTCATGGGAAAGTTGATAGCCAATAGAGACAATTTTTTCTGTTACGTTATTTTTTTTTGGCGAAGATGATC
>Ga0066640_10001801_pt1 | contig 12885 bp, 11 predicted proteins | sample CryGeyCG2114_020_2_FD_59505 | JGI IMG/M metagenome (GOLD analysis project Ga0066640, IMG submission 59505) | Groundwater microbial communities from aquifer - Crystal Geyser CG11_big_fil_rev_8/21/14_0.20 | ecosystem: Environmental > Aquatic > Deep subsurface > Groundwater | place: USA: Utah... | reverse complement strand
AGACCTTATACGGTAAAAGAAATAATTTAATTTACATCTTGCTTTCGAGAAATTCTCACCGCTGCCATCGCCATTCCCAGCATTACCCAAACAAAAGTAAAATATAAATTCGGGATGAAAAAATAAGAAATAAAAACCGCGGTAAAACTTCCCAGGTATCCGATTAACACCGCTTTCCAAAAAGCATCATTGGTTGAATTTATCGCGCTAATCAAGACCGCGGCAAATTTAAAAATAAATAACGCGAAAATAATAAATCCAATCAACCCAGTTTCAGCCAGGAAGTTTACTATTAAGTTGCCGACCACGGAATTGGCCGGTGTAGTTGTTTCCCATGACCATTCTATAATATGCGGGTCATACTTGTTGTAATGAAAGATGTAATTTCCCCAGCCGATGCCCAGAATAGGATGGTCCAGCCACATCCTGATTCCGGCGACACTGTCATTTATTCTTAAGAGAGGGCCCCATTCCGCTTCCCGGTATTCTCCGACAGCTAAGGTTTGGCCGCTAATCATTTTTTTCATCCTGGAGAAATCAGGCATGCCTTCGGATTGAAATTGCAGAGTTGATTTGATATTGGTTAATCCTTTATGAAATATAGCGGAAATTAGAAGAATAAGGACAAGGGCTGTAATAAAGAAAGCCAAGGCACTAACGACAAATTTCTTTTTATTCCATTTCAGCCGGGTCAGATAGAACACGGCGATTACAATAACGGAGGCAAAAAAGCTGAGCCATCCCGAACGGGAAAAAGAAAAAAATAGAGTAAGCAGGACCAGTAAAATTACCCCGGAAAGGCAAAATCTGCCTATCCATTTTTGTTTAACAAAGACCAAGGAACAAGCAATCGGCAGGAAAGAAACCAGATACATGCTTAAAATCATCGGTTCGGAAAAAAGTGTAGATATCCGTTTATTACCCAAACCGTTAATATATACTGGACAGCCCCCAAACCACCTTTTCATAGTATTAAAATAACCGGCGAATTTACCATAGTATAAATTATAAGGGTCTCCTAAAAAACTGCAGTCAGATTGTAAATAATAAGAGATTAATCCGTAAACAGAAATGGCGGCTCCGGAAAAAAAGAGTACTTTTAGAAGTATGATAAATTCTTTTTTTGTCTTTATAGCATTGACAACAAAATAGTAAATCAGTGCCATATAGATGATAGCCGCTACTTGCGCGAAACTTCTGATGCCGGGTATCCGGTTAAATATTGAATTCGCGCTGGACTGGACAATGTTCAGCACAGGATTAATAAAGCGGCTCTGCGCCGTAGAAACAATCATTACATACAACAAGAATAGTAAATATTTATCTACGGGAGTGGAAATAAGCGAATAATTTCTTGTTTTAACCATATTCTTAAACATAAGTGCCATTCCTATGAATGCAAAAATATAAGCCGGATATACAGTGAAACCAAACTCAAGCGGGCCATATCCGAATTCATTTGCCCAGGGTAAGCTCGCGGTCAGTAACAGCGCAAAGATCGTCTCTTCGCGCAAGTGTTTTTTAAAAAATATGAATATACCGCTAACAATCAGGATCAAGCCAACAGCATAATACCAGCCGCTGCCGATGGCGTATCCGCAGATAACACCAGTAATTATCGCCGTCAAGCTTCTATAATTTAAAATACACTTTTTCATCTTTTAAAGATAAATAAAGCTCTTCTGTTTTTTTAGCAGTTTTATCCCAATCAAAATTATTTTTAACTTTCTGCCAGGCGGTTTCAATGATTTGGCTCCTCAATTTCCCATTTTTTATCAACTCTATTATTTTTTGGGCCAATTGAACATAATTATCCAAGGGAAAGAGTAATCCGTCAACTCCATTATTGATTATTCCGGGTATGGCTGAATGATTGGTTGCCACTACCGGTAATCTTGCCGCCATAGCCTCAATTAAGACAATGCCGAAGGCCTCATATCTGCTGGCTAGGACAAAAACGCTTGCGTGTTTCATTGCCGCGATGACATCTTCTCGTTCTACTTGTCCTAAAAAAGTAATCTTTTTCGATACCCCCATCGTTTTAGCCAAGTTTATCAAAGCGTCCTTATATCCACAATCCGGCCCGATCATAACTAAGTGTGCTTGGGGTATTTCGCTTAAAATTTGCGGCAAGGCGTTAATTAACAAATCCACACCTTTATTAAAATCCAGTCTTCCCGTGAAAAGGATGATCTTTTTCTCGCCTAGTCCGATTTTCTCGAAAATATTTACGTACTCCTTTTCAAATTCAGAAAAATTAATACCCGGAGGTATGATCTCAATTCTTTTGGGCCGGTAACCCCATTCCCGTATTAAATTCTTTTCGTATTCACTGATTGCAACTACCGCGTTTGCCGCCATGGCTAGGGCGCCTAAACTATGGCGGTATGCCTTGCCGAAAAGCGACGGCCGGCCGAGTTGGGCCAAATAGGGGTTAATTACCAGGGGGATTTTTTTAAAATAAGCAGTCAGCACCGCCGCATCAAAAGGAAAATACATATAACAATGCGCATGGATCACTTCCGGTTGTTGTTGGATAAATTTTAGCGCTAAAGCCGGCATCAGCGCGTAGTTTCCCAGCCGCCAGCTAAGCGTTTTTGCGCGAATGACCTCCACCCCGTTTATTAAATTTTTTTCTTGCTTGATTCTCGTAGCAGGAGTGTATTTTATAAGATCGGAGGTTAATACTTTAACTTGGTATTTTTTTAGCGCTAAGCGCTCGGAGATATTTTTAACATATTCTTCCACTCCTCCGATTGCCGGCGAATACCTTATGGTCGCTTGTAAAATTCTCATATCAATTTATTATAAATTTCTTCAAATTGTTGTGCGGCGCGCGCTACATTGAATTCAGACGCGGCAAAATCAGCTGCCTTTTTGCGCGTTGTTTCATCCTGGGGAGTTTGTAATAAATCCACTATTTTTTCCGCGAGTTTCTCCGGAGAATTTTTTGCCACCAGGATAATTTTTCCTTGGGAAATTTCCGGTATGCTGCCACTATCAGAGGCAATTACGGTTGTCCCGCAGGCCATTGCCTCTGCCCAGTTTAAGCCGAATAACTCCGGCCAAAGCGGCGGACATAGGTAGGCCGCTGCTTTGGCGTAGTAATCCATTAATTTCTCGGGCTGGACATAGCCGGCAAAGCTTAGTTTGTCAGAAATACCCAGCCTATGCGCTAATTGGTCAATCCGTTTTCGGTTGGGATGGCTGTCCTCTTGCTCCGGTCCGGCAATGACCATTTCTATGCCGGGTAATTGTTTATTTGCCAAGGCCATAGCTTCCAGCGCCGCGTCTATCCCCTTATAGGCAGCCAGCGGACCAACAAATAAAAGCGACTGTTTCTCCGGTCGGCTGTAAAAGGAATAGAGGTCAGTATTTATCCAGGGCTTGATTATCTTCCATTTTCCTTTTAAGACCCCGTTATTTTCAAAAATTTTCTTAACGTATTCGCTGGGGGCGATTGCCGCGTCAGCCCGGTTTAACATCTTTCTTAAAACTGACAGCCTTAAAGAAGCGCGGTATCCGCAGCAGAAAGCGCATTTAATCATTCCTCTGGAGCAGCAGAGTTTATTTTTAAACCTGCCTTTTATCGGGAAAAATGTCCTGAATGCGCAAAGCGGCCAATAGTCGTGGCTGAACCAGATCACCGGAACCTTTAATTTTTTTGCAGCTAAGATTGCCGCGGGCGATATTAAAGGCACATTATGAACGGATACAAAATTTACCTTATTATTTTTAATTACTGATTTTGCGGTTCCATAACAGGAAAGATAAGTATTTTTACAAAAATGGAATTTTATGGGAAGGCCGGTTTTTAGTTCCAGGTTTTGCCGGCTTAGCCCTTCCGAACACAGGATATGGGCTGTGTTCGGAAAATTTTCTTTTGTCAAGCGGCCTAATAAGAGCCGTATCCTGCTTTCCGCCCCGCCGCCGACCAAGCCGGTATCATTTACGATCAGTAAATTCATTTATTTTTCTTAACAATGCCACTATCTTGATGTCTAATTTGAATTTTAATATTTTTTTCTTTAGCCGGAATAACGCCCAGCTCCTCAAAAGAGAATTGTTATCTGAGAGCAGGGCAGAAAAATACCTGATACTCTTGTAAATATTCCGGTCGATCCAAGGCAGGGGCACGGTATTTCTCCAGCGGTCTATAAGCTGCCAGTTTTCTGTTCGGGAAGGCGGGGTAAAGCCCTCTTTGATCGCCATCTGGTAAAGCTCGGTTCCCGGATAAGGCATATACATTCCCACGGTAAAGGATGAATTTTTGTGGATCTGTGAAATTTCAGCGATCAGATCAATAGTCTGATAGAGCTCTTCCTTTTTTTCTGTGGGAGCCCCTAGCATGAATGAATAAAGAACGGGCACATTATATTTGGCCAGGACCCGCGCCTTATCCATCATCAACGTTTTGGAAAAACCTTTATTCATTAATTTTAATATCCGATCGCTCCCGCTTTCCGCTCCAATCAGCAGATTGATCGTATTTAATTTTTTAAACTCCGCGGCCAGTTCTTCAGTGATGTAGTCGATCCTTAATTCAAATTCAGGAAAAACGCCGATATGCTTTAGAATATTTAAAGCCCTGGCTTTGTCCACGAAGAAATTGTCATCCCAAAAGTGGATCGCGTTAACCTTATATTTCTCTTTTAAATATTGGATATCTTCGTAAACTATATTTTCCGGAAAATACCTCCATTGCCTTTGATTGAATTTAAGGTTATAGCAGAAACCGCAGTTATGCGGGCAGCCACGGCTAGAGATATAAGACAATTTTCTAATTTTCTTCCGCTTACCATCTAATTGAATGAAGGACTCCTGGACATATTTACTTAAATCGATCAGGTCAAAGTCCATTCTTGTGGCCTTGAGTATCCTGTTTAGTGGACGAGGATTATTTATCATTATCCTGCCATTATCTTTATATCCTAATCCGTTGATTTCCGTGAAACCTTGTTTGCCGCTTGAGAGCTGATCGGCAAGCGCTAGAGCAGTTTCTTCTCCTTCCTGCAAGATAACAAAATCTATATAATCTTCAGCCAGGCATTGTTGAGGCAATAAGGAAGGATGAACCCCTCCCCAGACGATTTTTATATTACTTTTTGCTTTAAACATTTGGGATATCCGGACCGAAGCTGCAGTCGGGCTGCCGGTAATTACAGAAAAACCAATAAATAACGGTTCGTCTTTGATAACATCATCTATCTGTTTGGTGACAGCTTTTTGACCCGCGTGGATAACCTTGACATCGTATCCGGCAGAGCGAAGCTTGCCTCCTACATATAATAGGCCGAACGGCGGTATCATTTCTCCCGCTTCTTCATCCAGTTTAACTAAATAGATTTTTTTATTATTATTTTGCATTGCTCAAACTGATTAATTCTACAATTTCTTTTTTAAGATCTTTTTTTAGCATAAGAATAGAGAATAAATAAACTAATCCGCCAGTCAAAATACTTATCGATAGGCCGAAGAAAGATACCGTCGGATGGGCCAGTTTGTTTATTAAGATTACCGCTAAAGACATAATCAATGTTGCCAGCACCGGCACCCTGGCCAGTTCTAATATTTCCGATTTTTGTAAAGATAAAATCTTCCAGCTTTTTAAAAGCAGCAAAATTGACCCTACGGTTATAACTAATAGCATGGAAACGCAGGCCCCGTTTGCGCCCCATAATTTTGTCAATGGGTAAATTATTATAGATAGCAATAGCAATTCCCAAAAAACCAGGTTCCTTTGCAGTTTTGGTTTGCCTACTGCCTGCGTTAGGAATCCGCAGATCATATGCAGTGAACGGAAGACGGTAAAAAAACACAATATTTGTAATGCAGTTTGCATTGGCAGCCATTTTTCGGTCATGACCACTTTGATGAATGACGGCGAAAGGATATATATGCCTATGGCCATGGGAAGTATCAGCAAAAGCAGGTATTCCAGTATTTTTTTAAAAGCCCGGGACAAATTTCTCTTATCTTCTTGAAGGCGGGCAAAGGTAGGAAATGCCACCCGCGCGATTACGCTGGTGATGCCCAAAAACGGCAAACTGGAGATAGAAAATGCCATTGAATAATATCCTAGTATTTTCATCCCGCTGATCCTGCCGATTACCGCGTTTGCTCCCTGCAGCATAAAATAAGCCAGCATATTTGTCGTTAAGATATGGCTACCGTAAATAAGTATTTCTTTAGCTATTTCCCGGTCAAAGACAAAGGTAAATTTCCATTTTAAGATTATCCAGGATAGCGCTGAATCTGCCAAGACACTGATTAAATAGCCAATTGCTAAACTCCAGATTCCGAAGCCGGCATAGGCCATCCAGATAGATGCTATTCCAAAAAGGATAACGGAAACAACTTCTGGAATGAAGCGTTTCTTAAACATCAAATCGCGGCTTAAAAGGCTGGACGGTATAATGCCGAAAGAGGAAATCAAAAAGGATAATGACAGCGCTCTAAGTATGGGTTTTACCGCCGGGCTATTAAAGAAATAAGCCATTAATCCGGCGCTAAAAAAAGATACGCAGTAAAGGATAGTGCTGGTAAATAAGACAATGAAAAAAGCCGTTGAGCTGGCATCCTGCAATTTTTCTTTTCTCTGTACCAGCGCAGTCCCCATACCCATTTCTTTCAACAGCCCCAAGCTGTTAATTACTAAAAGCCCGACTGCCACTACCCCAAAGTCCTCCGGAGCCAGTTTTCTTGTCAGGACCATTTTAATCACAAATGAAAGCGGCTGGGTAATGCAGCTGCTTAAAGTTACCCAGGCTATGCCTTTACCGAAATTAATTTTTAATGTTTTTAGCGGCAAGTATAATCACTCCTGAACCGTGTTTATGTTTGGCTATAGCGTCCAATTGGCAGAGAATTTTTAAGCATGGCAGAGATAACATTTTCAAAAAATATAACTTTTTTTCCATAAGCAGCTGGTCAAGTTCCCATGCCAATTTTCCTGAAATCCCAAAAGTCTGTTGCAGGCATTTTATTTGAAATCCTGTTTTTATCAATAATTCAGCCAATTCATCAGCATCGTAAATCTGACCAGGGTGTTCCCTTTTTATGAATTTATTAAAGGATGTAAAATTATCCGGGTTAAAAAATTTTACTTTATCCCATTCTTTTTGCGGAAGGTGGATAATCAGGTGACCGCCTGGCTTAAGGGCAGCGTAGAGTTTCTTTAGCGCAATTTGGTTGGGGCCAATATGCTCAAGGACATCAATGGAAAAAATTAAATCGTACTTTTCAAGATCGTTTATTTCCAGAATATCTTTTTTTATAAAGTTGATATTTTTAACGCCGGTTTCTTTCAGCAGGCCGTGTGTGTATTTAAAATCAATGTTTTTATCAACTGCGTCTATAGCCGCGTCCGGAAATTTTTTAGCCAGGTAAAATGAATATTCGCCCGCCCCGCAGCCGGCATCCAGAGCGGTTGTGAAGAAAACGCGTTTAAGCAGGCGCTTGAAATAAAGGCTGCGTAAATAGCCGCCGATAAATGGATAACCGTAAAAGAAATTACCTATTTTCCCGAAGACAGTAAGTTCTTGATTAAATCTGTATATTTCTCCGAAACGCACTCAATCCCTCTTTTTCGCCGCTATAGCAACGTAATTTGGTTTTAAAAAACTGATCAGGCCGGAAAAAAATAACAGCAAGCCGTCAAAAAAAATCCTGGCTTGCCGGTGTAATTTTAAAGTAAGCCAATTGTAGCTGTAAATAGTGTGAAAATGCCTGATTTTAGGCCTAAAGCCATTATTTAGAAAAATTTCCGCTAACTCATTCCCCGAGAAGTAATTGATATGTCCGGATAGACAAAATTCATGGCTGCATTGCGGACAATGTATCGGTACCGGGACTTGCCGGTAAGGTACGGTAATAATAACTGCGCCTCTGGCAATCCGGGCTAACTCTTCCATGGCCTTGGGATATTCTGGTATATGCTCAAGCACTTCTGAGCAAATAACTAGATCAAAAGAATTGTTTTTAAAAGGAAGTAAGGTGATGTCTCCGTTCACCAGCCTGTGCTGGCCGGTATTAGATTCCGTATTTTTTAGCCGCTGAAAAGATAAATCAAAAAAAATAGTTTTTTGGGAATACTTTTTTAAGTTATCGGCGAGAAATCCGTCCCCGCATCCTATATCTATTACCGATGCATCAGGGCCTATCCGCGGCAGTAAAGATAGTATATTATCCGCCAGCGCGACTTCCCGTAATGAGCCCCATAAGGGCTTGTTTACTGCTTCGCCTTCGTAATATTTTTTATCAGGACTGGTTTTTTTCACGCATCTAGTTTAACAATCCTTAGCCCAAAGGTCAATACCTTTCGCTAAGGAAAATAATTGCCCGCTAGGCTTTATTATGCTAATATTTTAGATAAATATTCATCACTTTAGGAGATTGATATGAAAAAACCCTTTACCCCCGTATATGTGTACCCAAACGTAAAAACACCTGTTTTTAGCGGCAAAAAGGTAAATCAGAAAATATTCAGAAAAATCAATGACAGCTACATTAAGAGTTCCGGCACTTGGTGGCCGGCTTTTTTCCCAACGTTAATCGGATTAATTACCAGCGGGAATATGAAAAAACACAATATTATGACGGTTTCCTGCCTGACGGTGATGAACCGGCTTCCTTTTTTATTAGGGATGCCGATTTTTTCCCAAAATAATCCGCAGAAGAAGATCCGGCCAAGGTTTACACTCGGCCTGATCAAAAAGTCAAAAGAATTTGCCGTAAACATCGCTTATATAGATAATCGCCTGACACAAGCGATTAGGGTGTGCGGCTCTTTTTCCGGATGGGATGGGGTTGATAAGTTCGAGAAATCCGGCCTTACCCCGGCCAAGGCAGAGTGTATCAAAAGCCCGATTATCCAAGAATGCCCGATGAATTTTGAATGTAAGCTTAAAAAAATTATTGATTTAGGCAGCCATAGCTGGGTAATCGGTGAAGTGGTGGGAATCCATATTGACGGACGCTTAGCTGACGGTGAAAAAGAAATGATCTGGCGCAGCCTGCCGGAAATGAAATAACCTATTCTACTACTTTGTATATTTTATAAACGTGCCGGGAATAAATTTTTATAAATTGCATTTTGTCTTTGAAATAATCATATAAAGTGTTCGTTTTGGGATAAATATTGGTAACAAACTCTGTTTTTATCGCGGGATCTATTTTTAATTCCCCTCTTTTAACTAAATATACGCTATATCCCGGGTATATTTTCTTATACTGTTTTAGATCTTCCAGCGTTAAGCCATCAATATTGGAATAATTCTCCATGACCATAAAAATGTTGCCTGAATCAAGCGTATGGCCGGCTATTTTCTTTAATTGTTCCTGGTTATAACCAGCCGGAGCCCATTTTTCAACATTAGTCAGGTTCAGGCGGCTTTGGGTAAGCAGTTCTACGTCGCCTAAAATTAAGGCCTGGCGGATATTTTTTTCAAAATACTTTCCGATATTCTCCTGCGCGATAAAATAAGAAACATGCCCGCCTCTGAGTGTTAATACCTTAAGAAAATTCAGACAGAGCATGCCTGTAACGGTAATAAATAATATCCAACCGATTATCGCCTGCTTCTTCCGCTGTTTTGCCAAAAGGAGTGCTTGATACAGGGTAATGCTGATTAATATTACGGTTGGCCAAAGGATGCCGTTAAGATAATAAGGGCTGCGGGTATAGGGCGAAATCACCATACCTAACACACAACAGAAGAAAAGGACAGTTAAAAAAAGCTTAACTTTTTTTATTTCCCTGAATTTATCTTGGTTTTCGCTTGTATTAATGTATATCGCCTGAAGGCGATTTTTATACTTTAGGTTAAAAATCAAGCTGATAAAAAATAATATAGCTATCGGCCAGCCGATTACTCCCAAAAGTGTTGGCCCGTATCGGCTAGGGTACTCGTCGGTAAAAAATAAAAACCTGACTATTTTTTCCGGCTCATCCAGATAATTATAAGATACCGCCTGGCTTATCGGCAGGCCCAGGTAATGGAGTATTGACTGGACCGGGACCACAATTATAAACCCTAATATTAAAAAAAGGCTGAACTCCTTTACGCGGCGCCGGTTATCAATGAGCAAAAAGAGTAAAACGACAAATGGCATAAGCCTGCCCGGAGCTTTAGTTTTAATGGAAAGAAATAATAACAAAAGCATAATGGCTTGCCAAAAACCAGCGTAATTACGGTAACGCTCAGGATGGAGGTACAATTCCAGGAAGATCAAGGTGATTATCAGTAAGCATAACTGTACAAACAAATCAAGGTTTAGGGTGTTGGGCCCGCAGGCCATATAAGTAACCGGATTGATCATATAAAACAATGCCGCGCCAAGGCCAGCCGTAAAATTACCCGTGAATTTATAGGTTAAATAAAGAATGAGAGCGATAAAAATGGCAAAGGGGATGTTTTCCGTCAGGTGAAATGCAAAAGCGTTAAAACCGGTAAAAGAAATCAGCGCCTGATAACGCAGGTAACTTAAGGGCCTGGTTTCAATATCAAATTTATATGTGCCGATGCGTAAAAAATCGTCCAGGTTTTTATCCAAAGAGTTAAACGTATGCAGCCACAATTCCGCGGAGTGCAGGGGTATTCCTTGCGTAAAAAAAGATATATATGCCCAGGCCAGGAAAAAAATGAGTAAATAAGCCAACGCGCGTTTATTCATTTATCGCTCCTCCTGCAGAATTTTCATTTTCCACCATAAAGAAAACATCTCTTTGACCGCAGTAAATACTGACCTTGGCTTTCCTCCCTTAGCTTTTCCGCTTTTGCGTTGATAATAATTTGAAGGAATTTCTTTGATGGTATAACCTAAGCGCTGCGCCTTGGCTAGTATCTCTCCTAAAAAAAATACTCCGGTAGACCCGATTTTTATTTTTTCAAAAATTCTCCGGTCATACATATGTACCCAGTTAATATCCTTATATTTAAGGCCAAATAGGATGCGGTTTAAAACAGTATATGTAAAAGAGCTGATTAATCGGAAAAGGCTATAGTCCGCGCGGCTAGACCTGAAGGTGATCACAATATCAGCATCTTCTGTGTCTTTAAGCATACCAACAAGCTCTCCCGGATTTACCTGCCCGTCGGCAGGCATATAAGTAACATAATCTTTACGGCACTGGGCATATCCGGTTGATAGCGCTGTCCCTTGCCCCATATTTCTATCATGGCTAAAAATCCTAATTTGGGGGTTTTGCTTTGCCTGTGCCTCTGCAATTTCCCGGGTATGATCAGCGCTTCCGTCATTAACAACGATTATTTCATAATCTGCGACCTTGCCCTCAAGAGAACCAATAATGCCGTTAATCGCATTATTAAGGTTTCCCTCTTCGTTATATGCGGGAACAACAACCGAAAGGCTTTTATTCATTAAGATTCCTCATGACGATGTCCAGGCCCTGATTAAAATTTACCTTATATTTATAATCAGTATTTTTCTTTAAATTAGTTAAAGCGGCATACATATTTTTCTTTTTATTATCATTAATGTATTTATACCGGGGTTTTATGCCTATTCTTTTGCCAAGCATATCGCATATTTCTAATATACTGAATTTTTCTTCGCTGGTAATGTTTATTATCCCGGTATCCGAATTAATAAGCTTCAGCATCAGAGAAATCAGGTCATCTATATATATTACTGATAATACCGGATTCCGGCCAAGATTATAAATAATGATTTCTTTTCGATTCTTTATATTTTTAATTAACCTCGTCAGGAGCGCGTTATCCGTTTGTCCCGGCCCGTAAGGGAAAAAAATACGCAGGATTTGCGTTTTGAAATGATAGCAGTAATATTTAACGAGGTCTTCCCCTATTCGTTTTGTAAAACCGTAAAAATCTTCCGGTATGGCCCGGGAATTTTCTTTTATTGCGCGATCGCGAAAACCAATCGCGTTTGCGGTTGAAGAAAAAATAAATTTTTTTATCTTGATTTTACGCGCGAATTCCAAAAGTTTCAATGTCGCTAGGCAGTTAATAGTAAATACCTTAATCAGCTTTTTCTCGTCAGGATTTTTATCCATTAAGGCGGCCAGATGGATAATAGTGTCTATATCCCGCGGCAGTTCACGATAGGTATTGTCTTTGGTCAGGTCAAGGCGGAAGAATCTGATTTTCTTAGGGATATTTTTTGGATAGGCCTGGTCTACTCCAATAACCTGGTATCCCTTTTCCAGTAATTCTAAAGCTAAATGGGAGCCGATAAAACCGTTTATCCCTGTAACGAGAATTGTTTTAGGCATTTTTAAGGTATTGCGAAGCGTACCAAAGGACGGCATCTTTTATCCCTTGGCGAAGGCCGATTTTGGCATTAAACCCGAGGATATTTCCAGCTTTAGATGTATCGGGTATGCGTATTTTTACATCGGTATGGATGTTCTTCCGGAAGGTGACTTTAGAATTAGAACCGGATATCCTTTTGACTAATTGGGCTAATTTCAACGACGAGATCGGCTCCCGATGATTGCCGATATTGAATACCTGCCCAAGCGCCTGTTTTTTTACTAGGCACAGTAATATTGCTTCTACAAGATCATCTATATGGCACCAGGCGCGGACTTGAGAGCCGCTTCCATTAATAAATATAGTTTTATTTTTTAGCGCTTGTAAAGTGAATATTTTAATTGCGCCTTCGCCTATCTGTCCCGGCCCGTAAATATTGAACGGCCGGATAGAGATGATCGGCAGTCCGTATTCCCAGTAGTAACTAAAGCACAATTTTTCCGCGGCAACCTTACTAATGGCATAACACCATCTTTTTTCCGGCATGGGCCCTTGGATGGTCGGGTTTTCTTCGTTGACATTTTTGGCATTTATCCCGTAAACTTCGCTGGTAGAAAAATTAATAAATTTTTCAACTTTGTTATTTTTT
>Ga0066640_10001798_pt1 | contig 12899 bp, 12 predicted proteins | sample CryGeyCG2114_020_2_FD_59505 | JGI IMG/M metagenome (GOLD analysis project Ga0066640, IMG submission 59505) | Groundwater microbial communities from aquifer - Crystal Geyser CG11_big_fil_rev_8/21/14_0.20 | ecosystem: Environmental > Aquatic > Deep subsurface > Groundwater | place: USA: Utah... | reverse complement strand
GATCAAACCTGCACCCCTCCAGACTGTCAAAATGGTTACAAAAAATGTGATGGTGTCTGTATACCAGAAAATGAATCATGTCATCCAAGCCCTCCACTTAATGTCTGTGGTGATGGAATCAAAGGACAATTTGAAACATGTGACTTGGGCTACAGCAACAACGATGGCATCAAAACACTTGCCATAAGCGATGGAAAATATTTTGCATACTCACTATATTCTGACAAAGTTACATCACCTAATCTTTTTGTCTGTGACCAATGCTCACTCAAAGCAATCACCTGCCAAACAAATCCACTCACATCATCATGTCAACTAAATCTCCCTGCCTGTTCTTACCAAGACGTCTCCCTTTCTCTCATGAAAGGAGAGGTCCCAGTCATCTTTTGGGATATAAATTTTGAGAATGTCAATTATCTCCTGACCTGAAGCTGTCAACCATGAGACGAAGGAAAAGTAATCAAAGATAGTCTGATAGTGTCTTTTGAGATTACCCACAATGAAAAAATATTTGCTAGTTTCCAAAGATCATGAGATACCAATGACCGAATTGATGACAAAGGACAAGTGAAACCCTTCTTCAAAACATTTGAAAAAACATTAGGCGCTTGATATACAACATCCCCAGGCAGATCATATTTAACACCACAAGAAACATACAGTTTATTTGACACATCGACTCCATTGGGCGAATTCCAATTGAGGATGGGAAATATCACATTCGACTATTGTCACATCAACAAAAAAGGAGAAATAGGCACTACTTCATCCATTACCAAAAATGCATGTCAAGGCAACTTCGTCCTCACCGACAAAAGTATTGTCCAACAATGACTCTTCACCTCATCCCTTTCCAACGGTCATGGAAGTCCTCAAATCAATCAATATGAAAGCCTGCGCGGAATACCTATTTACCAAGCCTACCCAAACCTCATAGAACACACACCCCGACAACTCAACAATCAACACGGCTCTAGGAATGAACTAGACCACCTGATCAAAACATTTGTCGATAAATATGCCAAATTGACCATTGCAAAAGCAAGAATCTGATGATACGATGTCAAAAAAGTTCCCAATCAAGCATTGTATGTCCTCGACAATCAAACCATCAAATTGACAGCAGACAACTTACCATCAACATCATTCACTCTACTCGTACTGTGACCTCAGGCAAAAGTCATTATTGATACAGATTTGACACAACACAATGCTCTCATTATCGTGCCACAAGGTGAGATCACCATCACAGCTCAATGTAACCAAAGACGTATATTCAATGGGACTCTCTATGCACCAAACTATGCTATCGCATCAAGCGATGGAACACAACTACAAAACAGCTATGATAAACTTTCAAAAGCAAAAGATCCACGATGTCAAGAATGATGAATAACAATCAATGGGAATATCATTGGAGACGATCTCTCATCTCTCATCACTTCTACGAGGTCAAGTCTCAATAGATGGTTTTCTACCACAACAGAAAAAATGATGGGAAGTATCACCCATGGATCAAATTTGAGTGTCATAAGTAATTCAGATATGCGGATTGATCCTCCCCCCTGAATTCATGAAATCAATCTCAATATCAATAGATAAAAAACCTTCACAGTACTCTACTTCTTAAGTAAACACTGAAAAACTAATAGAAATAATCTTCACGTAAAAGAAGTGTCATTCCGAACCTGCACTTTCTGCAGGTGAAGAATCCAGGATTCATACAAATAATTCATTTCATTCCATGCAGGCTAATAAATAACTCACGTATGATGATATTGAAACACATAATGTGTTTAATCAATGATCACTTAAATAATGAGTAAAAAAATACATAAAAAAAATCACTAATTTTCACTAGGATCTCATTTTTTATGTTTGCCCAAGAGGGGAGTCGAACCCCTATACCTTTCGGCACACGCCCCTCAAGCGTGCATGTCTACCAATTCCATCACCTGGGCACTAAACACAACAATACTTTCAATACAAGTATAACACAATACGTATACTTCCCGCCCCGCAAGAGAACACAAGGTTTTCTCGTAGGGACGCTTCAACCAAGCGTCCGCTTCAAGATACACTACCCAAAAACAATTTCTCTCAACAAACAAAACCACGCGACAACAACAAGCTATCTACAGATTCTCCCAGCAAATGCAAGAAAAACCATACAACACCACGCTATACAACAAACTCTCAAACCAAAAAGGAGGCTCTTCACCTCCTCTCTTCATATCTCTTCATTATAAGATTATTTTAGATACAACATTTAGAGTCTTGTACCTTTATCCTTGCACCTTTATTTTTACCTCTTCAACTCATAAATCCCTTTCTCCACTCTCACAAACAAATCCTTGTGTTTTTGGAGATTGAGGAGGACAGTATTAGGACTCACCATTTTTTCTCTCAACAATTCTCTACATATTTCTTTAACAGTCATTGATCTACCGGTCTTTTCGAAGATCCTTATGATGATATCTTTGACCACACCACCTTCATATCCCCATTCTTTCAAACCATAGATTCCAAGACCCATATTGACAAACAAATCATTGTTTTTGACCAATTCGTTGTGGACCGTGTTCAATTTCACTGCCTTTTTGGAAAACCATTCCATGACTTTTGCAGGAAGCTCTTGATAATGCATAGGTTTACCAATTTTTCTCAATGTATAGAGAATCTTCAGCTTAACTGTTTTGGGATTCACATCAGCAAAGGTGTCCAATCCAACCTTACCATCAAAGACTGCAATACCTCTCACGGTAGAGAAAAAATTGACATAAAATAAATCGTTTTCAAAATAATGGATATCTTCATATTCACGGATATATTTATCCTTGAGCATACCTATAAACTCATACAAGTCTTGGCTTTCAGCTCTCTTTTCAAAATAATCTTTGACGTACACGACCATAGCACTCAACAAATCTTCATACAGAGGGTCAAGATAGAAACTCTTATCAATCAACCTATTCCTCTTCAGATATGAAATATTGAAATCTGATACCAAGATGAGTTTGAGTTCTTGTGGAGAAAAGACAAATTTTTGAAGGTTCACCAATTTCGCAACCAAAAGTCACTCACGCAAGACACCACCATGTTGATCCAGGATTTTTGTAGCCTCCTCCAAAACATCTGTATACTTTGGATTACCAACTATCAATCTTCTAAATCTCATCAAAGCTTGTGTCTCTACCTGTCTCACTCTCTCTCTCGTCAAAGAAAATTTCTTACCTATTCTCTGCAATGGAACTTCCTTACCATTTTCCAATCCAAACTTTTGAAGCAAAACCAACTGCTCTTTGGGCTTACAATACTGTAAGACATCCTTGAGATTGGTAATCTCAAGATTGACCTTGATCTCACTATCATCCATTTTGGTGTTAAAATTCATTAAAATACCACATAAATTAAAAGGAAGGGACTGTACCACAAAACACAAAAAATACAACTCCAACAAGTAATAGAAAACAGCATCGCGATGTCAAGTACAATTATTATTTAGAGACATCATCAAACAACTTACATCCCATCATAGCAATAGTTGTCAAATTCAGCATCAAAAAAAGCAAAACACACATATGAGAGCCTATCACAGCAAGTTAACACAAGCCCTATCACAACAAAAACAAAAGTGGAACAAGAACAAAAGCCAAGGGACAAAGCCAAAAAGTCAAAGTTAAGACACAGAAATTATCACAAGCAAAAAAACAAAAAAAGAAACAAAAGTGTCTTTTTCAACACAATTACAATTGTCAAAATCACGAAAAAACACATAGAACACTCACCATACCCCTTTCAGCTCAATAAGCAAATATCTAAATTTTATAAATTTCAAACCTTTCCCATTTCACCTTTTTACCCCAACGCGTCAAGGTGAACCTTTAACCTTTATCATTTTTTTTCACCCCGACAAGTCGAGGCATCTTTTCATGTTCCATTTCCCACTTCTACCAAAACTCGTCGGTGCCTTTCTCCGACGAAGCAATCCACCCGTCATTGCGAAAAGGTTTACCCCGACTAGTCGGTGGTTTTCACGACGAAGCAATCCACTTCCCCACTCTCAATACGCAGATTGCCACACCCGCAAAAAATACGGGCTCGCAATGACAAAATAGAAAATTCGCTTTTCGGAAATCACTTTCCGTTTTAAACCTTTATCATATTCCCCCACCTCAACAAATCAGGGCATATTTCCATTTTTCAGTCTCTTAGTGCTTTCATATTTTAGTATCTTCACTCTATTTCTGTCTCTGTCTCTCTCCTCCCTCCTACACATTAAACTTAAAAAACATCACATCACCATCTTGCACGATATATTCTTTCCCTTCCAATCTTACTTTCCCTGCAGATTTTCCCTGTGACCATCATCAAACAGACAACAAAACATCGGCATTAATCACTTCTGCTTTAATAAATCACCTCTCAAAATCACTATGAATCACTCATGCCGCTTGCGGTGCAGTACTACCCTTTTTGACTGTCCAAGATTTTGTCTCTTTGGGACCAGTCGTAAAAAAATACATCAAACCAACAGTATCAAAGGCCAAAGCAATCAAATCATCAAGAGTCGGTATAGTATCCCCACCATCACCCAACAACATCTCCCTCTCTTCTCATGACATTTCCATCATTTCCGTTTCCAATTTCGCACATACCACACTCACAGGTCTTTGCAATAAATCAGCATATTCCTGCCTTATCTTCAACGAATTTCAAATCTCTTCTTCTCAAATATTCAAGACATACACAAACGGCTTGAAGGTCAAAAAATTAAATGATTTCAACAGTAAGTTCTCAACATCTGACAATAAATGTTTCATATCAAACATCAATTTTCATGCTTCCAAAAAAGATTGTACTTTCCCCAAGAGTGCAACTTCTTTCAAAACTTCTTCATCTCTTCCCTTCGCCTTTTTTTGCAAAGCAGGAAGTTTTTTATCAATCTGCTCCAAATCGCACAAAATCAACTCCGTATTGATAATTTCTACGTCTCTCATCACATCAACATTGCCTTCCACATGATTCACACCACTATGTTTGAAATGCCTCAAAACCTGCACGATAGCATCCACTTCACGCACATGAGACAAAAATGCATTTCCCATCCCCTCTCCTTTACTCGCACCCCTCATCAATCCTGCGATATCCACAAATTTAATCGTGGAATACACTGTTTTCACCGAAGATGAAAGTTTGGAAAGCTTATCAACTCTCTCATCCATCACATCCACAATACCAATATTGGGATCGATCGTACAGAAAGGGAAGTTCGAAGCATCAGCCGCATATGACTTGGTCAATGCATTGAACAAAGTCGACTTACCTATGTTGGGCAATCACACAATTCCTATTTTCATCAAAAGAACGAGAATAAATGAAACAAAATTATAGCTTAAAAAACAGACACGAAGAATGCACTTCCCAAAGCGACTATCAACCAATAGCCACCATTGATCAACAACAACAGTGCATTGTGATTTTTGGACCACACAAAAGCACTAATTTGTTGTGTCAAAAGGAAGCCAAACCATATCCAAAAACCAATTTGTAATGCTCCTGTCATACTATCACCAGCACTGAGAGAAACAAAAAGCGCTAGTACCATCATCATCATCAAACTATTAACAAAAGCTATCGCATACAACTTCCACATTCCCTTTTCTACCACATCTTTTTCGCTAACATCCATAGCCTTTTTCCACTCTTTGCCAAACAAAGGACCATACCACACAGCTCCAATCACCATAGTAAAAATACTAGCAAGTACTACCCCTACCCAAGAAATAGCCATGACATCCAACAAAAAAAATAAAAGCTAAGCACACTCACAGTCTACATAATCAACAAACATTGTCCAAACAAAAGACGCTAGAGAGTATGCTTTCGTTTTTCATTTTTTATTTTTTCATATTTTCACCCCGATTCATCGGGCTCATTTTTTCATATCCAACACCTAATAGCTAGTATCTAGCATCCAAAAACTCCCTCACCTCCCCTATTATTCTCGCATTCTCATGATACATCACCAAGTCAATTGCCTCGTCAATTATCACCCAAGCTACTGACACAATTTCTTCATATGCTACATCCACATCTTCATCACAATCATCCAAGTCAAAGAGAGTTTGATCTTCCTGATCAATGATTGCCAAAAAATACACAACAGTTTTATCCACTTCTTTATTTTCTCAAAGAGCAATAAAACGATACTGTTCCACAAAACTTATTCCAGGGATCACACATTCAACTTTCACTCCCGTTTCTTCAAAAACTTCTCTCAAAGCTGTTTGTTCATGGCTCTCATCTCATTGAGGATGTCATTTGGGTAATCACCAATGTCAGCCATTTTTATGTTGGACCAACAACAGCTCAAATTTTTTTCAATATTTTCCATCCTCCAATGTCAAATCATCAACACTTCACGCCACTTTTCTCACCACGACCACACCATACGAACAATCTTTTCTCATCAATGAAATAAATATACTAAATATCACTTCCCACATTTCCACATCACATTTACAATATTGTTTTAATCTCCTCTATAATAGGATGTAAACAAAGTCAGTGATGGATATCCTCCACAGAAAAAAGTTGAGCTGACAATGCCCCATATCAACCTTTCAATAAAATACTTTTAGCTACATATACTTCCAATCCATTAATAAAAGCACATAGTAATTTCTAGTATTTTAGTTTATGAGTTTTCCCACCCCAATACATCAGACTCTAATTTTCATGTTTTAGTTTTTTAGTGTTTTCATGTTTAATTTTTAATATCTAGCATCTAGTATCTAGTGACTAACATCTAATCAACCCACCCTTTCTCCTCCAAAAATCCTTTCACTTTTTCATAAATGAGCTTATGTCATAATTGATTGGGATGTAAACCATCTTTCAAATATGACTCATCCATCACATCATTCAAAGGCAAATAGTCTATACTACGATCCAAGGCTATTTTTGCCAAAAGCTTATCATACAATTCTATATCATTATTATCATACACCAAAGTATCTCCACAAGGCAAAACACCTCAAGCAACTCTCGTCAATCACAGCAACAACAAGGGTGTTTCAAATCAAGTCACATCATCAACAATCAAATTGATTGCAGTGGAAAAATTTTCCTCTCCCACAAATCTCTCATCACCTCCTTCAAAACGCATTGCATCATTAATACCAACTGCAATAATAACAATCGCATCACCATCCACCCTCGCAGACATTTCAGGTGCGATTCTCACCGCAACATCTTGACTTGTATCACCAGGGATTCACAAATTATAGACATCCCAACCACTTTCATTTTCTCACAAATCTCTTTTCAATCTTTCCACCCATCACCCACCTTCACTATCATCATAACCATACACGATACTATCACCAAACACCAAAATCCTTCCCATAATAATTTCATATCTCAACTAAAAAAATCTCTCACATCAAGCGACGTCTCTGTTTCTTATTCTTATTCTTACTTCTGTTCCTGTTTCTTATTCTCTTCCCCTTTCATCTGACTTCAATGTCGCACTTTCATCCTCTATCCCCAACAGTTTTTCCAAAACCTTTTTATCAGACCATTCCCTTTTGCCATATTTAGTGAGCATGACTTGTTCGTGGCCCTTGCCAGCCAAAAATACTATATCTCAGGGCTGAGCAATTTCTACCAAAAACTTCACAGCAAAAAATCTCTCAGGGATAATAAACAATCACATCCCCTCACGTCTTTCCATATCTTTCATCACATCTGCTATGATACCAATCCTACCTTCTTGACCAGGATCTTCATCGGCCAACACCACGACATCTGCATAATTGTCCAACAACTTCCCCATTGCAGGTCTCTTGGCTACATCTCTTCATTCACCCATCGATCACGACAAAGCCAATAACCTTCCATCTCACTTGATACTAGACAAATAATTCAATGTCTGATACAGGGCATCTTCTGTATGAGCATAATCAACATAATATTTGACTCATCCATAATCAAATCTATCCATCCTACCCAAAATACCTCCGATCTCCTTGATGCTCGACATTGCCTCTTTGATATCAACACCCATCAAAGTAGTAGCAGAAACAGCAGCCAAGATATTCGATATATTGAAACGTCATACCAGGGGCGTTTCCAATGCAAAATCATGTCACAAATAACTCACCGTCGCACTCGTACCATCTTCTATCTCAGTGATATCACGGGCCGTCATGGTAGCGTTACTTGCTACTCCAAAAGTTAATTTGTTGTCTATACTCATCTCCTCAGACCACCTCCTCCCCAAGGCATCATCTTTGGGGAAAACACCATAAGAGGCACCTTTACCGTTGCTCAATACCATTTTGTAAAGCTTTTTCTTACTGTTGGCATATGCTTCAAAACCTCCATGATAATCCAAATGATCATGCGTGATATTGGTCAATATCGCCATGTCAAATGCAATACCCTGAAATCTGAATTGATCAAGACCTATAGAAGTCACTTCAATCACTGCGACCAAGCATCAATATTCCCTCGAACGAATCAACAAATGTTGCAATTTGAATGCATCCAAAGATGACATCTTGGTATAATTAAACTCTGCCTTTTCACCAAACTTGATATGAGTACTACTCACAGAAAAACAAGGTGCCACATGCTTGTTGATCAAATGATGAAGGATATTGACTGTCGTCGTTTTACCATTTGTCCCCGTCACCCCGATCACAAACATCCCCTGAGAAGGCCTTCCATAATACACATTTGCAATCGAAGAATATAGCCTTTTTGCCATTTTGTACAATGAAGTTCTTTTCAAATTATTGTACAATTTTTCATACATCACTATATGTTTGATGAATTTTTTCATAACACTTTCAAAAAAACAAAACTGACCTAGGCTATGTCTTTCAATCTATACTTCTGTCCACCAGATGCAATCATTTTTCAGACTTACTCACTACTCTCCAAAATAGAAAATCTAAACAAAAACATCATTCCCATTCTTCATTCTGTTTTTCGCCTGCCCCGTGTTCCAACCCGCTACTTTCCACGGGGTTTCTCTCTCTCTTTTCCTTTATCCTTCCCCCCTCTACATCTGCTTCAACACCCATCCTCCAACAATCGCCGCAGTTTCCATTCTCAAAATACTCTCTCCCAAACTAATTTTTTCAAAAGCAACTCAAGAAAATATTTCCCAATCACGAAGCCCAAACCCTCATTCTGGACCGATACATCAACACACAGATCTTCATCATCAACGAGTCAAAGAGCTCAGAGAATCTATCAAACCAACATCATTTTCGACTTTATCAAAAATCACTAACGCATCATCTCCTCTTCACCCCATCCATCACAACAGATCACTCACAAAATTCACCTGAGGGATCACCCAGCCCTTACTTTGTTCCATTGCTTCCAAAGCAACCTTTCACAGCTTTTCTTTCCATTTATTAATATGTTTCATTCATATATCCCCATCAATACTCAATTGTGAATACTGTGATCATCGAAACACCACTTCATCAACACCTACCTCAGTCAATTTTTGTACTATCAAGGACATTTTTTTTGAATGATTTGGCATAGCAAGCAACATCGTCACATGATTTTTTGCAACAGAACTATCTTTTTTTTCACAAGCTAGCACTTCTCCCACCAAACGTTTTTTACTGAATTCCTCCAAACGTATTTGGTATCTCATCACTTCTCTTCAAATTTTTGAATCATCAGATCACTCAATTTTCAATCATGGCTGTATGGCGATCACATCACCCACTCACATTCTCAATACCTTATGCACCTGATACACAACTCTCTCTTCCTCTATCACCACCTTTTCTCATCTCTCGAAACGACATCATCCTCACAGTCCACTCCCTCCCACATCTTCACTCATAAACTTCAAATCAGTCACAAACAAATGCATTATTTTGCTCAAAAATAATAAATCTGACCATACCAACAAATCATATTTTTACTCAGAAAGAAATTGCACACAAGTACAAGTGAAACAAAAAAAATCTTTCAGCACCCTAAAATTCTAGTGACGACAAAAAAGAAAGCCTAGAAACTTTTCAATTTCTCCTGAAGTTCCTTCCCCTTTTCATTTTCTTTTTTCTGTGTTTCCAACAACACTATACGATCACTGATCAAACCCAAAAATTTATCCAACTTTTCATTGATGATAGCTTCCAAACCAAAAGTGTCTTGTGATCAACCAGCAACCTCTTCCCACAACATCTCTCCATTGATATACAATCTCAAGGAATGAAATTCATTTTTCCAGGTCATAGTCAATACATCCATCACCATTTCACCCATCTCACTCTCAAGGATATCTTTTTCTATCTTGAATCACGCATCCACATTTTTGACACCCAACACACGATAATCTTTTTTCACTTCATCAAAATCCGTCACGACAAATTGCTTTTCTTTTCCACTCAGTACAAGGCCAGATTGTACCAGTTGATATAATTTCATAAATTTGGTCAAAATTACTGACTCACCCTCGGCAGGTCCTTTATCAGACAATACTTCCTCCGCACTCTTTTCTCAAACTTCTTCTTCATTATCCACTGGCTCATCGGTCTCCAAATTTTCTTCATCGATATCATCTCATCATTCTTCGAATCAATCATCTGACACTCCTCCTTCATCTTCCATGACCACACTATTGTTCTCTTCGGATCATACATCTTGTGCCACTCATGCTCATGGAGTGACCGCACTACTCTCTTCAAAAGTTTCTTCAAGTGGATTCACTGAAGGACTTGCGATTGGAACAATAGTATCGCTCATCTCTTCATCACTCAAACTCAAGTTCAATCCATCATTATCAGATGATTTTTGTTCTGTATCAACATTTTCAGACTGATTTTTATCGAAGGAATCTTGCTTCTTGTCTCAATTCTCTCACTGATCAAAATCAGGTAAATCAAATAAAAAATCACCTGGCAAAGATTTGGGTTTCACGATTCATCATTCATCACCTACTATTTCACCATTCGTCTCAATATCACTATCATCAAATCACAGTTGTTGTCATCAATCGACTGGCGTTTCAATGGTATCGACAACAATATCATTTCAAATATTTTTATCTGAATCGGCATTATTTCAAGTGACTTCAGCTTTTTCTCATCCATCAACCCCAAAATCAGGTATATCATCCATACTCAAGCCAAAATCAATATTGGCAACATTTACCTGTTGAGGATTGACATTAAGAGGGTTTTGTTGAGTTTGAGGATTTTGACTATAAGCTACTCCTCCAAAAGCTCATCATTGTTTACCTGGCATCGCAATACGAAAGAATAAAATCAACAATCAAAGTATAGCCATCAGAGACAAAAGATGCAAATTTTACTTGCAAAGAAACAGTACTTGACTAAGCCCCCTCTCCATCGTATCATGAACTCACTTTAGGCTATCATTCATTTTGTAAAAAAAATACATCATAACAGAATACAACCATCAAACATCAGACATTCTCTCCAAAATCAAAACAGAACTTCAAAGCATAGAGCAACAAACAAGACAAGCAATATGGGATACTTTTGAAACAAACCGAAATCAAAACAACCAAAACATCACTCGAAACGCACAACAGACAACAGAACCCTATCAATCCATCTCCACTCTCTACACACAAGCTCAACAAATACAAAACTCATATTCGACAAAAAAACGAGTCAAAGATATTCTCAACAAACACCAAACATCACAACTCGAAATACTCACCATGATACGACACGCCATTCTTGGTACATCAGTCACATCTACATCACAAGATTCGCAACTCCAATCTCTCTCGAGCGCATCTAGCCATAGACCACGATCACTTCTTTATAGTTTTTTTACTCAAGGGAAATGGATCTCAGGTTGTGATAGATGTATGGATGGAAGATGTACTAGTTGTACAGACACGAAAAACAAAAAAACACGACAATCCCTCAAGATCAAATGCACAACCATCTCAATCCAGCTCAAGTATCATTACCATGAAAAACAGCATGATCTCTCATAATGCTCTATGGATTTTTGCACGGGGGGAATATCCCAATTGATAACATAAAAATACTAATTTTAAAAAATCGTCGACAAAGTTTTTTGATGAATAATCGAAATCCAAACAGACCAAAAAAATCATGGTTGTAAGTTTGTCAACACCATGAAAAATAAAAAAAGCACAGAACGATCAAACGAACTATATAACTACTGTTTCAACCAACTCCTCTCTCCTGATAGTTCACAAGTCATAAGGTCAACACTTGGAGGACAACACCAAGAAGCAATGATAATTACTGACACATGATGACTCACAACGGGCTTACATCATCACTGCCCCCAAATAAATCAATATTTTGTTATTGACCAACTCCGACAAAAACTTCTCATTGGGGAAATAACTGAAGAGATGATAGTTATTTGTCAGGGTCAAAACATCTCCTTCAATGGCGATGCAGATGCTATCAGATCAAAGCTTTTTGAGATTCGGATTCAACAAACCAAAGACACTGCAGAAAATCTCAAAGTAGACACCCTACCTTCTCGTCACCTACATTCTGCTCCATCAGAAATCAGTCAGCAACCATAAAAAAAGAAAATAGAGATGTTACGAATTAAAGAGATTCGATTTTCATAGATTGTATAATCAACATACAGTAAGCATAACAATATATTTCCTATTAGTTTTAACTGTTTTGAAGCTTCCTCTTATTCTATTTCTGTATCTGTTTGCAATAATTCGATATTTCTTTGCTCGTCCCAAAATATTTTCTATAATAACTCTTACACTTGCTATTATTCGGTTCTCATCTTTTTCTTCTTGAGTTAATGGCTTGTTCTTCTATATAAGTCCCACTTTTTTCATATTTCGCCTTGAACCAAATAACGTAAACTTAGGTATCTCA
>Ga0066640_10001793_pt1 | contig 12906 bp, 10 predicted proteins | sample CryGeyCG2114_020_2_FD_59505 | JGI IMG/M metagenome (GOLD analysis project Ga0066640, IMG submission 59505) | Groundwater microbial communities from aquifer - Crystal Geyser CG11_big_fil_rev_8/21/14_0.20 | ecosystem: Environmental > Aquatic > Deep subsurface > Groundwater | place: USA: Utah... | reverse complement strand
GTATGGCTCAGTATGTGATGCTTCATCGCTTGGGTTTTTTAACTGATGAAGATTTACAAAACTACTGCGTGGCAGGTGGTCAGTTGGGGGCGCATCCAGACTGGGGGGTGCCTGGCATTGGTGCTTCTACTGGCTCGTTAGGGCATGGTTTGGGTATGTCAGTTGGATCTGCGTATGCGCAACAATTAGAAAATAAGGGCGCATGTACCTATGTGCTGATTTCCGATGGCGAGTTGCAAGAAGGCTCGACCTGGGAAGCAATTATGATGGGTAGTAATTTGAAATTATCTAATTTAACGTTGTTTATTGATTTGAATGACCGTATTAGTATGGCTAAATTAAGTCAGGAACATAGTTCTTTATTTCCTCTTGCTCCTAAGTTTGAGTCATTTGGTTGGATGGTTCAAGAGGTTGATGGGCATGATTCTGCAGCAATCTCTACGTCAATTTTGAAAGCATCTGAGGAACAAACGTGTCCACAAGTTATTATTTGTAATACGGTTAAAGGAAAAGGTATTTCTTTTATGGAAGATATTCCTATTTGGCACTATAGATCGCCGAATGAAGATGAGTATCGCTTAGCGTTGGCGGAACTAGAAGCTAAAAGAGAGGAGACAATGCTGTGAGAAATAAGTTTGCTCAGGTTTTTTATGATGAAGCCAAGCTGGACTCAAAGTTAATCTTGCTTGTTGCTGATATATCACCAGCAGGTCCTATCCTCGGGTTTCAAAAAGAATGCCCAGAGCGATTTATTAATGTTGGCGTATCAGAGCAGGTTATGGTTGGTATGGCAGCAGGAATGGCGTTACGAGGCTTAAGACCGTTTACTTATACAATTGCGACGTTTTCTTTATATAGACCATTTGAATTTATTAGAGATGATTTAGCTTATCAAAATCTACCCGTGACAGTTGTTGGTATGGGAGCTGGGCTTGTGTATTCAACGTTAGGCAGTACACACCAGGCTATAGAAGATATTGCTATAGCATCATCAATACCGAATATGTCTGTTTTGGCTCCTTGTGATCCGCTTGAAGCGGAAGAGGCTACAAGATGGTGTGCTAGAGAAAGTCAGGGGCCTGTTTATTTGCGCTTAGGTAAAGCAGGCGAAACAACGTATACAGATAAAGCTGTTGAGCCATTTGTCTTTGGGAAGATGCGGTATCTGTGTCGGGGTAATGATACTTGTGTGCTTACATATGGGCCTTTGGGCGTAAAGTTTGCATATGAATTAAAGCAAGGGAAGTTTAAAGATCGTTCTGTTTCAATAGTCTCTTGCCATACTATAAAACCTTTTGATACTGAAGGTTTGAAAGAAATATTTCGGAGCCATGCAAAAATTATCGTAATAGAGGAGCATGTTCCCCATGGTGGTTTGAGTTCGCGCGTTAAGGAAGTGGCGTGGGATAATAAAGTTGGCATTGATATTCAATGTCATACCTTGCAGGATAAATTTATCCATTTTTATGGTTCTTACAGTGAGTTACTTGAGAGGCATGGTGTTTCTGTTAATTTAATTAGTTAGTTTGATGTTAGCCAGTGTCTTAAGTTAAATTAGATTAAGGCATAGGAAAATAAAATGATTTATTGTACTGATTTTTTTAGTAGAATATGAACTTAATTTGAGGAGATTAAATGACCAAGTATATGTTGCTAGGTGGAGCTGGTGTTTTTGCAGTTCACACTGCAGATTATTTATTACGTTTACCTGAGACGACAAGAGTTATCAGTGTTGGGCGGAATATTGAGCGAAGTCCGGCTTATACCTTGAATGTTGGTAAAAATGATCCCCGCTATTCCTACCATCAAATTCACCTTACTTTTGAGCTAGATGCTACTTTGGAATTGATAGATAAAGAAAAACCTGATTATATTATCAATTACGCGGCAATTGCGTATGCTACATCTTGGGAGAGCTCGCATCGCTATTACGATACTAATTTGATGATGGTGGTTAAATTATGCGAAGCATTAGGCTCGAGAAGTTTTCTTAAGAAATTTGTGCAGATAGGAACATCAGAACTATATGGTCCAGTGGTTGAGCCGGCTCACGAAAAGTCACAATTATATCCTACTAGTCCGTATGCGGTGTCAAAATTAGCAACGGATATGCACCTGGAAACATTACATTTAGTAAATAAGTTGCCGATAAATATACTTCGACCATCTAATGCCTATGGCGAAGGGCAGCAAATTTGGCGGGTTATTCCAAGAGCTGTATTTTGTGGTCTAGAAAAGATAAAATTGCCACTGCAAGGTGGTGGTAAAGTTAAGAAATCTTATTTTCATGCTCAAGATCTTGCTAAGGCAATTTATTTAGTAGCTAAAAAAGCGCCCTGTGGCGAGATTTATAATGTAGGCCCCGAAAATCCTGTGAGCATCAAGGAAATAGTTGAGTTAGTAGCAAACAAATTAAATATTCCATTTGATGAGTTTGTTGATATTATCCCGGGCCGTAAAGGGGAAGATGCTCAATATTGGTTAGATAGCTCAAAAATTAAAAATGACCTTGGATGGAGACAAGAGATTTTTTTGGAGCAAGGAATTGATCGTATGGTTAATTGGGGTAAAGAATATTTACCTTTGCTTCGTGGCGAGCAACAAGAATTTATTTTACATGCGTAAAGGAATGACTGGGTAGAGGTTATAAATTGAATATGGATAATATGCTAATGAATGACAAAGTACTTTTGCAAAATATTTTTTGTGAAATGCTTAGAACACGTATGGTTGAAGAAGAGATTGCAGTACGATATTCAGAGCAAAAAATGCGTTGCCCTACGCATCTGTCCGTGGGTCAGGAAGCCGTTTCTGCTGTTGTTGGCGCATTTCTGGAAAAGACAGATTTGGCTGTAAGTTCACACCGTGCGCATGCGCATTATTTGGCAAAAGGAGGTAGTTTAAATGCTTTAATTGCAGAGCTTCATGGTAGGCAAACGGGATGTACTCATGGCCGTGGAGGTTCTATGAACTTATCCGATCGTAGTGTTGGATTTGTTGCCAGTACTGCAATTGTTGCTAATACCATACCTATTGGAGTTGGATTGGCTTTTGCGCAACAACTGAAAAAAACGAATAAACGAGTTGTTATTTTTTTAGGAGACGCGGCTGTTGAAGAAGGCGTTTTTTATGAGTCTTTAAATTTTGCTGTACTTAGAAAATTGCCAGTCATATTCATTTGTGAAAACAATCTTTATTCTGTTAATTCGCCTTTCCATTTAAGACAACCTGCAGACAGAAAGATTTATAATATGGTTCAAGGAATTGGCGCTAGGACAGAGTCTTTTGATGGAAATGATGTTTTATCAATGTATGCTCGGGTTAGGGAGATTTTCCAATCTTTCCGTGAGGGCGAGCATCCTTGGTTCCTAGAATTTGCTACTTATCGCTATAAAGTACATTGTGGGCCTCAAGATGATTTTGATTATAATGCTCGGCCGAAAGAGGAAGTGGACTACTGGCACTCTCGAGATCCTTTATTTATGGCGCAAAAAGCCTTCTTAAGTGCTTCGATTATTGATGAAAAGCAAATTGAATCTTGGCGAGCGTCTATTCAAGCTGAGATTGATCAGGCTTTTGATGTTGCAATTTCTTCCGAGTTTCCTTCATTGGCTGATTGTCAAAAAGATAAATATGCTCAGTCAGATGTGGAGTGGTTGCAAAAAATGCTTTCAGAACAGCAAGAGGAGGTTTTTCTTGGGCAATAAGTTTATATCGTTAGTAAATGCAGCGCTTCATAAGGCTATGGAAATAGATGAAAGTGTTTTGTGCTATGCATTAGGAATCAATGATCCGATACGAATTTTTGGTGCAACAACAGGGCTCGTAGAAAGGTTCGGATGGGGGCGTGTCTTTGATATACCAACGTCTGAAAATGCAATGACTGGTGTTGGAGTAGGGCTTGCGCTTGAAGGGTTCCGTCCTGTATTTTCACATAATAGGCTTGATTTTATTCTTCTTTCTATGGATCAAATCATTAATAGTGCTGCTAAATGGAATAGTTTATTTGAACAACATGTTCCAATAACAATTAGAGTTATTGTGGGGCGTGGATGGGGACAAGGTCCTACGCATTGTCAAAGCTTACAAGGAAGTTTTGCGAATATACCAGGGTTAAAAATAGTTATGCCATCGATGGCTGATGATGTTTATGGATTATTGTTGTCTTCTATATTTGATAACAATCCTGTCATATTTATAGAGCATCGATGGTTACATAATATAGAAACAACTGCTCCTTCTTTTCAATATATTCCGCTTGGTAAGGCTCGAGAAATTAACAAGGGTGATGATTTGACAGTTGTTTCTATGTCATACGCGACGATAGAGGCGATTCATGCGCTGAGTTTTTTACAAGAGTACGATATCCATTGTGATTTAATTGATTTGAGAACGGTTAAGCCAATAGATTGGGAGACTATTTTCTCATCTGTTAGAAAAACAGGAAGATTGCTAGTTTTAGATACTGGATTTGAGTTCTGCTCAATCGCTAGTGAAATTATCGCAAGGGTCGGAATGGAATGTTTTGATGCATTGGTTGAGGCACCAAAGAGGCTGGCAATCCCGGATTATCCGGTTTTAACATCTCCAACGTTGGCAAATCCATGTTATACCTACGCAGATGATGTAGTAACGGCTATCTGTGAGATATTACGTGTTGAAACTGTCGATGTTTCCCCATTAATCAAAGATCGTGATATATTTCCACGTGATATTCCGGGCGATTGGTTTAGAGGACCTTTTTAATGAAAGTACCTTTTTTTGCAGCAAAAGAGCAACATCAGAAAATTTTACCAGAACTCATGGAGGCAGTAGAATCTGTTCTTAGTTCAGGGTGCTATATCCTTGGTGAAGAAGTTGAAAAGTTTGAAGAAATGTTTTCTCAATATCATGGAGCGAAACATGCCATTGCTGTGAACTCAGGAACTGATGCTTTAATTTTAACTATGAAGGCACTAGGAATTGGTCCTGGAGATGAAGTAATTACCACCGGGAATACTTTTGTTACTAGTGTAAGTTCAATTGTATTAGTTGGTGCTAAACCAGTGCTGGTGGATGTGGGCTCTGATGATAATGTAGATGCTAATTTGATTGAACAGCACCTTACTTCGAAGACGAAGGCTATCTTACCTGTTCACTGGACAGGAAGACCCTGTGATATGGAGGCAATCCTTAATATTGCTGATCGCCATAAACTTTTTGTAATAGAAGATTGTGCTCAAGCTATTGCGGCAAGGTATGCGGGGAAATTGGTAGGGACTTTTTCAACAGCGGGTTGTTTCAGCTTGCATCCTTATAAGACCTTAAACGCTTGCGGTGATGGCGGGATAGTTATTACTAACAATGCTGATTTAGCAGAAAAAATTTGCTTATTAAGACATAATGGGTTATCAATGGATGGAGTATGCCATTATTGGAGTAGTAATTCAAGATTAGATCCTCTACAGGCAAAAATTTTACAAGTTAAATTTAAATATTTAAAAGCCTGGACAGAGAGTCGAGTAAGAATCGCTGAATATTATTATAAAAATTTATGTGATGTACCAGAAATAGAGTTGCCACAAATGAGCGACCCAACATTTTATAGTGTCTATCATACCTATATTATTAAGGCCTTAGATCGTGATGAATTAAAATTGTATCTGGACAAAAAGGGAATACAGACACGTATTAACTATGAGACACCGATTCATAAACAACCAGTTGCGTGCAATTTTCTTCAAGCAAGTATTGACGGGTTGCCACGTCTAGAAAATATCGTTACTAAAGTTTTATCACTGCCTATTTATCCTGAGTTAACCAAAGAGCAGCTTGATCATGTTATTTTGGTTGTTAAGGAATTTTATAGATTACGAACTTTTAATGAGAACGCGATTGGAGCTGCTAGTAAAACGACTGTGGTTTGATATTAAAATAATGTTAAGTAGAGGTTCTATATGTATGAAATAAACCTGCTAAAAAGTTTACCAACTGTTAAGCGTAATGTAAAAAAACGGAAAATTGGTAAAGAAATAGATGCTGAAGTAATAACTATTGCAAAACAATTCGGCGAGCTATTCTTTGATGGGCATAGAAAATATGGTTATGGTGGATACAGATACGATGGCAGATGGAAACCGGTGGCAAAAGATATTATTAATCATTTTAACCTTAAACCTGGCGATCGTCTTTTAGATGTAGGTTGTGCGAAAGGGTATCTTTTAAAGGACTTAAAAGATACCTGTCCTGGATTAGAGGTGGTGGGGCTTGATATTTCTGAGTATGCTATTAACAATAGTCCTGATGATATAAGAGCAGCCTTGCAATTAGGCAGTGCAGATTCATTGCCATTTCCAGACGGATATTTTAACGCCGCATTGTCAATTAATACAATACACAATTTTAATCGCAAAGATGCTATTATAGCCGTACATGAGTTACAAAGAGTATCAAATGGTAATGCATTTATTCAGGTGGATAGTTATTTAACACCAGAAGAAAAAGAGATTTTTGAAAGTTGGGTGCTTACGGCTCAGTTTCACGATTATCCAGAAGGTTGGATTGAAGTTTTCAAAGAGGCAGGCTATACGGGCGGATATTATTGGACTTTCGTTGTGTAAGTAAAGGTTGATTTTTATGGGTGAATTATCTTGTGTAGACGAAGTAAATGATGTGCTACTTGGAATTGAGCTTGAAAAATTTGGGTTGATGTCAAGCTATACTTGGAAGGTGGATCCGAAACGCCTTGTTTTCACTTTGTCGCGATATAAATTTGTTAGTAAGATGTTGTATGGTAAAGATAATGTCTTAGAGGTTGGGTGTGGTGATGGGTTTGGTTCTAAAATTGTAGCTAGCGCCGTAAAAAAAATCTCACTTATTGATGTTGAGCCTATTTTTATAGATGATATTAAAAAGCGAATTGGGTCTGCAAACGAGAATATAGTGTTTTACCATGACATCTTATCGTCACCCGTTCCTGATACGTTTGATGGTATTTATTCTTTGGATGTGCTTGAACATATACCCGAGGAGAAAGAAGATGCTTTTTTAGAGCATATTTATGCTTCTTTAAGTCAAGGCGGAGCATTGATTATAGGTATGCCATCTCTTGAGTCCCAGTTATATGCCTCCCCTCCAAGTAAGGCTGGCCATGTGAATTGTAAAACGGGAGAGGCGCTGCGGGCATTGTGCAAAAAATATTTTGAAAATGTATTTATGTTTTCAATGAACGATGAGGTAGTACATACAGGCTTTTTCCCGATGGCACATTATTTGTTTGCAGTTTGTTGTGGTAAAAGGTCGCTTGCTAATATTTAATAAATGAATTGATTCATAGCTATTAAATAAGAATAAGAACAATTATCCTAGATTCCAACTGCGGAATCTAGGATTATCTTGTTGCTGATGGCATGGATCTTTATCTAGATTCCTGAATATAGAGATGGTTGGTTGGAGTAAGGGGCTATAAGTGTTAAAACAATTGCTATCGTGTTTTAAAGCAATAGTGAACTATTGTCGCTATTTCTCTAGATATTTAAAGAGACTGGTAGCTCATTTTTGTTTACTCCCTGTTTATTATGTTACTGGCATTTCTGGGCGTTCTACTGCTGCAGCTATTGCGGAAAAAGAAGGGGTTGAAAAGGCTTCCCTGTTTTTAGAAGCTAAATATCGATATTTTAAGCCGGCATCAATCCGTTTTTTAATTGCGCTCTATCAATACAGAATGGCACTAACTAAGAGGATGATATCTTTTCCTGACAATGATTACATCATCCATTTTTGTGTTTGGGGTGAGAGGTATACACACAGAGCGATCCAGTTTTTGCTTTCCTCGTTGTTGGCTGTTGATAATATTCCATTGATTTCAAAAAACTACGCAATAACAATACTTATACATTGTAACGATACCAGTAAGGAGGCCGTTCAAGCCTCATCAGCAGCAAAGGCTTTGCAAAAATATGCTGCTATTAAATTTGTAATGATTCCAAAAAGTATTCTTACTTCGTTACAGCAATGTCAAAGTTACCCAGCGAGATTCCGTTTTTTTAGAAATCTCAACTTATCTAATCAAGACATGAAGTTTGCTGTGTTAGGGCTGTTGCAAACGCATGCGCTCGAGCTAGCCATAAAAAATAATTCCTTCATTTCCTTTTTTATGCCAGATTTTCTTCTTGCAAATGGAATGCTAAAAAAAGCGTTCGAAAAAATTCAAGAAAGAACAGCGGTAGTTAGTACGATGTATCGTACACCGTTCAAGGAAACAGAAGACTTCATGGAGAATTACAGAGCAAGCAATGCATCGCTTTCAATTTCGTCTTCGGCGCTTACTAAGTTTAAAATACAAAATATGCATCAATATACTAAATTCCAAGTCGTCGCTGAAGACACAGGTAACTTTTTCCCCTGTGCGCAAATGATTTTTAAGGACAAGTATGGGTATATCATTAGGGCTATGCACTATCATCCTATACTGGTTGATTGTGCAAAAATAAACCCTACTATTAATATTGGTTGTTCAACTATTGATACGTGCTTTTTTTTAGATAATGACATTACTGAAGAAAAAGTTCGCTACGAAGAAAAGGTGTGGGTTTGCTCGGATTCGAATGAAATGGCTATTATTGAAATTAGTGATCCTATCACTACTTATGCAACGGAAGCGTATGGGAGAAAAGGTGATCTTATAACTTATAAGAAAGAACTCCTTATGTCGCATGTGGCCTATATGCTTAACTCAAGTGCAGATGCCTTTGACCGACCGCTACATCGTTACTTTGTATCATATAGGCATAAAGTAACCAGTGATGATATTTGGTTTACCGAAGACTATATTGATGACGTTCAATTTATAGATAACGTATACAAAACAGTCGATGATCAGAAAGTAACTAAAGCAGGTGAAGTATAGCACTTGCTCGTGTTCGAATATATTTATAAACTAGTAGCTAATCTAGTAGTGACTATCTATTATGTTTGAATTGGAAAGATAAAGGAGCCAAACCATATGAGTAGTAACCTTAGATTGAAAGATTGTCAATCTGCATATTTAAATTTCTATGGAAAGCATGCTATTGCTCCTGTGCACCAAGATATTCGAAATCTTAATGATCATTTTAGAAGACGAAAGTTTCTATACCATTATCTTGGTATTCCTGAAGGGCTTATTTCGGAGAAAAGCATAATAGAATTTGGCCCCGGTATTGGCCATAATGCACTATACATATCTTCTCTTAAGCCAAAAAAATATACGCTGGTTGATGGTAATATAACGAGCATAGAAGAGTGTAAAAAAAATATTAAACAATATTATCCGGATTCTGATTATCATCAATTTATCTACAGCCGAATTGAGGATTTTTCTTCTGCAGAACGATATGATATTGTCTTATGTGAAGGCGTCATTACTCATCAGCCTCAACCAGAAATGTTTGCCCAGCATGTGGCTGGCTTTGCTAAACCAGGTGGCGTTACTGTTATAACAACAGCAGATTATGTCAGTGTATTTGCAGAGGTTTTGCGCAGAGTTATGTGTGTTTTTTTTGTTGAAGGGGATGCATCAATAGAAGAGAAGACATCTCGCCTTACCCAAGTTTTTTCGGAACATCTTAAGACACTGCCTGGGATGTCACGACTTCATGAGGATTTTATATTAGACAATATGATACACCCGTGGACAACACGGTTATTTTCTATTAAAGATGCTATCACGGGGCTAAGTAATGAACATGATGTTTTAGGCTCTTCTCCAAGATTTATAACGGACTGGAGATGGTATAAAAGTGTAAGCATAGACGAAGTGAGCATAAATGAGAAGGCAATTGATTTATATCTTAGATCTGTGGTAAATTTTATCGATTACAGAGTTGAGGATCTTGCCATAGATCAAAAAGCAGCTTATGACGTATGTCAATATTGCGAAGAAATTTATTGGGCTGCTGTTGATGTAACTGAGAAATGGAGTATGGAGAATTATCAAAAAATAGCGGCTGCATGTTTGCCCGTTCGAGACCTGATAAAAAAAGTTTCCCCTTTAACAGCTGAGTCCATCAATGAGGCCATTGAGTTCTTTAAAAATCCTAGCGAAAATTTTAACTTAAGATCAACAGCATTCAAATCATGGTTTGGCCGCGGCCAGCAATATTTAAGTTTTGTAAAAAGATAGATAGACATATTAACTATTACGTACAATATGGTATTGGTAAGTAAAATAACATTTAAGGGAAGGATGGTTAGCAATGTTAAATCAAGTATTGGATTTTTTAAAAGCCAAAATAGCAAGATTTAAAGCGACTACTGCTAGAAAGAATCAAGCGTTTCAGAAGTATATTTCTGGCGTTGATGGGCTTAGTAATGCGCCTGCTATTGCTGAGGAGAAAGGTCTTGATGCTGTTATTGAATTTTTAAAGTCGCGCTATAAGTATTTTAAACCGGCATCAATTCGCTTTTTGATCTCGCTTTATCAATATCGGAAAAAGCTTTCACGGCACATGACTCTTCTATCTAGTAATAAGAAGCCGTATATTATTCATTTTTGTGTTTGGGGGGAAAAGTATACCCAAAGAACTACTGAACTATTAATTCCTTCATTGCTGGCTGCTCAAAATATTCCTTTAATTTCAAAAAAATATTCAATTACATTGCTTATCCATTGTGATGGCGTTGCTAAAAAAATGATTCTTAATTCGCCAGCTGGGCAGGCATTAAAGGAATATTTGGCTATTGATTTTATACTAATTCCTAGGCGTCTACTTACTGCTTTTAAAAAGTGTCAAAGTTACCCAGAGATTTTTCCATTTTTCAAAAAACTTAACTTAATGAACCAAGGTGTTAAATATACTATATTGGGGTCTTTACAAACCCATGCTCTTGAGTTGGCCATGAAAAACAAGGCATTCGTTTCTTTTTTTATGCCTGATTTTCTTTTTGCAAATGGGACATTAAAAAAGGCGTTTGAGGAAATCCAAGGTAAGGTTGCGGTGGTTAGCACAATGTACCGTACGCCATTTGAGAAGACACTTGAGTTTATGAGTGCTTATAAAAAGAGTCCGGCTGTTTTATCAATTTCATCACCAGAGCTTACAAAGTTTAAAATTGAAAATATGCATCTGTATACGCAAAAACAGGTTGTTTCTGAAGGCACTGATAATTTTTTCCCTTGTGCACAAATGATTTTTAAAGATAAAAGAGGGTTTATTATTCGCGCGCTACACTATCATCCTTTACTTGTTGATTGTGAAACGATTTCCCCCGAAACGCATGTTGGCTATTCCACTATTGATACTTGCTTTTTTATAGATAACCACGTTGTTGATAGTGCGGAAAAATATGAAGATAGAGTTTGGGTTTGCACAGATTCAAGCGAGATGGCTGTTATTGAAATTAGTGATCCTATAACTACTTGTGCAACGGACGCACAAGTAAACCAACGACCAATAACATACAAACGTAGTCAGTTACTTGATTTGGTTGTTCAGATGATTAATTCAAGTGCTGATGCGTATGATCGGCCACTTTATCGTTATTATGTTTCTCATCGCCTTAAGGTTACCAACCCTAGTATTATTAGAGCTGAAGCAGATATTGATGATGAAGTATTTTTATCCGAAGTTTATAAACGAGTTAATCATCAGTCTTGATATATAAACGCCATCTTTATAAGAATTGATTTTTCCCATCGTATACATCATTGATGAACTTTTCGTCGTTAATATAACATCCATGATGAATTACTTCGTCGGTTCTCATTTCATATCGCACTGTGACACAATATCTGTTATAAGCAGTATCAAACGTTTGTGGCATAGAACTTAGCATGGTTTGTGTAGCACTAATAAGTTCGCAATATTTTTTGAAGCCGCGTATCGCCGGTTTCATATAGCCTTGGATATTCGGTTCACTCAATTCGCACATAGCCATTTCAGAAGAGCTATTGCAAATTGATAATTGTTGCTTCATATCTATATTATCATCAATCACTTGACTTAGCACTGAGTTATCAATTGGCAGATAATCTATATTAACCTTCTGTGTTAAATTTTTGCAATTTAATAGAACAGGATGATAATGTACGGCTCTAATTACAAATCCATCTGGTACTTTGAAGATCATTCTTGCGCAAGGTATGGGGTCAGCTGTGGCTTCGTCAATAATAATAACTTCTTCAGTTTTGTGCAGCGCCTTAACTTGTATTTTGGTTAAGTCTTTAGCTGAAATATCCATAACAGACCTTGCACCAGAAACGTAATAGTTTACTAAGGCATTTTCTGCTTTTGCTATATCTGTCCTAAAAGAAGTATTTAACAGCAGTTTTTTTTCAGCTAATAACTTGATGGCGTTCTCATAAAAGGTGTTAGACAAAAGAAAATCAGCGGTTAGAAAAGAGATAATACATTTATTTTTTAATGCTAAGTCAAGCGCATGACCCTCAAAAGCCCCAAGTAAGTTATACTTTAAGTTTTTATTGAATTCGTTTAATTTCCGGAAAACCTTTAAGAAGTTTGGATAGGTAGCTAGTGATTGAAACTTATCTAGTATCTTTTGAGCCATAAGAAAAACAATAATTTCACAGTGTTGCTCTAATTCTTTAGTGATGGCTTGCTTTAAGATGATATCAGCTGCTTTTTTATCACAGTGAATACATAGTTTTACTTGAAAATATTTTGCTAGCTCAGGCAAGTTGCCTTTTGCGGCAAGTGATGGAAGTAAATAGTTTGAGGTTTTACGCGCAAATGCTTCTCCCCAAAGAGGAACGTGTAAGATCAATAATTCTTTATTTTCCTTTTGTGTCAATATGCTTGGATAAGATAAAAGGCTTTGATATAAGTGCAATAAGAATTTAACGTTTCTTGGCATTATAATAGGATATGAACGTTTAAAATAACGAATCGTTTCTGGCAGTCCTTTCTTTGATAAGATATCTGGTGCTTT
>Ga0066640_10001791_pt1 | contig 12908 bp, 15 predicted proteins | sample CryGeyCG2114_020_2_FD_59505 | JGI IMG/M metagenome (GOLD analysis project Ga0066640, IMG submission 59505) | Groundwater microbial communities from aquifer - Crystal Geyser CG11_big_fil_rev_8/21/14_0.20 | ecosystem: Environmental > Aquatic > Deep subsurface > Groundwater | place: USA: Utah... | reverse complement strand
TAAACGGTCATTACAAGCACCATGTCAATGCTTCTTAAAAGGTCTTTTATTTTTTCTGCAGGCGTATCCGGCGAAAGCGCGATTCCCACTTTTGCGCCCATCTTCTTCACTATTGAAATGAGTAATTCTGCATCTTCTACTGCTTCGTAATGGAATATATAAGTCGCATTTCTTTTCCCTATCTCCTTAATCGCTTCCTCCGGATTTTGCACCATAAGGTGATATTCCGGTTCAAGGCCTGCGGGAATGACCGGCAGTTCGTTTGCCTGAAGCGTTTTATTCGGCACGAACTTCCCATCCATAATGTCCACCTGTATTCTTTTTACCAGACCGGCAACGTCCCTTGCCCTGCTCTCAAACTCCTCCTCATTTTTCACTAAAATTGCAGGAATAACTTCAACCATAATAAAACCCCTCTTTTATAATGCTGTCAAGATTTATATTTTCTCTGCCCGCACGCAGGCGATTTGGGAAAGCTTGCACACTCCCATAAACCCCGCTTCCCTTAGGCGGTTCATTACCCCTTTCTGAATGTCCTTTCCCCTGTATTTTCCGCCCACTCCCCCGGTGTAATGCAGAAGAATGCCTCCTTTCTTCAGCACCCTAAAGAGCCTCCTGTAAAATTCTCCGGAGTATAAAAGAGGCGCAAACTTAAAGGTAGGCGGGTCCAGCATAATTCTCTCAAAAGAGTCTGCTTCAAATTCAAGCACCTTCTCAAAAGCATCTCCCATCACAATTTCAATTTCTCCCCCGAACAGCCCCTCCGATGCTTCATTATGCTTCATAAGTTCCAGCACATTCTCATCCTTCTCAATGGAAATTACTTTTGCGCCCCTCTTTCTTGCTTCTATTGCTGTATATCCCAATCCCGTGCAAATATCAAGCACCTTCATTCTCTTTCCTACTTTCAGTGCATCTATTTTCATCTTCGCATCCGTAAGAGGGGATTTTCCCTTGCACGCGTGCATCCTTACCCCGTCTATTGTAAATGTATTGCAGTTCCACTCCTCCATCCGCTCAAGCTTGTATAAATGCCCTGCAAAAAACCCGAAGCCTTCCATAAGAAAATTTTTGCACCCCAAGCTATAAAAACCCTAAAAACACACAGATAAAGCGGGTGGTGCGATGGCGGAAGCGATTCAGAAAATACCGCGGGTGGACAGGCTCCTTCGGGCGGCGGATACTGCAATGCGTTTGAAAAAACCCGAGCTTGCGCTTTGGCTGGCGCTTCGAGCCTATGATGACAAGTGCAGATTCGGGGCGTTTGAAGACGCTGGAGAAATAATGAAAAAATTTCCTCTTTTGGAAGGCATTATGAAAACATACGAAGAAGAAATCAGGCCGGTAATCGCTGCGATTAAGAAAGGAACGCTGATATATGCAGTTCAGGATGCAATCGCAGCCGCAAAAAACTAAAACATGGCAATCACCACGAGAAATGGGGATGACGGCTCCACCAGCCTTCCAGGGGGAAGAAAAGTCCCCAAAAACCATCCCCTCATAGAAGCGTTGGGGGAAATTGATGAGCTTAATTCCTCAATAGGTTTTGCGCGGAGCCTTTGTGCTGAAAAGGAAACAAATGCTCTCCTAAAATCCCTCCAGTCCGGTCTCTTTTCCCTTTCATTTTCCCTCGCAGGGCAGAGTGGGAAAGCCCCTTCTTTTTTGCCTTTGGAATCCCAAATCGCTTCCCTTGAAAAATCCCTTCCTCACCTCTCAAATTTCATCTACCCTTCCGGCACCCCCCTTGCCTCTTCCCTTCATCTTTCCCGTGCAATATGCAGGAGGGCGGAAAGGAGATTATGCGAGCTTCTTGAGATTGGCGAGGCGCAAAAAGAGCATCTTGTCTACTTAAACCGCCTCTCCGACCTGCTTTTTCTGCTTGCAAGAAAGGAAAACCAGAAAGAGGGAAAGGAAGAGGGCTGGCAGGGATAGATTATTGCAAACCAGAAAAGTAATGCGACTGAATTAATAGCGTCCTGCGCCTTCTGGTTTGCAATAAGTGTTGCAGGACTTTTCTGCAACACTGTAATACGCGTTCAAAACAAGCTCCTTCTGCTTTGGGTCAACGTTTGGGAACTTTTCAAGTATATAAGCGAGGTCTTCTTTGCCGATGCCGTAAAGCTTGGCGACTTCCGCGTCAATCTGCGCCCTTGCAAGCATTCTGTCGTTTTCATCCTTTATTCCCTCCCGTATTCCAATTTCTTTCTTCAATTCCTCAAATTCGTCCGTGGTTGCTGTCAGCTGTGCGGTTTTCTTTGCGATTGCTTCAAACTCCTTCCCAGAAGAAAGGCGGGGAATTGGAATTTCAAGGAAATTGAACTGATTTACGTGAGCGCTGACTTTCTGTCTTATAAAATAATCCACCACAAAGCTGTTCATAACTCCGCAGAGAAAGCAAAGCATGCGAACATCAGTTCTTACAATATTTATAGTATTACCGCAAACGTACCCAGGCGGCACGACAGTAGCCAATAACGTTCTATAATTGGTTGAACTTGCCACATCTCTAAATCCGATCCAATAACCCGCATGATACCTCTTCTCCTCCTTCAAATTCGCCAAAACATCCTTTTCAAGCACGACATATCTTGCTGTCGGCGCCTCTTTCCATTGATGAGTAAATTGCTCTATATTCTTTCCCTCTAAAAGAGGAATTCCTCCGAGCCTGTCCTTTTTGAAGAGGTGCGCGTCGTTTGTCATATGGAAACCGCTTTGCATCTCAATGTTCCAAACCCCCCCAATCTCTTTCCCAAGAGGAGGGAATTTCAGCATTTTTTCAATTATCTCCTTGTCCCTCGGGCTTTTTACCTCCAGCACACTCCACGAAGTCGGAGAAGACCTTTTCACAAACTCCACATCCAAAACGGTCGGATTTTCAACCGCCTTCTCCAAATCTTCGGCTGTATGAAGGAAGAAAGCGCAGGGGAAGGAAGAGGTTTTCCCTCCCTTTTCAAAAGTAAGAAGAATGGGCTTGTAGCTTGCATGAACATCCGGGAATATTGCATGCCCTCTGTTCTCAAACGAATACAAACTCGCCACTTTGCACTTCTCAAAAAGCATCTTCCTTAATCCCTTCGCCCCCAAATCTGTGTAAATTCCGCTTGGCACTACAAAGCCGCACATCCCCCCTTCCTTCAGCAGGGTATAAGCCTTCTCCGTAAACAGCTTGTAGAGGTCAAGGTCCCCCGACACTCTCCTCCCCTCACCTTCCGCAGACTGGAATTTGTAATGCGACCTGAAATAATCGGAATACACCTCATATTCATTCACATAATCGTTCCATTCCTTTCTTGCCTGCGCCCTTTTTTGGAGAATCTCCTCCATCACTTTCTTTGCCTTCTGCGTCTGCAGGCTCTTGAACCCCTCATAATATTTTTCAAAGAATTCCTGCGAATTCGGCTTCCATTTTTCCCAAGGGGGGTTTCCAAGAACGACATCAAATCCCCCATGCTCAAAGACAAGCGGAAAATCCCGCTCAAAGCTGAAGAATTTCCTGTCATGGTCCTCAAGCAGTGAATTCCGCTGTATTATTTTTGGGTCGGGCAGTTTTTTCGGCGAATCCGCGACGCGCAGAAAGAGATTCAGCTTCGCAAGCCGGATAGCTTTTGGGTCAAGGTCTATTCCGTAAAGGCAGTTGTCAACAACCAAACCCAAAAAATCCGAAAGCCCTGCGCTATCCTGCCCTGTTTTTATCATCCGCTCCTCAAACCATGCCCTGAATTCCTCAAGCGCACGGGCAAGAAACGTGCCGGAGCCGCAGGCGGGGTCAAGCACCCTTATTCTCAAAGCGTCCTGCACAGAGGCGCAGTTCTTCAGCTTCTCCCCAAGAGTTGCCCGAACCAGATAATCAACAAAAAATTCAGGTGTATAGAATATTCCCGAACGCTTCCTTTTGTAAAGCTCCTTTTCCAATCCAATTCTTTTTGCGGTTTTCTTTATCTTATAAGAAAGATAGTTTTCATATGCGTGCCCAAGCACGTCTTTGCTTATCGCCTCAAATCTGTAAGAAAGACCGTTTTCGCGGTTTCTGTAAAAAGACTCAAAAACAGGCAGGAAACTCTCATTTTTTATGCTCAAGCCGTCAATTCGGTGATTGTCAAAGATAGTGCTGTCATAGACTTTCCGCATCTTCTCCCAGAATTTGCATAAATAATCTCTGTAAAACTGGACGCGCTTGTCGCTCCAGCTTTCAAAAACCTCGCGCATCCTTCTTTCCGTATCCGCTCCGTTGTCTTCAAGCTGACGGCAGAAGATAAGCCGGTTTAGTATAAGCTGAACGCAGGCGTCAAGGGAAACGCTCTCCCCATCCTCCTCAAACGTTTCCTCAAAGAGCCTTTCGTTGTCGTCGCGCAGAGCCCGTGTCAGCTCCTCTCTTGCGCTTATGAGCTGTTCAGTCAGCATATCCTCAATGTCCGCGCTTTCCTTCCATTTCTTGTGCTTTTTCGCGTATTCGTCAAGCCCGCCCCCTCCGTTTTCCTTTGCAAAAAGCAGAAGCCATCCCAAATACTCCGGGTTTGCCGAAATGCCGGACAAGTCAAACTCAAAAAGCTCCGCATTCCCAAAATCATCAAAAAAATCAGAGTTAAAAACCCGCCAGCGCACGAAATTTGTCAGTATAACCCAGCGTATTCCGCTGTTCTTGCCATAGTTTATTGCCTGCCTTGCGTCCTCCGGGTCGTTTAAGGAATTTGAAAACCTTTTTACCTCCATGTAGAAATCGTGCCTTGCTGCTCCAAGCTTTCTGAATGAATAATCAACTTTTTTTGTGCCTTTTCCCGTTCTTATTTTATACTGCGGAGTTACCTCCCTGCCAAGCCAATTCCAGTCCATCGCCTCAAAAACACAGCGCAAGTACTCTTCCGCTTTTTTCTCAATCTCTTGGCTTTTGTTCGGAAGCTTTGCATACTCTGCAAAAAGGCGGGAAACCTCTCGTTTTAATCTCTCAACATCAGCCATAAGACAAACCTTCGGAGAGGATGCTTATTAAGATTTTGCGGAGGCTACTCCACCTTATACTGCCTCATCATCACTCCCGCCTGCTTGAGCAGGGCAGTTGTCGCTTCCGTCATAGGATAATCGGCATTGTACACAACTTCTTTTATTCCTGAATTTATTATCATTCTTGCGCAGGTTAAGCAGGGGGAAAAAGTGACATAAATGGTGCTTTCCTTCACTGCAATCCCGTGATAAGCCGCCTGCGCAATCGCATTCTCCTCCGCATGGGAGCATAAGCATTCATCTAAATTTTTCGCGCTTTCCGAGAAATTGTTGCACCTTGGACAGCCTCCCTCATTGCAGTTTTTGCATCCTCTCGGAGTCCCGTTATACCCGGTAGAAACAATTCTCTTGTCCTTCACTATAACTGCCGCCACCTTCCTCTTTATGCAGTTGCTCCGTGATGCGACCATCTTTGCGATTCTCATGAAATACTCGTCCCAGCTTGGCCTGTCCGGCACGAACTCTTTTGAAATGCCGGCCAACACCCCGTCCAGCGCAAGGTAGAAACCCTTCAAATCCGCCTCATTCTGCACTTTTTTTTCTGCCATTGCATAAGTAGCGTGCGTATTCTGCTTTGTTTTCTCCTCGTTTTTCGCTTCCGCTTCCTCAATTTTCAAAAAAGCTTCCAGAGTATTAGGGTCCCCTTCCCTCTTTCTCCCCTTCATCCTCTCAAACCTGACTTTCGCAGAAGCCGTCACATAAAGCAGGAAAAAGTCCTTCCTTTCTCTAAAGGCTTCCACCTCTCCAGGGTTGCGGAAGGAATCAACAACATAATTCTTTCCCTCATCCTTCTTTATTTTCGCAAGTATTCTTTCCGCAAGCACTCCCGCACCAAACTTCTCGCGCAGTTCATTCCCTTTCCTTATCAGCCCTTCCCTCGTGATTTCCTCTCCAGCCTGCACAAGCTCCTCCCGTATAGCATCAGATAAAGAGTAGTAGTAAAAACTCCTTTTCATCAGGTATTCCGCGGCAGTTCCCTTGCCTGCGCAGTTTTCTCCCGTAAGCCCGATAATCATAGTTTCCCTCCCGCAAAATATATGCTTTCCAATCATTTTAAACCTTCTTGGGAAAGCGGAAAGAATATAAACACATTATCGCATATCTATTACCATGTTAAAAACGCACCCCCAGCCGAAAAAAGCAGAAATTCCAGCCTCCAACGGGCTGGGCACCAAATATGCCTCAAAGGCATTTCTGGAGAAAATGACTCTGCCGGATAAGGCAAACGCCATCCGAGAGCTTCGGGAGAGGATAGACGGCATAGAGAAAAGAATAATGCTTCTCAAGCAGAACCCCGGCGCAAACCAAAAATCACTCGTTGTATCAATGTCAATGAGGGATGCTTGCGAGCGGGATTTGGCAATAGTGCAAGATACCAAGCCGATAAAGATAACGGATGAGGGCGGCTTTAACGAAACCGATATACGGCCGAATGATTTTAAAAACTGGCGTCAAATGAACGGCAAGAGGCGCTGAACCTGTTTTTCAGGACATCACATAAAGAAGGTTATTGCTAAACTCTTTCGGAGCCGGCGCAATGTAATACTTATTCTCCTTATTATTCACGATTATTCCGCATTGCTCCTGTAGTTTGTCTGCGACTTTTGCAATACCATACTTTTTCATCTTCCCGACTATTCGCTTATTCTCAAGAAGCGCGCAAAGGTATTTGTCAGCCTCTGAAGAGAATACATGAATGAGAGAGGAGCTTATCCTTTTGAGATTCCCAATCCCATTCATCTTGGCAATCCTATTATCTTCTGCGCAGAATTTCAAAAGAAGGGAAAACGCATTCCAGCGCCCAAAATAATTTGAGGATATAACCAAGATTTCGGCAAGCATCCTTTTCCTGATTTTTGGGAGTAACTCTTCTGCCTGCATGAGCATCTCGTAGCTTTTAAGGAGGCTTTTTTCGCTGTATCCGCCGCTGCCATTCCTCTGCAGAAACCCCAATTTTTCAAGGAATTCTGCCACTCTCGGCAGGGATTCAAACATTTTCAGTGCGTCCGCTTTATTTGCAAGAGGCGCTGGTGTCTCATGCGCCGCTTCAAAACCGCGCGCGGGACTTCCGCGTTTCTGTATTCCGCCTGTGTTTAAGGTCTTTTTGCTTTTTCTTAGCGGAAGCACATGCACCGCCTTCATTACGGCATCCATGGATAATTTTTGCACCGAAAGGAATTTAAATAAGTTGTGATAAATAATGTAGTCAAGTATAGAGTATATACCATTAACCAATAATATTTAAGCAAAACTAAAAATATCTTGGAATTGGTGATTAATATGAAAGTATCAGTCCATAAAGTCCCAACTGCAGCTGCCCTTGCCAGGAGCATAAGCAAAGCAAAAACACCGGAAGGACTCGCGCGCCTTATCAACTTTTATAAAATCCCGCTGCTTGTTTCAGATCCATTCAATAAATGCCGCATCATTCCAGATGAACGGAGTGTCAAAACTCTTGCTGAACGCCCTTCAGCAAATGCGGTTAGTGGTTACAACAAATACAAAACAAAAGTAATCAGGATGTTCAACTTCTTTTCCGAGGATACGTGGAGCCGTGTTACGTGCATACTGGATGGGGATGCCCAAAAGCCGGATATGGGGCTTTTGTTTGATGAATCTCCAATTGCCGTGATTGTTTCAGGACAAACATATTCCTGCAATAAAGAATCCATGAGACGGCTTGCCTACGCCATCAGTTCAGGAATGCTCTTTGTTTGCGGAACGAAACCAGATTCAGACCGCATGGCTGGGATATTGGATATGATTGCAAAGTCAAACAAAATTCCTTTCAACATAGTCATAAATCCAAATTTCATGATATAATGCTTGGGCTCTAACCCAAAACAGCCCAAAAGATTGAAACGCACGGGAGAGGAAAATCATTTTCTTTATGTGCTCTTCTCTTTCTTACAACATTTTTTCAGTATTGCTCATCCTCCCGATTACTTATTCAATAAACCAGTTTCCATACGCAATTACCTAAACGGTAAACCCTCTTCAAACTCTTCCAAGCGGTTTTTCCAGTTCGGTTTAGCATAACAGTATTGAGCCACAACTCTTGATAGCACAAGCTTGCCTAAACGGGAGAGAGTAGGTGAAAGAAGGGAAAAGAGGTGAAAGAGAGGGGGGGAGGGATACTGCTATGGTGAAGGAGGGGAGGGAGGTTTACTGCGATGGGATTTTATAATAATGCCAAAGGTTTGAGCAACCCACAATTGACTGTACAAGAAATATTATACTTAAGATGACCGTTATGCCATATTCAGGTAAAGGTAAAAATACCCACACTAAAAAAACCGCTCCCAAAACCAACAACGGAGTTAGAAACAACATGATCCAAAAACCTTTTTTTCCAAAATAAAGATATATTGCTCTGGTTATTGGAATCTTTTCATCTTCTCTAACTGCTCTTTCCCAGCCCTTTGTCTTGCTAGACTTTTGCAAACTGATCACAGTTGTAAGATTATCAAATAAAGTCGAGATGAACGGCAACAGGATAAAAATCGCATCCGTGCTCAAATTTTTCGATATTTCAAAAAGAAACACCATAAAATCATCTTCTTCTCAAACTCCTTTACCTTTTCTCATTCTTTCTGTTCTTCTATCTGTAGAACGGGTTTTCCCGGCTCCTTGAAGTTTATAACTGCCTTGTTTGCAGCCAAAAAATCAAGCCCTATAATCATTTCAAATGGATTTGCGCCAGCCTGTTCGTTTGCATTTGCTGCTGCAAAAACTTCCTGTTTGAATTCAACCATATTACCCGCCGAATCTCTTAAGTTTATTGAGAGCTTTCCAAGCGTTTTTCTTTCAAACACAAATCCGGCGATATTGCTGTATTGGGGTGGGGACAGGCTGGCAGGTTTCAATCGCCTGAATCTTTTTAGGACATTTATGAATAGCATTGTGTTTGGCGCGCCGGTGTCTATCAGTGCTTTGACAAAACCAAGGCTCCCGCCTGCGTCTCTAAGTGAAATAGGCAGAAGTATCCTGTCGCCGCCATAAGCACGATAATTCTCAATAGGAACATCTGCCATAGCATCATCTAAAGCAATAGCTGAACATTCTTTGATAAGATGCGCTCAATTACTGCTTTAGATACGTCAATTTTTTGTTTTGCGGCTTCTATTATAAGTTGATCGTAACTGGCATTTGCTGCGATTACCTGCCGATTTTTAACCAGCACGAATTTGTTTTCGTATTCTGGGCGCAAAGAATCCAGGTTGTTTGACAACCATCTTAAATCGTTAGTATACGCCTCAAATTCGGAAACATAAGAAATGTCCATCGCATCACCAAACTTTTGTGATTCTTTAGGTTTATATTAATTCCGTTCGGCTTTTCCTCCTTCTGCATCCGTGCATCTGGCGTTTATAAATGTTATGGTTTTTTTACCGGGAATCCCGGTAGTTTTGTTTATTGATTATTTCTTAAATTCTTTTAGTATTTCCAATTAAGTTTTACTTATATACAAAGTACCATCGGACTTCTACCCCCTGCCCGCCTTTATAAGCAAATTCTGAACGAAATATTCTGAGGTGAGAAAATGAATATAGGAGAAGCTCTTTTGGAGTTGAAATCGATGAGAAGCGAGCTTGCAAGGCTGCAGGAAGCAAGAGAAAACAGTTTTAGGTGGGTAGAAGAAAAGCCCAAAGAAAAATTTGCAGAATCAAGCGAGGAAATAGTCGGATTGATTGAAAAAATAAGAAAATTCAAGCTTAATATAGAGGAAACAAATCATTTTTCGTATATCGATACGCCTGAAGGGAAGATGAGCCTTGCAGAGGCGATACATTATGTCGGAGATTTGAGATCCGAGCTATCCTGCCTTGAAAAATTAAGGGAAAAATACAAAAAGGAGAGAGAATATGGATGGGGAAGTGAAAAACTCCCAAAATTCGAGTATCAGATTGAACAGAAAGAGCTTCTTGCAAAAATCAGGGAGCTTGAAAAAAAGAAAGTAAGGATGGATGCCTTTCTTTCCTCGTGGAATTGGAAAGTGAAACTAAAAGAATAGCGCTCATGCATGAGACAGCAAAAAGAGGGGAGGGGCGGTAGAAATGCCGTCCATCACTACATGTGGCAAAACTGACGTGAGGGGATGCAAGATTATGGATGAAGGATTCGCGCACTTGTTGATTGTGGCTTAAAGCTTGTATCCCCTACTTTTTGCTGTTCTTTCTCCTTCGCATTCTTATTTTTCCTTCTCCGTCCATCCAAAATTCAACTCCTGCCTTTGCTTGTCCTCTCAAGTCATCAAGAATCATTTTTTTATCCTGCCTGAACTGCTTCCAATCAACGGAAGCTGCACCTGTTTTTCTTTCTATATTTGGATAAATCTCGCAAACTTCGAGGCATTTTTGCCCTTCACTTTCAAATTCAACCAAGCCGAAAAACCAACCTGAAGAATCCTTTTTCATTTCAATCACTCTCGTATTTCAACCTTGGAAGGCAGTATTTAAAAACAAAATTAGACGGCAGAAGTCCGACCCTCACTTTCTTCTGAAGTGAATTCTTGAATTGTTAAATCTCCCTCGATTTTGAGGACTTCCATCTCTCCCTTGATTCGAAGAGTTTCCGTATCTTCCTTTAGATGGGTTTGGAGAAGCATCTCCCTTCCCTCTGAACCTGTTCTGTGAATCCCCCTCTCTTCTTCTCTGCGTATTTCCATTCCTTCCTGTCTGCGTATTGCTTTCTTTTCTGAATTTATTATGTGAATTATAATCCCTTCTTTTATTTCGTGTATTACCCTCCTTCCCCTTATCCGGCGAAGCGTGCTTCGCTTTAAACTGCTCGGGTATAACGCCTTCTTTTCCCTTTAGTATGACAGTTCTTCCCCCTCTTCTGATTATTTCAAATCTGTTTCCCCTCGGGTCTTCCAGCTCGCATTTTCCCTCCATGCCAAGCTCAAAGAACAAATCATTCTCCGAAATCATAAGCTCAAGCGGATAGCCGGAGTATTTCATAAAGCCAAGCTCCGTATACTCCTCCTGCAAATGGGAAACTTCAAGAGAAGCAACCGCTCCCACAACATTCCCAAACCCCCTCCATGCCTCTACAGCAAGCGTATTCGTCACATTCGCATAAGGAGAAAGTATTGTGCCATACTCCTGCACTAGGGAAGGCTCGCTTGCCATAAATGCGAAGGGTTTTTCCTCCGAAATTTCTTTTATCTTCCTCTCCAATTCAGGAAGTTCCTCATCAAATGCAACGCGGGGCGTATCCACCACTATCTTTCCCTCTTTGGCAATTTCAGATGAGAAACTCTCAAGCGGCACAACAAATGGATTTGCCCTATTCTCCTGCAGCTGCCCCCTATTCTTAAGGTAGAATAAATCAGGAATGGGTGCAAAGGGAAGCTCTTTACTTTCAAATGAAAATTCCTTCGCACTCCTTACCTTCAAGGGAGAATACCCTTTCAAAAACCTGTCCTCAATCTGCGCCCTTGCGACTTTATACAGCGTATCTCCAGTTCTGATGGTTTTTATCTTAAGGGTGCACTCCTGCTTTGCTTCCGGCACTTCCCTTTCCCCGCTATAAATTCTGAAAATTTCAATTATTTTCCCGCTTGAGCTTGCGCGTATTGAATCCCCAATTCTGATTGGGGAGGAAAGCCTTACATGCGCTCCTTGCTTATCCGCCTTTATTACCTGCCCTATAAGCGAGCCTGAAAAGGCAGGCGCGCCGGAAGAGGTGAGCTTCTCCTTTCTTGCCTGCCCGAAAAGATACCCTCCTGTATAGCCTCTTGCTGTGAATTTTGACAAATCCCCTGCGCTTCCCGAATCTATCGCACTCCTGTAAGCACTCACTACATTTCTTACATAATTCCCATCCTTCAATCTCCCCTCTATTTTCACACACGCAATTCCCGCTGAAGAAATCTCCCTCATCCTTGAAATAACATTCAAATCCTTTGTAGAGGTTAAATATCCGCTTTTCACGTACTTTCCATCGCAATAAAGCTTCCAGGGAAACCTGCAAATCTGCGCGCACGCACCCCTGTTTGCGCTTCTTTTAGTTTGTATGAGGCTGAAAAGGCACTTTCCAGAATAGGAATAACAAAGCGCCCCATGGCAGAATATTTCCGTTTCTATGCCGCTATTCTCTTTTATTTTTTTTATCTGCTCTAAATTCAATTCCCTTGCAAGTATAATTCTTGAAAAACCCAAATTTTTCAGGAGTTTTGCCGTTTTTGAGTTGTGCACTGATAATTGAGTGCTTGCATGAAGGGGCAAATCAGGCGCAATCTCACGAGCCATCCTCGCCACTCCCAAATCCTGCACTATTAACGCGTCCGCCCCGTGCTCGTATGCGAATTTTATGTGCTCTGCCACCAGCTTTAGCTCCTGCTCAAAAATAAGCGTGTTCAGAGTAATGTATGCCAATACGTCATTCTTGTGGCAGTATTTTATTCCCCCCGCAAGCTCCTCCTGCGTGAAATTTCTCGCACGCATTCGGGCATTCCAGACAGAGCCCATATACACGGAGTCTGCGCCTGATTCCACTGCCGCCTTAAGAGAAGCAGGGCTTCCCACAGGTGCCAAAAGTTCCGGTTTCATAATTAGGTTATGGCGTTTTTGGCTTATAAAACAGCAAGACGGGAAGTTTATAAGCACTCCGCTTCATAAACAATATGAAAAGTGGTGATATAAATGAAAGGAAAAATAAAGATGTTCAACCCGGCACGCGGCTTCGGCTTCATAACCGGAGACGACGGAAAGGACGTGTACGTGCACACTTCGGCAATTGAAGGCGGAGTTGCGCTTGCAGTCGGAGATGCGGTAGAGTATGAAACCGAGCAGTCCGAGCGCGGGATGCGCGCAAAAGGCGTAAAAAAGATATAACTTCTCTTTTTTGCAGGCTTTTTTTATTTTCTTAAGCCTAATTTAATTTTTTTTATTTTCTTAAGCCTA
>Ga0066640_10001790_pt1 | contig 12916 bp, 7 predicted proteins | sample CryGeyCG2114_020_2_FD_59505 | JGI IMG/M metagenome (GOLD analysis project Ga0066640, IMG submission 59505) | Groundwater microbial communities from aquifer - Crystal Geyser CG11_big_fil_rev_8/21/14_0.20 | ecosystem: Environmental > Aquatic > Deep subsurface > Groundwater | place: USA: Utah... | reverse complement strand
AAATATATATTCCGGGTGCGACTTGTGGCAACGGCTCCCCCTACGCCGTCTGGCTTGATCTTAAAAATAAAGATCAAATGATGGTGGAATTTATGGGTGGTGGCGCCTGTTGGAGTGCTAAAACTTGCTATGGGCCAAAGCTTAGGGCATGGGCATTTCCTATTCCTAAAGTCCCTGTCATTAGCTGGCTGAGCAATGATTTAGGCCCCAAGAAAACCCAAGGCCTCTTGGGGAATATGAGTATGCTATTTTTCCCATATTGCACAGGTGACGTCTTCGCATCTGATCACAGTGCCAACTACCACCCCTTTAAAATCGAGCATCGCGGTTATTCAAATGTAATCAAAACTCTGGCCTATTTAGAATCTGAAGGGCTTGTCAATTTTGCCTCATATAAAAAGTTTGTTTTGTACGGAGCTTCGGCAGGGGCCATCGGCGCCCTTGTTCACGCTCCAAACTTTTTACCTTACCTGGACCCTACGGCAGAAAAAATTCTGATTCCTGATTCACCGGGACTGCATTTTGGAAAAACCTTTTGGGATAAGTTTCCGCAGCAAATGTTTAGTGATTTTCAAAATTCTTTTTCCCAACTGGGGATCAAGATTACGCGACAGGATCACGTCATTGCGAAATTTATACCACAAGTTTGCGCCCAACTTCACGATTTCCAAATCGGAATTTTACAGGCCGCGCGCGATGTTATCATGAGCCGAGTATTTGGCAATATATCACTTAAAGATCACAGAGCATTAGTTTACGGGGAGCAAGGTCTGTATGAAAAAAGTTATGAGACTAATAATTGTTCTGTTTATACCCCCGATACATTGGAGCATACTTTCTTACTTCTACCCGCAAGCTCTATTCCAGGTAAGCAGGAAATGAGCGCCGTCGAGTTTGCTCAACACGTTCTCAACGGAGGCCTGCAGATACGTACTAAAAATGAGTAAGAAATAAATTATTGCTTATTGATCAATCGAAATTTTAACTTTTATCAATTTTCCACGGGCTTCGGCCACAAATGGAGGAAGCCCAACTTTACCGTCTGTAATTCCAGGTAGCATCACCGCCTTTTTTAAATAGAAGTCGATATCCTTAAAGATGGTCGAAGTTGAAACTGAAACAAAAACCCCTTTAACTTCAATTTGCAAAGGGGCAACTGGCCTTTGTGCATTTAAATAGGTTTTGATGTGATCGACGACACCAGAATGTACCTGGTTTAAGGCCTTAATAGGAATAAATAAAAAACGAATTTTAGACTTTATAAAGTTTTTAACATCATCTGAGGCCTTCTTGTCCGCCATATCTGAGAAGTAAATTTTGGCCTTATTTTTAATCATTAGGTATTTAATAGTCTTAACACTGCCAGTGCCGGGACGATTCAACGCAACTTTTATACCATCTTCTGCAAAAGAATAAATCCTGACATAGGGGCGATCCTCTCTTCTACCAAAATAGATCTTGGCCACCTTGCCCATCATTTCCTTAAAGGCCGGATCAAAAGGCTCACCTGTCAATTGTTCCAAAGATGCCAGCAGCGCCATGATGTCCTCATTGGCAACTTCATAGGTGCCAAGGTCGGCCAAATAGCGAAGCACATACATACCTAGAGTGATATTATCGGCGAGTGAATATTTACCAGTTAGTGCCTGTTTGACCTTGAACATATTTTCGGCCACTTGGTCATAGTCACTTTCATTTATATTGTCTCTTTTAGGCACAGTCGGATTGGGTTCAAAATAAGTACCTGAATTGACAATACCGAGCGCTAATTCATGCCCGCTCTTGCTTTGCGCTGGTACTCGAGAAGAAATTCCAAATGTTGAAGAAACAACAAACAAACTCAATAATCCAAAGAGTGCAATTTTCAACACCTACTCCATATATTCGTAACTTACGTGGAAAATAATCATTCCAATGGGCCGTCAGTCTAATGAAAATCACGCCTGCAATCAATCAAATAAGTAAAATTTACCTATTATTACCAGACACCAATGGGAACATACCAAAGTTCAAACTGGCCGGCCTGCGTATCACATAAAAGCGTGACAAATTCACCATCTGGCCAAGATGCGGGATTTAGGGGCACACACTTGTCCGGCACTGAAATGCTGTTTATGAGAGGAGAAAAAATTCCTTTTTCACCTGCTACCAGCACATAAAGTTGTCCGGCATTAAGCTGAGTGGCATCAACATAATATGCCGGGTAAGACTCTTCTCGATCACTCCAAGTTACAGGATAAAATATCTCATTAAAGACGGTGCCAGGAAGAAAGCTAACTCTATCTATCGCATGCAAATAATTTGAAACTTGGTTGCCCTGCTTTTGAATCAGTCCTAAGTTCCCTTTCGTCTGGTAGAAGTAGTAGAAGGTATCATTTTTATGAAAAGAGGCCATGACGCCTAAGATATGATCGCGTGCCAGAGGATGGGTAAATTCGAGCATACCTTCAAGCTGATTGTTACTGCTATTTTGTAAACTTAGCGCCTGACCAAAGGTATCATTTTGAATGCCAAAGAATCCATCGCCGGCGGAATATTCCACTTCATTTTGATTAATTGAGGTAAGAGGTACTTTCAAATAACCATTGAGTGGCAATGAAAATTTTCCATCATGAGTGTTAAGCTCACCGGAGAATTTATATTGCAATGGAGAGGTGAAAGTCAGCAGCATATTTTGCGATGCCCCGCCTGAGCTAATGCTTAAAATAATACGCAATTTTTTTGCCATATACTCAGAATAACTCTGTGAGAGAGGCCCCTTCCAAGAAAAATCGCTCTGCCAGGAATGAAAAAAACCAGCGCGAATATTCTCTACAAATTGATAGTTTTCAAGTGATCTAACGGTGGTGACGCCGGCCTTAAAATCTGGAGCAAAGTAATAGGCCCTTTCACGCGTGGTTGTATCCTGAGGCGCCCAGGGATCAGGATTTTGGTCAAGCTTAGGCAATTTCCCACTGGTTAAAAAAACTGGGGTTGCGACTGTAATGCCGTTAGTTGTATATGGAATAAAGGCCATTGCCCTGGGCTCTAACACCGCTACTTCTGGCCTAAAATGAAGCTGGGCCGGCAACTCTTCCTGACCAAAGAGTGGGAGTAAATTGCTATTCAAATAAGTATAGATTATATATCGATCGCTACCAACTTGGGCCAAAGAACGAATCAGGTAATCATCCGTTCCATCATAGTTTAAATCTATTTTGAAAACGCTCATGACTTTCACTGCATTTGGGATGGATGAACTGAGAGACGTAAAATGATCTCCATTTTCGTCGTGAGCAAGCCGATAAAGCATAAACTCAAGATTAGTTCCTTGTCTGAATGTCTGATAATACTCTGGCGCTAGACGGCGACGAAAAGGATCTTGAACAGAAGCAAGATTGATTTCCTTGCGGCCGGCAATATTATTCAGAATGGGCGGCGCATTTACTGGCCTTTTTAAAGCAATAATCTTCACATCGCTGTCGTTAGCTTGTAATTTGCGTGAAAAGAAAATTGGCATTAAGTATCTTTGCCGTTTGCCATCGGGGTAAATAACCTCTAAGGCCAGCTTTTTTTCAGAGTTACTAATATGATTCTTGATTATTCCCTTAATACTCACGTCTTTAATAGCATTACGAGTTAGATTGCTTATTTCAATCTGTGACGAACTACTATCCAAGACAACATTATCCCCTTCAAAAGGTATCAGAGAATCTGTATGCTCCAAAATTGCAGGCGCCAAAACTATCTTTTCAAGATCCTTACCCCAATTTATAAGTTGAAAACGAATTTCAAAAACACCCGTTTGGGCATCAAATTGTACATCCTGAGAACTTTTAAACTTTGGAGTCACCAATTGCTCTTGGGTAATTTCCAAAGAAAGTGAATGCCCTAGCTGTACTGCTCCCTTTAAGGCCACTCCCGTTTGTGGAACAGGAAGCGCCCCCAACATTAACTTTTGTAATATTTCCATGGCGGAGGAATTTGGATAAACTCCTCTTAAGATGGCAGCAATACCTGAAACATAAGGCGCCGCCTGGCTAGTTCCACTTTTTATATCAAGTCCATTTACTGAAAATTGTTCGGGTTCTAATTTAGTCGGAATAATAGAAAGAATCTGCTCTCCAGGTGCCATGAGGTCAACAAAACCTCCATAATTGGAGAAACCACTAAGTGCTCCGTTTACGCCCATAGATGCAACACAAATGACTGTTTCGTAACTACAAGGATAGATGGCGCGGCCGCTATTATTATTTCCTGCCGCCGCAACAATAACGATATTTTGTTTGTATGCCTCGGCAAAGGCCTGACGCAAATATTCAGTGTCCATACTGCGCGGCCATCCCAAGGAAAGATTGATAACCTTGGCATGCATTGAAATGGCATAAAGAATGCCCTTGGCAATATTGTCAGAAAACCCTTTGGCCCCGCCACTTGATTTTCCATGAGTCACCTTAATCGGAAGAATCTTGATCTTGCGACTCAGTCCTTTGATACCAATGGCGTTACCACGTTCCGCGGCAATAATGCCACTGACGTGAGTGCCATGTCCGGCGTCATCATAGGGGCGGTGATCTCCAGCATTTTTGGCGGTAAAATTCCATCCCATGCAATCGCCGATAAAGCCGTTGTGATCGCGATCTTCAGTCGGTCTCCAAGGCAACGCCCCGTTATCGCATTCTATACTATTTTTAAAGATTTTATTCTTGATATCAGGGTGATCAAGATCCAGGCCTGAATCTAATACAGCAACAATGACATCGCCTTGGATCTTATCGTCCACCCCGTCTGCGGGGTAATCAATATCCATTCCTTTGACGCCCAAAATAGTTTCAGAATGTATATCGTCTATATCTGAGGTTAGAGATTGACCGTTATTAGAGAGCGCCCATTGATAAGGAGAAAATGGGTCACTAGCGTCTGATTGAGTCGAAGGAGTTATCGACTGCTCATCAACTTCAAAAACCTCTTCTATCGATTGTATTTGGTTAAGCTGTTGCGCCGATAGCGCTTTACTTAGCTCCAGACGACTTGCTTTGAGTCCAAATGTACGTGCAAATATTCCCTTTTGATAGGGTGAAAATTTATGCAAAGTTGGAAATTTACTTTTAATTTGCTCTGTCAGTTGACCATCTGCCATGGCATTTTCTTTCAGCACAATAACTAGTCTTGAATCTTTTGAAACTTGGGTATCAGCTAGCACCTGACAGGTGCATAATAGCAAGCAAAGAATCAATATTTGATGGCCAAGCTTGTTCATATCTTACCAACCATCCAATAAGAGAAAAATTCAGCATCAGTCATACCCATTTGATTTTTTATTTCCAACAAAGGGCCGGTAAAGCTACGATCACCAAATTCACCAATCGAATGAGAAATGAGTGGGGTGTCACCAGCTTCATCGCCCTTGCGAAAACCGCGCACTTGGCTATGCACATAAATATTGTTTTCTCCGCCCACAACTTGAGCTAGGCCTGGGAAATAAAGATTTTTTTCTACCTGATCGGCCATTTTTACACCGTATTTCATCTGACGATCAGGCCGCTCTTTTTTTAGCCACTTTTGAAACTTTTTCTTAAGTCGAATAAAGCGAGAGACGGAGTCGCGAATTTGACTCTCTTTACTATAGGTATCGCGATAGCTACTGCCAGAAATAGGATCACCAGGAAAATATCCCATACCAGCATAGCGTATATCCTTGAATTTTGAGTGCTTCTTATAGATTTTAAGTAGATTATTTTTTTCCTGCCCAAGCATCTCTAAAACCGCCCTATGATAGAAATACAGGTTGACTGAGATGGTGTAGAGCTGCAGTGACTTGGTATTTTGTAAGGCCGTTTCAGGATAAAAGTGAAATTGATAATCGCGATTGATCTCATCAATAATCTTCATGGCATTCTTTTTAGAGATGGTCCAGCCTTTCCAAATATAACCGAGAGAGATAAATGGACTTTCTACTCTTCCGGTTTTCTTCTTACTATTATAATTTAGAATTTCGCCTTCAAATGAAACCTCTCGTGCTTTGCTCTTTCCCATAAATGTATCGCCAGGATTTCCATTACCCGGATCAGAGAAATTAACTGCGTTAGAAACATAAGTATTAAGCAGTCCATTGGCGACATCAGTAAACAAAGATTGATAATTCGAACCAAATCTCTTGCCTTTGGAACTGCGATAAAACATTTTCTGTGCGCCCTGTGGATGGGTTACAGTGATAAGATCAGTCAGATCTCGATTTAGCCACTTCCAGTGGAAGAGCGAAAAAGCACCACTTTTTTCTGTCAGGCTGTGCTCAATTTTATAAGGACTTTGGACCACATCGAGAAGTTCTGTTTCATTATGTAGTAATAAGGCCCGCAGGGCGTGAACATTACGCAATGTTTTAGCATTGCCATTACGTTTGGCATCTAAATTTAGGGTGTAAAACTTTGTGCGCGCCTTGCCCTTAGAACCAGAAAGTGAAAGACTCATGACTGGAATAAAAGCACGTAGACCAATTGACATTCCAATAGTGCTGAGATTCCCGAGATCACGATAAACTTGTATCTCCTTTTCACCTGAGCGTAAAATATGCAAGCGCGATATAATCACCTGTTGCCCAAAAATTCTTGCCTGAGCGCTAATCAGAGATGTCAACCCTACTCCTGCACCAACAGAAACACTTGGAGTCAAAGAATCAGTAATCATAAGTGACTCGCCCACCTCTAACTGGCCCAGAAAATCCTTCATAACAGATTCAATTTTTTCACTTAATTCATCGTCGCTTAAAGCATTGCCTGCTTGATTAAGGTTGGCGGTCATCAGTCCATCTAGTTTTTTCGCCAATCCCTTTTTATAAAATGGAATCATCATATTGCGGTAAGGAGTTTTAAGTGCCGCCTTCATGCTTTTTATAGGCCGAAGGTGAGAGTAACGACGAGTAAGATTGGCCTTGGCCTGACCGTTGACAATCCAAGGAGCGGCAACGCCATCAATACCAAGATAGACACCCAGATCCAATGATAATCCAAAAGAATCGGCCAATTGAACAGTATTATCGGCCCCCATATAACTGCCGGCAATAATATCGCGTGATGCAATGAGATCAGCTCCGAAAGTCGGTATGGCAAAAATACCAAACGGAACTTCCTTAAAAACTCCCGTCTTGAGATAATCCATAAATGCTTTTTCGGCCACTGCCACCTGATGATCAACAATGCCTTGCTGGACATCTGTACTAGGAACAACGTAGCTATTAAAGCCACCTACTAAATTGCCAATAAGATTAGAAATTCCCACGGCCTTTAAATAACGCAGAATTTCGCCACCGCTAAAAGGTGATTCAGGATCACCATAACTAAAGCGTGAACCGTATCCATCCCACCACTCGCGCAATAGTTTACCCTTCTTAAGATCTGTGCCAAAATTCACATCGGGATTGATACTCAAAACAGCAGCGTCAAGTTTTAACAACTTAATCATGGAATTTCTTCGCCCAATAATCTTTTCAACTAAAAGACGTTGAACAGGAATAGGCAAATGCGCCGACGCCACAATCTCTTCAAAATCACGCCGCGTAAGCTTTAATATCCGTCGCATAATCCAACGAGCATCCTCATAGCTAGTGCTAAATTCTGCGCTATCAGCAAAATCAATTTTGAGAGAATTGCTAATAATTCTGGCCGCCTCATAACTCATGAGATTGACACTTTCCTCGAAGCTAACGATGGCGTATGGAATGAGCAAAGAGTTTAAAACTCGCCGCCCTTTAATCACGCTATTTGGAACGTAGCCATAGGCAAGGTTATATATTGACTCATTAGCTTGGAAGGACAGAACATCTTGTAGAATCAATCCTTTTCCATCGGAATTCTCCTGATAAACCCATCGTTTTGGATCTCCAAAAGTATCTTCCGCCATACGTTTGATAAAATTTTCACGTTCAAATGTACTGCCAAAATTGACTTGTAATTTTGATAAATATTGAATTGGCGGAATGGTATAGCCAATCTTCCTTAAGAGAGCACTTCTTAGCAGTACTGAATGCGCCTTTTTGCTTAGCATGAACGAAAATGTCTGACCGCTATTTTGCTCTTGTCCTCGCGCACTAAATCTAAAATTACCGGTGCGTGACATAATGGGGGCCAAATACAAACTACCAGGGATCTGACCTGGAGTGATATGCATGACAGGAAGATCCGAAGGACTATTTCCTACAATCGCCTGATCGTGCCAAATATCCGATTCTTGTGGCAAAAATAATGAGATATCTTGACCACTGGCCCGCAGTCTTTCGCCCTCATAAACAGAAATAAGTTGATTATCAACAACTAAATCTGTTGCTGCTTGCCCTTCACTATCGAGTGGAATCAGGCCAGGAAAAGTACGTAGAGCTTCCGCCTTAACCTGTGAAATAAGTAAGAAAAAAATGAGCGTAAATTTTGTAAGATGGATTGCCCTAAACATAACATCTATTTACCATGGACTCGGTCTGAAGGGCCGTGAGATGGAAATTTTTATAGGAAATAAAAAGGGCCTCAATAATGAGGCCCGATTTAATATTAAGCTAATGCCCTATTATTTAAGAAAGTCATTAATAATAGCATTCATATGCTCAGGGCTGGTACCATTAGTTTCAGCGGCAACATCGATTAAAGAGTTATAATCACTTGAATCGCCTTCAGTTAACTTTTTGTAAGCTGCTGTGGCATCGTTAATGTTAACTCCTAAAAGCTCCTTAGAGAAAGAGTTAGCGTCAGCATCAGTTAAAGAGCGAGATTTTGCTGTTCTGTCCCACTCAACAACTAGTTTGGCCACTTTTTGAGCTCTTTCTTCTGAAAGACCAAAGTTAGAGGCCAAAGACTCACCTAGTTTAGCTGTCTTATAGGCCGCCTTAAGTGCTCCAAGCTTCTCTAGGTCTTTGAAAGACTCTTCTTTTTGCTCGAAAACAAATTCTCCAGCATAAGTTCCCCAGTAATCATTAGCATAAGCTCCACCCACGTAGAAAACTTCACCGTACACATCTGTGTACCAATCATAGATATATACTTCTTGATATTGAGAATAGCTTGAGTATGTATACCAGCTATCGCCTACTTGGTAGTTAGCAATGTCGTAAGCTACATAACCAGTATCAGCACTATAGACAACAACAAACCCTTCAGTGGCAGTTTGGTTGGGATGTTTTACCAAGGTAAAATAACTGTCATAAGCAGACTGGCTATTAAGTAAATCAATAAATGATTGTACGCGGTCTACTGGATAGTAAGGAGCAGGTCCATGACAGGCACTGAATAAAAGTGCAAAAAGAAGCACTGTTAACATAGAAATCTTTTTCATAAATCCCCCAAATTTTTAGGTCTTTAATAATTCTTCGACTATCAAGTAGATACCTTGGCGAATTGTCGTTATTCAATCACAAAACTCTTACTTGATAAAAAGTACACAAGGATGTCAAAAAAAGCGAGAAACTGTAATGTTTTCAAGTCATTTGGCAAAAGATAGGGTCAATTTGGCACCAAGCTTTCATTGCTCTATGGCAATTGTCTAACATTTGGCGCGCCATCAGGATGAGTTGTATCACCATTTTGACACCAATTATTCACTCAAAACATCCTGGGTCTGCCACAAAACCTTGTTGGTTTCTCTAAAATAATCTTTACTTGATATAAAACCAGCTATTTTCATTTTGAAGAGGATCTGCGCCATAGTTTTTTCTGCATAGGGCGTTAGCATCTTTTGCTTAAACGATTCTGCATATCTCACTGGGTTTGGCAAAAGCATGGCCAAAAAGGCGCCTTCTTTTGCGCTTAACTCAGATACCGGCCGATTAAAATAATAATAGGCCGCCTGTTGTATACCATAGATATTGTCCCCATATTGAATGGCATTTAAATAGAGTTCTAAGATTTTCTTTTTGGGCAAACGCAGTTCAAGATAAAGCGACAAGATGGCCTCTTTAAGTTTGCGCCACAAAGTCTTTTCATGAGTTAAAAAAAGGTTTTTTATAAGTTGTTGGGTAATGGTACTAGCACCCCGCATATGCCTTTTGCCGCGTAAATTTTCTCGCAGAGCTTTGCGAAGCTGATGAAAATCCATGCCTGCATGTAAGTAAAAACTCCAATCTTCACTAACCAAAATGGCATGAGAAACATGAAAGGGAATTTCAGATAAAGCAACATATCCTTTGGGAATTTTTTTTATGATGTGATAATGAGGAGAATCGCCTTTTTTCAATTCGATTTGAATATGCCCTTGTCGCAAAAGCTCAATCTCTTTAACAAATGGAGACATTAGAAAAAATATTCCGGCGCCAAGACCAAGCGAAAATAGCAGAAAAACTATAAGGAGAAGGCGAAGATTTATTTTTTTCATGCGCACAGCAATTATTCTAGACCTGTAACCTTTGAGCAATCATACTTTTCAATCAATTGCTGTAACATTTGAGCATAAGGCATGGAATAATGAGTATAAAGCATAGCACGTCCTAGGTATTTCTTCTTTAAGTACTTTTTATGTGCTTTGGCATCAACAGGCAATTTTTTTATGACTTTATTGGCAAACAGGGCCGATTTATAGTGCATTTGAATTTTTTCAAACTTACTTAAGAAATTGTGTATGCCAAAGCGCCGCCCACCACTTTTCCCCATGAAAATTCGCGGAATATCACTGTGAAACAGGTCGCCATTGGTGGCAACAAAGTCGTAACCTTGCTGGGCCAGACCATCAGCATACTTCCAAATTCTGCGATAAGGCTTGGCGTCTTGGCAGGCAAATTTAATTCTCAATTCATTAACGTTTGCCGCTTCTGGCACCTTGTAGATATTGGCGTCACCTTTTTTATCCAGATCAAGGTAATCTTTAGCAAATGTTTTAAATTTACTAATAAATTTCTTATTTTGCTCAAATGCCTTTTTAGTTGTGTATTGCAAAAATTTAAGTCCGAAGTCTCCATAAATCTGTTCTGCAATTTTGTCATAGTCGGCCAGAATATTGACAATATTTTCACTACCATCATCAGTTGAGCTAAAACCTTGTTCATCTAAAATCCTTTTTAATCTAGTTTCAACTAATTTCATTTCAGTATAATGCTTATCAAGTATTTTGGCCTTTTCAGCATAATCTTTCGCCAATTCCTTGACATATTCTGGCAATTTCATGCCATTGATTCGAATTTCTTTTTCCCAGCTCTGTGTAAAATTATTTTGCATGGTCTGCAATGAGACCTTTAATCTAGATACATGAAATTTCATTTCACCATAAAATGTTGTATTAAATTTTTCTAAAGGCTTATTTAAAAGTTTGCGATATTCTCTGGCATGCCTGACACTATCAAGTTGCTCTAGCATTTTTTTAAAATTGTCATCGAGCAAAGGGATCTGCCCTAACTTTCTCTCTGTATACAAGGTCAGACCATCTTTCAATCTTTGTCTTAGAAGTGTCAATTGTCTAACTACTTCCATTTTTTGTGTCACATCTTTTACTTCTACTTCCAGTGCTGTATTGGCCGTCTCAACCGCCTTGGTAAAATCTTCTAATTCCCCAACTTTTTGTTCAACATAAGCTTTTTTTGCCTGTGCGACTTTTTTCTCGCTCTCTGCCAGTGCTTGTTCCAGTTGCTTTGCCTGAGCTTCCAGATTTTTAACTATAATTGTCGTCTGTTCTCGATCGCGCTTGTGCGCTTCAGTTGCGACATCAAGAAACCCTGATTTTTCAATATCTCTCCTGACATCATAAAAAGCACAGTTTAACTTTATGAAACTTTGGCGATCTTCAGTCTTCTCAAAATTAAATCTTCTTTTAAAGAGATTATCTACGATCAACAATATTGAACTTAGGGCGATACCTCCGCCGGCCACAATTAATGCGCTGGAGTTAGGAACCAGAAGACCAATCTTGGCAAAATCTGAAATAACCCCCGCGGCGTTCTCAAGAAATGATTGATTATTGTTCAGTGCCTTACAAGAGCGTTGCTTGTAGATCTGATTTATATTGCCCACAATACCTGCTATTTGTTGACCACTAATTGTCACGCCTGCAATTGAGGTTGTAGAAGCATCAGACAAGGGTGTGTCACTGGCATCACTACTGGCCGAAGCTACCACTTTGTCCAATTCAGACTGAATAGAAGTGGCGCCGGAAAGCATTTGATCCAATAAATTCTGATCTGAATCTAGGCAATTTTCCTTAAAAAGAGTTTTTATATTCTCAATTTTTGAAAGAATATCTTTGTGCTTTTTGGATTCTAAAGGACATGCCTCAGGACGAATGGCATCACCCTTGTTGCGATTGTAAAATTCACTTGCCTGAGACCTTGTCTGGTCATCGAGTGAAGGCAAATTAGCAACACCCAAATTCGGGAATTGACTCTCCTGCGCCAGAGACATGCTTGAATATAGCGAGGCACAAATTATTAACGATAGAATTTTTTTTCCACTAGACATGGCAACTCCCAAAACAAAAAGACAAAATCAATAGAAACAAGCTGATATGCCTTATAGCAAAAAAATGGCGAAATCCTGAACCAGAGGTGCCAATTCTATAAAATTTACATTATAATTCTGACACAGAGATATTTATGGCGATGATTTTTCATATTATTCCAAAAGATGAGTGGCTGAAACAAAAAGCTGGCGGGGAATATTCTCCTTTATCTTTGCGAAATGAAGGATTTATTCATTGCTGTAAGGCCGACCAGGTTCTTAAAGTAGCGCAAGCTTTCTTTGGCAGACTAGCTTGCGAACTCCTGCTTTTGCGCATTTTCGAACAAGATGTTTTGCCGCCTATTCGCTATGAGACTCCGGCAGAAGCTCCTATGAGCAATATTAAGTTCCCCCACATCTTTGGTCCACTTAACCTCAATGCCGTCGATAAAGTTTTTCCTCTGACCAAAAGTATAACCAATGAGTTTATCATTCCCGAAGATTTACTATTATGAAAACTTTTTTTTTACTTCTAA
>Ga0066640_10001786_pt1 | contig 12928 bp, 8 predicted proteins | sample CryGeyCG2114_020_2_FD_59505 | JGI IMG/M metagenome (GOLD analysis project Ga0066640, IMG submission 59505) | Groundwater microbial communities from aquifer - Crystal Geyser CG11_big_fil_rev_8/21/14_0.20 | ecosystem: Environmental > Aquatic > Deep subsurface > Groundwater | place: USA: Utah... | reverse complement strand
GAGTTTACTTCGTAGTAAATCGATCTTACTATGGTTCAGTTTTATAATCGATTTACTATACTCAAAACTAGCAACAAAATTCCCATTCACTTATATTCATTACAACCAAAATCACCACTCAAAGATAGTATTGATGATATCTCTTGCTTCTCTCAAGATGCTCGAAGGCAAAAAAACCTGGTATCAAGCTACCCCCAATCATTTCAATACTGATGCGAAAATCATAAAAAATATCAATAACAAAAAAAATCAAACAAGTGGATACAGAAACCTTGTTCATCGAGCTTCAAAATTTTTCCCTTGAACGCCAGCAAAAATCAAACTTAATATCCCTGAAACAAAGGCATAAATCACACCAGCGACAACGATGATCACACTCACTGCGAACAAAGAGACTACAACATCTTGCAAAGTCATAAAACTAGACATCATATTGTGATCACAAAACAAAAACCTCTCTCTGCCATTTCTCTCATCTGACTATGATTTTTTTTCCTTTTTATCTTTCTTTTTGGCCCTCACTCTATCGGTCGTTTCTATGAAAGATTGGAAAAAAACATCCTGACTCTCCTTGAATAGAAGTTTTGCCAATCTATTACTAGGTTTTGCACCTTTACCGATTCGTTTTTTGACCGCATCAAAATCACATTCTATTTGATGCTTCATGGGATCAAACCAACCAAAAATTTGTGTATAACCAGCGTGGACAGGCTTGGTATGCTCTGTCAACACTATCCTGAAAAAAGGTAATTTTTTTCTCCCAGCCCTAGCCAATCTAATCCTCAACATCCAACATAGTAAATATAATAAAACGACAGAAGAGAAATTGAAATATCATCTCTGCCAATCATGCGAAGACTCTTTTTATTTAAGTTTTTCTCTTATTTTGTGTAGTTGATGTGACTTACAACAATTACAATGTTTTTTGAGTTTTTCGGGTGGATTATCCTTGTGAATTGATTGTACATAGTTTGCTGCATTGCACACCGTACACAACAAAGCAACATCAATTCTTCCTTGTTTTTTCTTTCCTGCCATGACTTAAGATTTTGAGATTAAAAGATTATAAGATTTTTAGATTACAAACATTTCAGATTATTAAATGATCAAGTAACTACAATGATCTACTAACTTTGCTCATAATGGTTTTAAGAATTTTGACGATTTCCAACGCCTTTTCTTCCAAATCACTTCAGACATTCACTTCATAATCTACACGTAACATCACAATCCGATTGTATGATTCATTTGCTTCTCTCAATACAATGCCCAATATTCTTCTAAATTCTGCTTTACTTATAGCGGCATCTGCCTCAGCCATATTTGCACTAATACTAGTACAAGATCTATGCAACTGTCAAACCGTATGTTTCAGTAAATATCACTTTTTATGAGACATGAAATCAAAAGCTAGAAGCCATCCAAATAGTATCATGCACAAAAATGTGTACCTTCTCTTTCAAAACCCCACGATCAAGCCTTCATTACATATGAATAAGAAAGGATGACAAAACAACAAGACTAAATCTATAAATCTAGAAATCTCAAAATCTATAAATCTAGAACCCGGTGAGGGCGGGATTCGAACCCGCGGTACGATTGCTCGCACAACTCATTAGCAGTGAGTCCCATTCGGCCACTCTGGCACCTCACCTCACACGTCTTATTGTTGATAGCACGAGAGAGACTTGAACTCTCGACCTCGCCCTTATGAGAGGCGCGCTCTAACCAACTGAGCTACCGTGCCATTTCATAGATTTACGAGAGAGACTTGAACTCTCGACCTCGCCCTTATGATCCCGCATGTTCTGCGGGGTAACCAACCACAGCTACCGTGCCTTATTTCCTCATCCTCGTTATCGTACTATAAAAGCTACATACCTTAAGTATACATTGATTAATATTTTAAACTGGGAATTTGTCATTCTGATCTCGCATTTTCTGCGGGAGAAGAATCTTACTGTTTATCATAGATACTGATACTACTAAGATCTTCATCCCGACTCTTGTCGGGACAAGGAAAACTCAGGATGACAAACTTTATTGTTTATCGGTGTTTACTTAAGCTGAAAGTAATACAACAACACAAGACACAAAAAAAACGTGCCGAATCACACGTGCAACAAAACTAAGCATTTATCGTTGCATTGCAAGCACACTTTCCCATAAAAGCAGAGAAAAAGAGACACACAATCACTTCACTCAGTGTCCTTTACTTATCTCAACCAACACCTCATGATAGATGAAAGAGGAAGCTTCGATAACTCATCTCCCGAAGCACAACAAAGTCCACTAGGGCCCGAACAGTCCAAAGAAGCAATCCAACACGCTATTGATCGTATCGAAAAAGAGCAAAAAAAAGCATCAGAAACTAGATGACAAATACGTAAACAAAAAAAAGAAGACATACACATGGCTACTTTCCTCACTTTCCTCCTCCAAACTCTCGAGAGTGACAAAATTATTATATCCTTACACAAAGTATTTTTCAGTGAAGATACAGGAGGCGCTCAAGTCAATGTCAATCACAAAGTCATTATCTGATTCTTTGCACCTTTTTATCAAGATGAAATCGAACAATACTGACTCAACCCCCTCTATCACGAACTCATCCAATGATCTCAACTGAGTCATCAAAGTTCATCAATCAAATTATCTAGCTATATAGAGTATCTCAAAAAAGTATCCTATACCTATCACAACAATTTCGCTCTCGATCAACAACAACTCCTCCAATTGATCATCAATATCCTACTCCACTTCGAAGTCATCGATGTCACTCAACTCAAAGACGAACAAAAAAAAGAACTCATTATCTCCATCACTCAAGACCTCTTTGGCATCCAATATGTCATCGATGTCAAGAAAGTAACATTGTAAAAATACAGAAATTCCCCTCCCCCTCTTTCTCATGTGCAAGCTTAGAGAACCCACTTTGTTCAAGAAGCAACAATTTCACAAATCGAAAATTCACGAAAAACAAGACAACCACTCTCATAAAACAATATAAACATTTGTCAATACAACATAGGAAAGCTAGGTTCATTTTCACTTATTTTCAAAAGAAATCATTATACTGATATTACTTCAGTTTAAATAAACTGTCCCATGGGTAGTGAAAAATGACTGCACCGCAAAGAAAAAAGACAGGATAAGGCTCTCCAAAGCTGAAATTTTGAAAAAGCAGCAAAAATTCAATATAGACAAGAAAAACAAGCAGCTAAACTCAAAGTAAAAGGGAAACTCACTGATGAAGCCTTTGAACTCATAGACAAACAAAGTGAAATCAATGAATTACAAAAAGAAGTTATAGATCAGAAATTAGAACATGCTGATGTCTCATCACAACTGACACCATTATACACCAAAGTCAGAGACCTTCGCAAACAATTATCATCAATTGATAATCGTACAGGTGATCAACGAAACCTCGCATTAGCACAATATAGATCATTACTTACCGATGCTCAAAAAGTAATAAACAATCAGTTTTGGTATGATAAAATGCTGTACAAAGGAAGATTCCTTGAAGACATCAGAACGCAAGAAGATTTGGAAACTATGGTCACACGTATCGAAGAAATACTCAATGAAGCGACAAAAACATGATCACGTGCTCTCACAGACGTCACATTTCAATCCACAAACAACACAAACACGCAAAATAATCAAAACACTCAAAATACAACACCTGAAACCACCACCAACACAACTCCAAGCACCAATACACCGGCAAACACAGTACCAACTTCTCCATCATCAGAAAACACACAAACACCAAATACATGAGTCAGCCGAGCAAAAAAACAAATAATCGAAAGCCAGAGCATAACTCCTCAAGGCAAAAGAGAAGCACTGACAGCTATCAACTCTTTGAACAAGATAGGGAAAATAGGTTCATACGTATTGATAGCACGAGGAATTTTTGAACTTGTATTCAAAGAAAATAAATCCAAAGACGGAAATGGTATGCACCAATGACGGAAAAAAATACTTTCATGACTAACTTTATGATGAGGTCTACGAGCACTCAATAGCTATGACTTTGGATCACAGCAAAGACAGGCAGACCAAGTAGAACAAACAATGAGTGGCACAGAAAGCTACTCACAAACACAAAGGCTCATTATGAGCACCCTAGGCTCACAAAAGCTCAATGATCTCAAATTATATACCACATTCAGCACCGATGGGACAATCACGAATATCAATCGACAACAAATGATTGATGATACACAAAATAGTATCTTCATCACAGATAAAGATAAAAAAATCGCATCACTCCAAAGCATCAACAACAACAATGGCACACAAGAATACAAAAAATTATTGGAAACACTGTGACTGACCACCAACAACATGGAAGCAAATGGAGACAAGACACTTGCCCAGATTTTTACAGAAAAAAATCCTACACAAACACCCACTACTCAACAACAGACAAACCCAGAGACACCAGCAACTACTCAACCGACCATCACCGAACAAATCAACAGTCGGACTCCAGCACAAGACACCTTCAACTATCTACCACAACTAAAAACATTCAATCTGACTCCAGAACAACAAAACAATATTGCCTCACGATCCACTGTTATGAGGACCAAATATCCAGATAGTAATATCAATTTCCTCAAAGACAACAGCAATCCTCACATCCTCTATATCAAAACCTTTGATATCGTCACCAAGTGCAACATTTCCACCCTCACTATGGAAGGATTTGAAACTGACACCACTGGGAGTATTAAATTTACCAACATCCAAGAACTCCTCAGTGCATCACGACAGAATGCTCTCTTGTTGAGACTAGCTCAAAAACTCCTTGAAAAAATTGCGAGTGACAAAAGGCCCAAAAACCCATTCGAAGCAAATTGGACACTCAATGGAGGAGGTATTGACATATCAGTCAGCAATAGGAATGGATTTATGCAAGTACGAGATCAAATCACAACCAAATTCAGTCCATTTGATACAGGACAAACCATTGCAACAGGAGCATCAGCACTCATAGTGTGATTACTCAAAAAATCATTTCTCTGATGAGGAGCAGCATGACTAAGTGTGATGCTATGACGATGACTCACAGAAGCTATCATCGACGCATCAGACCCAAATGGGGTCAAAAGATCCTGACTGAGTGAAACACCCACCATCAAAAACAATATCAACCAATACATCTCCTATCTCAACAAGCGCTACAACAAAGAACTGTGATCAACATGGTCACCTCAAACCATCACCCCCATCGAAACTCCTACTCCAACAAAAGAAGAAATTGATCGAAAAAAAGTCATAGAAGACCAGCTCAAAAGTATCACCAATATGGAAAACATCAATGAACTCAAAAAAAACACCCAAAAAATAGTCATCAAACATGATAAGATCATCGTTACCACTAGTGAAAACAAAGAAATAGAACTCACACTAGAGCAAATACGAACAGAAGGGCAAAAACTACACCCCAATGACACGCCAGAACAAATAGCACAAAAAAAAGCAAGCCGAGAAGCCTCCAAAACATACTTTATCGATATTTTCAAACAACTCTTCACTACTACCTGTGAAAGCATCATCATCGATGACCAAAGAATAGCTACAGAAAAATAAACTTACTAAGATAAATCACATATTTCTTCCACAAAAAATTATACATTTTTTCATTTTTTCAATATAATCAAAGGGTATATTTCAAATCTAGATCTCTATTCATGAACTTCCCTCAAAATACAGTACTATGGTGTAAAGAACATAAAAAAATAATATCTATGGCTGGATTATGATTATTGATGATTTTCTCAGGCAAAAAATCTCAACAGACACCACAGCCAGTCCAAGGAATTGAAATACATCAAATTATTCCTGCACAATCTCCCACTCCAGCCATATCACAAGATTGGCTAACAATGGGAAATGACGATACAATACCATGAGCAATCCAACCACGCAATGCTCCTCCAGGAAACTTTTCTCGTCTACCTCTTGATTTTGACAATCTTGGTGCATTCTTTGCAAAGAAACAAAATGGATGATCTTTGATGCTTGACAAACGACTTCCCAATATGATAGTGGGGATGGAAAATATTCCAGATAATATCGGACAAGCACTTTGCGCTACCATTATCAGACAGCGAATGTTCAAAAACCGAGGAGAAAATGTATCACAAGAGTTTCAAAATTTCCTCAAAAAAAAACAACTTCACGCACGAGTGATGCCAGACTATCTACCAGCACTATGATATACACAATACAATACCGATATCACCTCCAAAACTATCAACGCAAAAGGATGAGATATATTGTTTTTGCGCTATGCCAACAGTAAATACAAAGACCCTGCACGCCAAGCATGACACCCCGGCACACATGTGATCATGTTGATGGGACAACACTCTACTAGTCTCATACCATGCAAATCATCTCAAGACCCCCTAGACGCCATCGCATCCTATATCGCCAAAAGGAACAACTTTAGCAAAGTCTCTACAGCATCCATCAAAATTCGTTTGAAAAAACTTCTCGAAAAAAATTCTTGACTCTTGCAATACACAAGAGGGGAAAACACTCTCACACTCACTGGACCAACCTATATCGATGGTAGTTGACCTCAAAACTCCAGCAGATTTAGATTTCTCGCAGAACTTCTCTCTCTTCCAGGAGAAAACACTGATTGATCACAACTTATGCCAACAGAATACTATCAACAAAACAATGTATCACTCTGACATGACCTAGACCCCCAAGATCTCGCAAGACAAGAAAAAATCAATCATGTAGATATACGACATTATACATATTTCCCAGTGAATGATAAAAACTATACATGATTGATGAGTATAGCTCAAAAATATCTGGATCAAGAAAAAGAACAATATCCTGATGAAACATACCCAGATGATCAACAAAGAATGGCATCATTGTTGGCATATTGGACATATACATGATATGCTTCCCTCACGCTACAACCACTCACTATGATTCCATTCCCAAGAACAAATCAAGAGACAATAGACTACATCGACACAAATATACAACCCGATATCCAACAAGCACAAGCATCGTGGCAAAAAGAATCACTTGATTATTATCAAAACTATGTTGACAACATTTTCACCTCTATACAAGACAATCCCAACAACATTAGCTCACATGGTCGCATACCGATTCCCATTTTACAATGACGAAATAGAGATACAGAGCTCTACAATCGGGTCAAAATGATCGTCAAGAAATGTAATACCTTGGCATGAATCAATATTGCCATACCATTTGATGCCCTCTCACAAAGTGAAAGGGAAGAACTACGAACATTATTAGGACAGAAATTGCACAAAGAATACGGCAAAGTGCTTCCACTAGACATTGCCAACAATGAGGCTTGTCAAATGTTGCAAGAAGGAGATATGTATTCTATTTACTTACCAGATTTATTTGAAGTATTGAATCAATTCCAACAAAACATTCAACCACTATATCAACAACATATAGAATCTTCTCCCTATCTATCAAAACTTGACAAAGATATTATCGAGGCCACAAGCTTTTCACAAGCTGATGAAATCATTTTGGAAATAATTCGTCTCGTAGAAACAGGGAATGGCAAAGCAGGAGATCTAACATACAAAAGAAAACTACTAAAAAAATTTATGGAAATATTCAACTCAAAAAAAATCAATTCCAAAGGTAATTATCAATTAAATCCTGATTATTTCAAAAATACTCAAATGCTTCTCACGGCAATCAAAAAAGCTACAGACCTACAGACACTTCAAGATCTCACCGATCAACATTTTGATAGGGGAATTAACCGAGGGAAAACATCCAATCATTATATTAAGCTTTGCAAAAAGCTCCAAAAAGGCATACTAGACCAATCACTCTCCGAAGATCAAATCAACGAGATACTTGAACAACTTCTCTTCATTACATATGAAGACGGAGAAGAAATTGCCCTAGCTTCACAACTGACCAAAACTATAAGAGCAGAATATCTGCCAGCAAAATTATTTGAAGCATCTCTCGCAGCACAAAGCATCCATCAATACAAAAAACAACTCCTCTATCGATTGAGTAAACACGATATCGACACTTCACAACTTACACACGAACAATATGGCATGATAGACAAGCTTGTCGTTCTCATGCACAACCGTGGTGAACCGAATGTCTATCGTTATCTGATGCTCAACTTTCTCATCAGGACTATCAATGCCTTTGATATTAATCCTCAAGACCTCTCATTACCCTGACTCACGGCAAAAACAACCAAGATCCCATTGTTATGAAAGGTAAATCCCAAACTATTGTTTGACAAAAATATCTACGAAGCAAATAGACAAGGCCTCGAAGATCACGTCCAGGCTTATTGCAACAACAATCCTGACGATATCCAAGCACAAGACCTATTAGAGTTCATCAAAAATCTCAAAGACAAAAATATATCTCAAACTATTGAATATATCACCTCATCAAGCATTCCAACTAGACTTGCTATGGATGGACATAATCCATTATTGATTCCCACTCCTGATGAAATAGATAAACCCAATACTAATATACAAAAAGAGTTTTCTGCTTATCTCAAATTCACATTTGAATCGAGAATACAACAAAGCAATTGGCTCCTACTAAGCTGAATAAGTGGGTTTTTGCTACTATGCTTAACTATCCAAAACATATGGCCTCAAATATGCAAAGGGGTTGCAATAGTCAAAGATAAACTATCATAAAATAATCAATCAAAAGAGATACAAATATTTTCTTCTTCCTCTTCTCTTATTTTTTCAATTCCTCAATTCTGGCTACAAGTTTTCCTTTTGAAAAAGGAACCTTGATCGGGGATAAAATACTTTGAAGAGACAAGAGATTAGTTAACTGATCATTCTTCTTTAAAAAAGTTTTCATTTTATCTATCTTACTAGTCAATAAGTTCAAAACAAACAATTGGTCAAACTGAGTCATTAAATTTTTTTGAGAAGATCAATCATTCACATTGAGATTATATCAATTAAGATGATTGAAATGTTGAATATAAGATACCAACTTAGTGAAGGCATCTAAAAATGATCAACCTTGTTGATACTGAAGAGTATGATATTTCTTCGTAGCTGTATCCAAATCAAAATAAGGAAGTGACACATCACAATTTCTATCGTCTTTTATTGCCCCAATATATACAGCCAATCAGTTTGTGGGATGGATAATACCATGCCATATGTCTTGTTTCATACGATTCCACGAATTAATTTTCTTGTCTCTATTCATATCATTGGATTCATTTACTGATTTTTTATTGTTATCAATTTTTCATGTTTTCTTGATGGCTTTTTTAGCACTTTTCTTTTGATTACTAGTTGTTGAAGATAGATCAATAATCAATTTTGAATCATGAATAACATTGAGCATAGCTTCAAGAGTATCTTTGCCAGGTGCAAAGTCTACTGCTATTTTTTTATAAGTCGCAGCTACTCCCAACTCAACAATTTTTTTATTGTACGCTTCTTGAAACATTCAAATATACTGCCTGATATTTCATCATAAAAAACCACTCTTTCATACAGTAACCTGCGCTCAACAATATTCAATCAAAAAGTTTTTTATAAGTTCAGCATAATTGTTTCACAAAGAAGACAGCGCCTCACGATAACCCTTTGAATCAAAAACACTTTTTGCATTATTAAGTCATTTTTCAATAATGACCATAGGAGATTCTACATCTTCCACTATCCCTTCTCACTTACTCTTTTTATTGCTCTCTCATTCATCATTATTACCCACACCATCTTTAACTTCCTTGGATGCATCCTTATCCACCACTTCGCCCGCATCACTAATTTTTTGATTTTTTTTCTGAGTAGTGTCTTCAGATACATCATCTCAAACCTTCATCACCTCCTCTACCTTTGCTTCTCATACTACATCTCCAATAAGTATAGATCAATCCTTCTTTTTCACATCTCCAGGAATAGGATCTCCAGTAATTTTAGGTCATTCCACCACTCTTTTATTTTGAAGAATTGAATACTCACTATTTCTTTCTCAAATCATTTCTGTTCATCCTACTCAATCACCCTTATCTCAACCATTTACAACTCATCATAAATCCGTCTTATTTTCCTCATCATACACTTTCTCTCCCACCTCTCCCACCTGCAAAGAAGGCTTGACAGGTTCTTCCAATGATTTCACAACCGATATCGGTGGTATTAACAACTCAGGGGCTTCCACCCCCCTCTCTTGTACTATTTCTTCAGCAATCTTTTCCTCCAATGGCTTTTTGATCATCACCAAATTTCCTTCACAACCATTGGCCATCATCGCATACACCATCCCATCACTATCTTGATACACATAATTGACTTCCAACCCACTCCACAAGGATGAGGGAATAGCAACCATGCCCGCACCAATCAACATCTCTACCGTTCATCCCATCGCTACTTCGCTCAAAGACTTTTTTTCAGATCAAGCCTTTTTCATATGTTCAGCCAACACATCTCTTTTCTGTTTCTCTCTCAATCACACATCCAAATACACAGCACATTGCAAAGCATATCAAGGATTGTGACGCTTATCAACTGGCACCTTCCAGCCATGAAGCATATTTTCCAACACAAGTGATTTATTCGCATCATCAAATCATCATCATGTCACCTGGGATCCATCTATCTTCAAGAGCAGTCACATGATGTGTTCCAACAACTCCGTTCTCCAAATCTGTACCGTATAATCCATCAACTTCTTGTCAGCACTCGGATTGTTCAACTTACTATCCACATAAAACACCTTAGAAAAATCATTTCCTAGCTGATTGACAAGACTCTGATCAAGAGTCACTCAAGATCCCTTCAGTAGTCTATAACCAGCCACAGGATTAAATCCCGTCAATGCATGAGCAAGTTGTTTCAATCCATCTACTCATTGTTTTTGTACATAGGTAAGCAAGAGATCTTGTGTCAAAATACTTTCAATAGCAACAATCTCCTCCGCTACTGCATCAATCGCATCAACATAAATTTTTTCGACTTCAGCACTCTTTCATGTCACAATATTTTTCAAATGCGTCAATCTCTCACGAGTTGCATCACTCATGGTTGTTTTTTTCAATTTATCTTCACTCTTTTTAAATAATTCGCTCATAAATCTTTCATAAAAAGAAAAAACTATAACTGTCTTCTCAGCTCTCTCGCTATACCACCAATCACAGGCATCGTCATATACACCCCATCGATGACTGATTTATGTGCAGGCACATCTGGATCCAATATCTCAGCGGAAACCAATCTATTTCTCAAAATACCATGATTCCCACTACCTACACGAGCCCAAGCAGGTGAATGACGACGTACCACAACCCAACTACCATCGGGGCGTAAAACATATTTATCCTGCGTATGGGGATGGGTTGCCCATACCCCCGCAAAACGAGGATTTTTTGCTTTTACCTTGGTTTGCAAATCTTCAATCAGTCCATGATGCACCTCATCCAAAATCCTTACTGCAAAATAATCCAATCATGCTTTATGAATTGCTTTCCTCAGATTTTTTGTGCTATCTCAGAGCATCTCTTCCTCAGTGATATCTTTCTTTTCCTTTTTGGTAAAAAAATGTTTACCATCATGAAAATTATATTGTATATGCTGATCACCGATAGTGATTTCTCTTGTAAATGATAATTTTCTCCCTGACCCAAATCTCGTAAATAATGCCTTAAATCACACTCACTCTATATGATGTTGCATCAAATCATTATCATCCATCGCAGTTTCTAGGTCGGCTCTCCTCGAATTGACACATTGAGTAAAGTGTGCTGATAAGTTTGTTGCACTCGTCACCAGAGCTTGAAAATCCTGACTTGCATTGAATTTTTTTTCATCAAAGTCCGTTGTATCTATCCAATTACCACTTCCAGTGCCAGTTCTACCAAGAGGATCATAAACCCTCGTGATCATCGTCATAGTCCCATCAGCAGTAAATTTCACAACTCTCTTCGTTGGAGTAGCTGTATTATGGATATAAAACTCCATCTCACCAGGTATATCTCTCACTCCCAAACGTAACAATCATTTGATGACTGCAAAAACAATATGAGTTTTCAACTTCGCAGCCCTCACTTCACCTGAACTTACATCAGGATGGGTCAATAATTCATTGCACAAGGCAAGATGATCTTGTCAAAAGACGCTAATCGAACGGTCACCTATCTTCACCGTTGCTTTGATTTGATCTTGTTGATTCGCATCTACTTCCAAACTATAGGACTGTTCCCCCACACGATGTTCCTCAGACATCGGCCCACTACCAGCAAAAAACACACCATAATTGGTTCAACGAGAACCACGATGACTCACATGAGCTCCTCTTCCCAAATTGTTCACAAAATTTCTGACACAAGTTGGTTCATCTTCGGTATAAATACGATGGAAACGGACAGTTGCATCACGCAATATCATCTTATAACCGGGATCTGCCAATATCGCTTGGACGCGTCATTCCAAAAATTGCCTCATCAATTGATCATTATTCAATATATCTTGGACAGCGAGTTGGAAAGCAACGTGAGGATCTCAAGCTTGTGAAAAATCTTGACCTGACACTTGTTCCAACACAAAAGTCCTCAATTGTGTAAACAAACCATCTGGATCAGTCATAAATGTTGTTGATGAACCAAGTGGTGCTGGGGGCTGCTCCAATACCCAAAGTGAATCACCACCAGGATTCGTATTCAAGTGAGCTGGCAAACTCTGCAATTGACCCAAAAAAGCATCTTGACCTGCCTTATCCAATGTGGAAAAATCTGGCATATGTTCTACCAATCATGCAATCACTCCTCTTTGAATATCACTTTCCTCAGTCGGATGATTGATATATTTTTCTCGATTGTCAGTCAATATTCTCTCTACTTCAAAACATGTTCATGTCACATTCA
>Ga0066640_10001785_pt1 | contig 12929 bp, 9 predicted proteins | sample CryGeyCG2114_020_2_FD_59505 | JGI IMG/M metagenome (GOLD analysis project Ga0066640, IMG submission 59505) | Groundwater microbial communities from aquifer - Crystal Geyser CG11_big_fil_rev_8/21/14_0.20 | ecosystem: Environmental > Aquatic > Deep subsurface > Groundwater | place: USA: Utah... | reverse complement strand
TTCCAGTGTGAGTTGCCATGCTGCTGCACCGTCGCACCATCCGGGCAGTGCACATACCAGTCGCTCCATGGCGAGTTACCGCCATTGTGCGTTTTGTAATACGAGCTGCCCGAATACTGTGTGAACACCATTTTATTGTGACACTTGTTCGGTGCATATGGCGCTAACGTTGTGCCGTCGTTGGCATAGCGATCGGTTGTGGCGTCGCCGCTACAGTTAGGATCGTGAATGAGCCCTTGCTCTGTGCCGCTCTGGGCAAAAGTTTGCACGCCAAAAATGAGTGCGGCCAATACAAGCCCCATGCCGGCGAGCTGAAAAATTCGCTGCTTCATACTAATTTTGTTTAAGAAATATTTGTTTTTATATGAAACTCTACTAGTATAGTATACAATATTTTTGGCATTATAGCAAATAGCGTCTTGCTTAATTCCAGCATTAGTTGGGTTTACCGGAACTCTTAAAGCATGGTATAATATTTAGAATTCTACATTTTAAAAACAAATAGCTATGTCAAAAGAAGGCCCAAAAAAAAATCCGGAAAAAGCCAAAGCTCAACCATATCCTGAAGATTATATGCCGGAGTGGGATGCATCGAGCGTCCCCAAAAAAGGAGAGGCAACAGTAAGCAATGCCGAACAAGCTCTCTCTAAATTTCGCAAAGTAAATCCGCCGGAAAGTTTGAAGCCGGACAAATTTACAAAAGCGTGGGAAGATCAAGAATTAATTCCTTTAGAAGAGGGATTTGAACCTGACCAAAAACTGAATGTGAACGCGAATCGGCTTAATTTTAGAGATCCAACAACCGGCTATGTACTGGGCAAATTGAGCCGAGGAGATCAAGTAGCCATTTTTGGCCGCGGGCGCTTGCGTAAAATAGGCGGCGAAACTTTTGTAAAAATCTACAATCCAAAAACAAATCCAAAGAATGAACCGGACGGCGATCTTGCCTATATCGCACTTAAATATTTAGACCGTGGAGCAGCTCCACAAAAAGAAAAACCAAGCAAAGATCTCGATATTTCTATTGATGATATGACCGTAGCAGAATCACCTTCAAAGGAATTGAGTAATGCAGAGTACACCGCAATCCTGCAGCGCTTTTTGAATGACTATCACGATAAATATCCAAAGAGCACATTTGAGCAACTCAAAAATGCGGTACATGCATTTGAAGAACAATTGGATCTGGAAGTTTTCAAAGACAATTTAGCAAAAAATACTCCAGATTTCGACTACGGTATTGCAAGAATTCGAGCTTCGCTGCTTAAGAAAAAACCGCAATCTTTCAAATTACGTTCAACAGAAGTAGCAGACGGTGATGTTCAAGGTCCACGCCTCAAAAACACAAAGCAAGGTTGGGATTTAGATGAAAAAGAGGGGGCATAACGCCATATAATCGTACATTATGAAACTCGATAAAATCATTCGCACAGCGGTTGCGTATAACGCCTCCGACATTTACATCACGACGGGAAGCAAACCCTACGTAAAAATCAGCGGCAAGATTGTACCTATTGAAGAGCATGCAGTTCTTACCGAAGAAGCCGCGCGCGAATATATCTTCGAAACACTCAACGAGCATCAGCAAAAGAAATTTCTTACCGAGCTCGACTTGGATTACAGCATCGAAGTTGAGGGTATTGCACGTTTCCGCGTAAATATCTTCTTTCAACGCAAAGGTATTGGTGCCGTGCTCCGGTACATTCCAACGACATGTAAGACCATGGAAGAGCTTAATCTTCCACCGCAGCTTAAAAAGCTTACCCGTTTTCCAAACGGCATTGCGATGGTTACGGGTCCAACCGGCTCGGGTAAATCAACCACCCTGGCAGCTATTTTGCATGAAATCAATATGCACCAGCCAAAGCATATTATTACCATTGAAGATCCAATCGAATTCATTCACGAAAATCAGCGCTCAATGGTAAATCAGCGCGAGCTTGGAACACACACAACCTCATTTGCGCGCGGTCTGCGTGCCGCGCTGCGCGAAGCACCCGATGTTATTTTAGTCGGTGAGATGCGCGATCTTGAAACAATTCAACTTGCCATTACTGCTGCAGAGACAGGACACCTTGTACTGGCCTCTCTACATACCAGCGGTGCGGAAAAGTCTGTCAATCGCATTATCGATGTATTTCCCGCGGAACAGCAATCGCAAGTTCGTTCGCAGCTGGCAGAAAGCCTGCGATGCATCGTATGGCAATCACTCCTTCCGCGTGCAGACAACCAGGGACAAGCCGCGGGTTTTGAAATCCTCTTCAACAATCACGCGGTTGGAAATTTAATTCGTAAAGGTAAGACGCACCAAATTCCATCGGCAATGGAGACAGGTGTACAAGAGGGCATGCAAACGATGAAACGCCATCTCGGCGAATTGGTACAGCAAGGAATTATTACACCGGAGACTGCACAAGAGCACATTCCGGAGGATATTGAAGTAGAGTGAGCGCAAAATTTTGGTGGAGCTGACGAGAATCGAACTCGTACCACATCCATGCCATGGATGTGTTCTACCATTGAACTACAGCCCCGCGCTATTCAGCTTATATTTCAAGTCCCGAATCCGCTCATAAAAGCCGCTCGTATGAATTGAATTCAGACCGAGTTTAACGTGGTCGTAGTGGTGCATCCACTCGTGCAGCAGCGTGTCTAAAAATGTCTTGGGAGCGATTATCTGGCCGCGCACCGCTGTACGATTATTAATGTAAATATATTTTGTACCGGGCTTATAATAACCATACTGTTTATACACCACACGCCCGTTGCGCTTTTTATGATACTGATGAGCACTAGAAATTTTCAAACGTACAATATCTACTCCGGCAAGATCGGCAAGCTCGTCCAAAAGTGCATCACCAATCTTCTGGCGTGCTTCCTCACTTGAGGATTCTAAAAGAGTTTGCGCGAGATATTGCGCCTCTTTTGAAATACCAAACTCAAGAGTGGTGATCGCGTTTGATTTCTTGTAATTGCGATCACCACCCAAAATTCTTCTCTTACGAGTTTTGGAGGGCGGACTCAATAAGCGCCTTAAACTCATCATAGCTCCGTGGATTGGTAATTTGCTGCCCGTTAAGGAAGAAGGTCGGCGTGCCGTTGACTCCTGCTGCACGTCCGCCAAGAACATCGCGGTTTACCCGGTTAATAACTTCTTGGGAATTCACATCTTTCTCATATTGATCCATATCTAATCCAAGCTCTTCGGCATAGTCTTCAAAGGTACCTGCGGCACGGGGTAGACGCGACCACTCATGTTGCTTTGCGAAAATCATATCGTGCATTTCGAAAAATTTGCCCTGTCGGCCCGCCGCCTCTGCAGCACGTGCCGATGGCTCTGCATTGGGATGAATTGAACGAAGGGGAAAATGACGAAAAACAAAGGCAATCTTGTCACCAAGTTCAGCATTCAAGCGCTGCACAATTGGAAAATACGAAGCGCATGCCGGACACTGGAAATCGGCATATTCAATCAAAACAACTTCAGCATTTCTATTACCTTTTACCCAATCATCTGCAAGAACGGTGCCGACCTCGAAATCATCGGGAAGCGGTGTTTGTGTAAAAGCAGGCCCCAGCAACTTTGCCAATCCTACAACAACAACACCGACAACTAAAATAGCTACTACCCACATGATCGCTTTATTTAAAACGGCGCTCCGTTCGCGCTTTTGTTGTTTATAAATTTTTTGCTGGCGCTTCATCTCGCGCTTGGTAAGCCCATCGCCCTGTAAATGTTCAGTCATAATAGTGTTTGGTTAATTATTAATTGGTTATTTCTTCACCCGTGGCATTTTTTATATTTCTTCCCGCTGCCGCACGGACATGGATCATTCCGGCCCTGTACTTTCTTTTCTTGACCGTCAATCTCATGCTCACCAGATAAAATTTCCTGGATATCTTCTTCGTTCGTCTGCATTGTAACTTTTCGCTGTTTTGGTGCAACTTCTTGTATAACTTCCCGGCGGAACTCCACTTTAAAGAGCGTCTGTACAGCATTTGAACGAATAGTAGCAAGCAGCTCCACAAAGAGCTGAAATCCCTTTTCTTTATATTCAATCAGAGGATCGCGCTGACCGTAGCCGCTCAAAGCAACAGATTCGCGCAGCTTTTGCATAGTATCGATATGCTCCATCCACAAGACATCGAGCGTGCGCAAATATACATTTCGTTCAAGTTCTCGCAATAACTTTGAACCGTGCTCCTCTTCATAATCCTCTAAATCTTTTTCGCGGCGCAGATACTCATCCCAGAGATGTTTTTTCATTGCATCAATAAGCTCCTCATTCGTTTCATATTTCTCGAGAGCCGTTACATCCACATGATGCGCTGCATCGTGATGCATTGCATTGATCGCATTGCGGATTGCAACAAAATCCCACTCCTCTCTCTCTCGTGCCGAAGTTGCGTTCATAACAACCGCCTCGGCCTCTTCTTCAATCAATTTAATAATCTCATTCTTTAAATCTTCAGAAAATAGAATGCGGCGGCGGCGCTCATAAATAATCTCGCGCTGCTTATTCATAACATCATCGTAATCCACAAGATATTTTCTAATCTCAAAATTACGGGCCTCAACCTTCTTTTGTGCACTCTCAATCGAATTGCTTACCGTCTTATTTTCGATCGGCATATCATCGGGGATATTAAAAAGCGTCATCATGCGCTGCACGCGTTCACCGCCAAAAAGTCGCATAAGTTCATCGTCGAGAGAAACATAAAACTGACTCACGCCGGGATCGCCCTGACGTCCGCTTCGTCCACGAAGCTGATTATCAATTCGGCGAGATTCATGCCGCTCGGTACCGAGCACATAGAGCCCGCCCAGCTCTTGTACGCCCTCGCCTAATTTAATATCGGTACCGCGGCCGGCCATATTCGTTGCAATAGTCACCGCTCCTTTTTCTCCGGCCTTTTTTACAATTTCTGCCTCCTGCTCGTGAAATTTCGCATTCAAAACAGTATGCGGCACACCCGCAGCTTGCAATACCTTGCTCAACTGCTCCGACTTTTCAATGGATACCGTGCCAATCAATACCGGCTGACCTTTGGCATGCAACTCTTTCACCATACTTGCTGTTGCCATAAGCTTTCCTTTTGTGTTTTTAAAAACAATATCTGCACGGTCGTCGCGGGCAATCGGCACATTTGTCGGGATTTCGATACAGTCTAAATTGTAAATCTTCGCAAATTCCTCTGCTTCGGTCATTGCAGTACCTGTCATACCGGCCAATTTATCAAAAATGCGGAAATAGTTTTGGAATGAAACCGTTGCGAGCGTCTTGCTTTCGCGCCGAATCTCTACGCCTTCTTTTGCCTCAATAGACTGATGCAATCCTTCGGAATAGCGGCGGCCCGGCATAAGCCGGCCGGTAAATTCATCCACAATAATTACTTCGCCGTCTTTTACAACATAATCGGTATCGCGTTTAAAAATAGCGTGGGCCTTTAATCCCTGCTCAATGTGGTGGACCTCTTCAAAGCCGGCCTCGGTATAAATATTCTCTACACCAAGCAGCTTCTCCATCTTCGCAATTCCCTCTTCGGTAAGCGTTGCGCTTCGCTGTTTTTCGTCTATAACAAAATCTTTTTCTCTTTCGAGTTGAGGAATGAGCTTCGCATACTGCTGATATTTGGCGGTTGATTCCTCTGCAGGCTGAGAAATAATTAACGGGGTTCGCGCCTCATCGATCAAAATCGAATCCACTTCATCCACAATGGCATAGTAGAGTTCACGCTGCACAATTTGGCGCACATCGACCGCCATATTATCTCGCAGATAATCGAAACCGAATTCATTATTCGTACCGTATGTAATGTCTGCGGCGTACGCCTCTTTTTTTTCGCGGGGCGACTGCCCATGGTGAATAATACCTACTGTCAGCCCAAGATATTCATATAAACCGCCCATCCACTCTGCATCGCGCTGCGCCAAGTAATCATTAACCGTTACAACAAAGACGCCGCGCCCGGTAAGCGCATTTAAATAGACCGGCATAGTACAGACGAGCGTCTTACCTTCACCAGTTTTCATTTCGGCTATTTTACCTTGATGCAAAACAACTCCGCCCATGAGCTGAACATCAAAAGGCACCATATTCCACTCTTTTTCCTCATTGCGCACCTGCCATTTTTTGCCGACAAGCCGGCGACAGGCAGTCTTTACCAGCGCAAAAGCCTCGGGCAACAGATCATCGAGCGACTCCCCTTCTGCCAACCGCTTTTTAAATTCCGCAGTTTTCGCCGGAATATATTCATCCTTGAGGGTCTCTTGGTATTCTTGCTCAATTTTATTTATATGCTCAACAATAGGTTCTAAATCTTTCAGTGCAGCTTGATTTGGATCACCTAAAATCGTATTAATTATCTTTTGAAGCATAACGGAAGAGAGTATAACAGAAGAAATAATCAATAACCAAGCACCAAGGAACCAAAGAAATAATTGCGCCGATTACTCACTCACCGTATGGACGCAACACAACACCTATAGTTTTCAACACAATCTTCATATCACTCAGCAGCGACCAGTTCTCTATATAGTAGGTATCTAGTCTCACCTCTTCTTCAAAGGGCAGATCAGAGCGGCCGCTGATTTGTGCAAGGCCGGTAATGCCCGGCTTAATAGTATGCACAAAGAGATGCTTACGATCGTACTTTGCGACCTCTTCGGGCAGATGCGGACGCGGACCAACCAAACTCATCTCGCCGCGAAGCACATTCCAAAGCTGCGGTAACTCATCGAGCGAAAAGCGACGAAGAAATTTACCCACACGTGTTACCCGCGGATCGTCCTTTATCTTTACCAGCGGAGTACCTTTGCGTAAATTTTTTTCGGCCAGCTCAGTATAGCGTTTGTGATGGGTACCGGTCTGCATGGTACGGAACTTAAAACATTGAAATGTACGGCCGTGCTCACCGACGCGCAGTGCTTTTGTTTTGCCATCATCAAGATAACGAAATAACACCGGCCCTTTTGAATCGAGCTTAATCGCAATGGCAATGATAAGTAAAAAGGGCGAAAGCAAAATAATGCCTAGTATTGCGCCTACAATATCGAAGCCGCGCTTCCAGACTGTACCCCAGCCGTCCAGCGAGGTTGGCCGGAGAGAAATAAGCGGTATACCGGCAATAGGAAAAATTTCAATATTGCTACGATGCACTTCGAGCAAATCTGGAACAAAGTGATACTGAATATGATGGGATCGGCAAAGTGCGATAATTTCTTCCGCAGCATCGCGCGAATCCTTTGTTTGGATGATTTCATCTAACTCACCTTTTTTAATGAGTGCTTGAAGTTCTTCTAATGAGTTTATAGTCGCCACGATGGTTACCGTGCCGCTCTGGGTAAGCACCTTTGCTACTTCCTTCTCAATTTTATTTTTTCCGAAAATTACAATCCGGCGCTTTCCAATTCCTTTTTTGAGTGCTGCACGCTGCAACCAGCCTACGAGTGCACGCCCAATTGCTGCAAAAACAAAAAGTAAATGCATACTATAAATAAGCGCAAGACGTGAAAATGGAAAGTCGCGAATAAGGAAATAGTATGAAACTGCAGCCATAAGCCATATAAGACTTGCATAGAGAAGCTTGCGCATCTCACGTGCCGGCCGGTCAGTGACCCGCAAAGAGTAGAGTCCAAAAAAACTGAGAATTATGACAAAAAGAATGGCTCCAAAAATTGCGAGACGAATATATTCAGGGAAAGTGGGAAATACCTCTAAATCGGGCTTTTTAAAAAACTCTGGAAGAATATCCTGCGCGCGCAGCGAGTATGCCGCAAGTAGTGCCAAATATGCGGCGACAAAATCTACAGGAATTCTGAGTAAGCCGAAAAAGAGTTCTGATCGTTTCACGAACTGTATTATACAGATTTTTATACCGGGTCCTCGACAACTATCATAAGCCGAGTTCTGTCGTGGTGGTCATCTCTCTAGGCCCGCTGTTGCCAGGGGGCTCGCGCGGAGGGCAGTGTGGAGCGCAGCGCGCGCTTTGACCCACATCTTCCATTCCTCCTTGCTGCGGAAAGGGTTTACCAGCAATGCTGCCTTACGGCAGCAGCTCCGTCGCCGCCATATAAAAGACGGACGGACTTTTCACCTTTTGATCGTTGCCTCGCGTTAACGAGGCGCCGACCTCGTATTGTCTCTGTGGCACTTTCCCTATACTACGCTTAAGACGTAGCACGGCCGACGTTATCGGCTTTCCTTGCACTGTGCAGCTCGGACTTTCCTCCCCTCCAAAGGCGGGGCGACCACTCAAGTTGTTAAGGACCCGGACATATACAATAACATAAGAGGCAATTTTTGTACAATCACATTTTTCTACACTAGCAAAAGCCCAAAGCTATAAAAACTTCAGGCTTTCCGAAACGTATAATAAATTACTCACCATGCCGCTGCTTTAAACGGTCGTATTCGCGTTTAAAAAATTTGCATGCTTTAAGACACTCGCGCGCCTTTTCATTTTCCGGCTCTAATTTTAATACTTTTTCGAACAACGCAATTGAGCGTTCAAAATTTTTCTCATTTAAATAGCATACACCAAGATCGCATAAAATTAAGCAGTCGTCCCAGGCCAAGTTTAATGCCCGCTCTAAAACGATTATGCCGCGCTTTTTTTGGCCGTAATGAAAATACGACCAGCCCAAGCACCGCAAAATTTCGGGATGATTAGATTGCACACCATCGGCACACTCTAAAAATTCGATTGAACGAATCCAGTCGCCCAGTGCAGAATATGTAAATCCAAGGAGGTAATTCGCATTTGCCGAATGCGGATCCAGGCGAACCGCACGCTTTAATGCCTTTTCTGCTTTTTCATACTCTTTGAGAGACAAATAATTATCGCCAATCTCTTCAAATGCTTCTACACAATCCAAATCGCTCAGCAAAATCTTCTCGCACACACGAATAGCTTCTGTATGTTTGCCGGTCATTTTTAACTTTTCAGCCTCGCCCAGCCAGGCATCGGCAACATCTATTTGGTGTGCATCGAAAGGATTCATTACAGAGTTTGTGTTAGTTTTTATTTTTGAAGCTGAATTTTTTTCTAGCGTAACATACCAGTATAGCGGAATCTTATCTGAGATGCAATGCTGAATTTCCTAAGCTTTTTTAAGTGGCTTACCTATTTCTTCCCTTAAATCATCAGTTCCCGCAAGAAGTTGTTTTTTTACATCTTCAAAATGAACATATCCCATAATGCCTGAATTGGTTGCAACCTTGTAATATTCACTACCTGCTCTGGCCAAGAGCGCAACAGGTTCTTTTGTTGCATTTCCAACAAGAAAGAGCTCTTTCAAAACCGGATCCGGCCGCACAATCTTTGCACCTAATTTTAATTCTGCTTTTTTTGTTGCTTTAGCATACGCCTCTTTACCTTGTGGCTGTTCTCGTTTTGCATCTTCTACAATCATTACCTCGCGAGCTCCTTTGCGCAGGGTGTAATCATTATACTGCTTAAGCTCTGCCGCATACCTTCTCTTCACAAACTGATCCCGGGAATCGCGCCATTCAGTTATACCAGGCACAGTGCCCAATGCACTGGAAGGCATCAGTGCACGCTTTCCTTCAGGAGTTCTAATTTGAAAATATTTCTCACCGTTTTTTTCTTGAACCCCTTCAATAAGCACTGGAGTATCTTCTTCTATCGTATGAATAATTCTATCCCCGCTTCGCACCTCAAATTCCTGTGTCGCACTCACCACATCACCAACTTTCGCTTTTTGCATTTCAACAGCATGGCCTAATTTTTCTGCTGCATCGGCTGCCGGCTCTTTAGGCTTTTCTAAAGGCTGACGCATTCCTTTGGCAGGATTTTCCTCTTTTGGCAGTGGACCAGCTGCTAATTGTTCCGGCATTTTTTTCTTTACCGCAGGAGCTGCAGCCGGCTTCGCATCTTTGACGCGCAGCCAGTCGCGGGCTACATAAAAGGCCTTATCGTCACCGGCGCCAGGTGCTTTAACTTTTATATAGTTGTGCTGCTTTTTATCGTAGCCGGTCATGGTTTTGTCCGCGGGATCAACAACAATCAGTTCTGTGCCAGCTCTTTGAGGATGATTTAAGGATTTACCGCTCGCATCCCGCGATGCAACATCGTACTTAACAACCAATCTGCTGCCGGGCACAAGTTTCACCTTATCTAGCCGCTCGCCGCTTACTTCTGGCGCTTTTGCGGCGGGTTTTGTAGCAGGTTTTTTAGCAGGAGAAGATGACGCTTTTGCTGCTTTTTCTGGAGACTTCTTGCCTCCAGCCGCAGCTTCCGGAAGACGAACTACAGGAGTTCCCGGCGGCATTCGCCTACTTGTTTCCGCTCCGGTTGTAGACGGATATAATTTGCCATGAGCCTCAGCAGTATCCATGGCCAATCTGCCTGGTCCTGCGCCACGTCCTCCGCCTTCATGGTTTGCAACTGCAGGAGGAGCAGCTGCAGGTTTAGTTCCAAGTTTTTGAGCATACGCCAAGCGCACACTTTCGTACTGAACTAATGCATCTAGAATTTTTGCAGTATCTCCCTTTGCGGCATTTATTTGGTTTAAGGCATACATGCCATCCACCGCTAAATCTTTATTTATCGATGCCGAATGGATAATTTTTGCACGAGCCAAGTCGGGATTTGCAACATAGAGTGCAAGATACGCTTCAGGCTTTCCTCCTGCTCTGCGTAAACGCGCTTCTTGCTGTACCGTCTTTTCAAAATGTTCTGCATTTTTTCCAAAGCTCATAACTTTATCGACCGCCTTTTTTTTCTGCGCAATTTCCTGAATCGAAGCTCCTTCAATAACAGAGACGAGTAATGGATGCTTATATAATTTTTCGAAACCGGCCGTATCAATATTGCGAATAGCAGCCGCAACATTTGCATTTAGCGCATTCATCGAATCTTTACCACTGTGCTCCATAGCAGCAGCAATAGCTTGCTTTGCTTTTGGATCATCAACACTGTCAATAAGAGCTTTTGTTATAGTGGCGCGATATTCTTTAATTGGTCCCTCAAAGGATTCCAAAATTTTCGCTGCGCCGCCAGTCACCGCTTCTGCTCGCTTTTTTGCCGCGGCTTCTGCATCCCCGTCTTTAAGTTTTTCCGGTTTGGGTTTTGTCCTCTCTTGTTCTGCCTGACGTAATAGCTCTGGATCGGCACCCGCAAATTGAAAAACGAAGCGCTGATTTTTTAACACTGATACTTCTGCTATACCGCGACAGAGATGAAGATGTTTGTGCATGATTTTAGTTTAAGAAAAATTATATTGCGCCTCTAAGATCAGGGATTTGATCATCAGGATTCTCTGATCGAGCTGCAAATCTCTTTTCGACACGAGGTGCTTTTTCTACTCCATCTGCCAAATATGCATCTCGGGCTTCTTCTTTCTTTTTTTCACTCACCTGAGCTGCATATAAACGCTCAACATAGTCACGTGGTGTGTTTTTAGTTGGTATCAAAAATTCTTTCTTCAGGACTGCTACTACGCCAGTTTCGCTCTGTACTTTAATAATTCCACTATCATATGTTTCAAGCACCTTAACCATTGCTTTATCACCTCCTAATTTAGGATCTAAAGTGCCGCCGGGATCACTAATTGCAAGAAGATCACCGGGCTTAGTTTTAGCGACCGATTCAGCAACTGAAAGTTCTTTTTCTGGAACTTTTTGAGGATTTCTATCTGGTTTCGATGCTTCGAGTGCATCAATAGTAGCTTTGCCGGCATAACCATCAACTTTTAATCCCTTTTCCCCTTGAAACTTTTTTACCGCTGCCACAAATGCTTCCGCATTTTTCGGATCACCAAATGCTGCGGTCAATTCTGGAGCGTTCGTGCCGTTCTTCTCTGCATTCCGCACCGCCCAGTTTGCCTGCGCTTTTGCGGACACAACTTTCTTCTCCTTCTTTTCAGCAGGTTTTGTGCCCGCCTGTGACCTTTTTTCATTTGTAGTAACTGCATCCGAGAAATGTCGCAAGACTTGCTCCATGCGGCCGATTGCAGTTGGATCCATACGACTAGCAAGACCATCAGACATTACTTTTTGCCGCAATTCTGTTGCTGCTGCGCCTGGCTCCGTGGCAGTTAAATCTTTAACTATATTCCGCAAATATGCTGAATCCTCTGCAGTCAATTTCTGATTATCAAAACTACGATCAATCATACTTACTAAAAACTCTTGAGCTTTTTGCTGTTTTGCCGCAAGTGAATTCACCGAATCCAATACTGTCCCTTCACCAATCGGGCGAGCGATACTTGCGGGAGGTTCATTAACAGTAGCTTTCTCCAAAGTCGCCTGAGACGGATTATAAAGCGCTTCCAAATGTTCGGCCGCACTACCAAGCAATTTTTGTGCATCGCTTTTCACTTTTTCGCCTTCGGTACCATCCGCGGTATCCGCTTTCTCGGCTCTCGTTCCAACATCTGGGTGAGGTTTTTCGGGAGAGCCTGTCTCATATACAAAAAGTTGGATATTAGAATCCCGGCGACACATTAACAAATGATATGGGTTTTTATTTTTCATAATTCGGTTTTAAAAACTATTATAAAATTATACCATAAATTTTCATTAAAACAAACAGCGAAAATTGCCGGTGTTTCGCGGCGGTCGCTTTTCCTTTATAGTGCACATATGGAATTTCCTAGGAAATTAGGCGTAGAAGCACTTTATCTTTTTGGTTCGCGGGCGCAGAATAGAGCCGGGCCGCTTTCTGATTACGATTTTGGCGTTCTTCTCAATGATAAAATCCCGGCAAAGAATTTTTTAGATTCCAAATTGGAAATTATGGCGCAATTACGCCAGCAATATGAAACAAATAAAGTAGATGTGGTTATTCTGAACGAGGCACCGCCGCTCTTGGCGATGAATATTATTAGCGATGGCAAATTACTTTTCGAGGATGATCATGAGGCGCGCGTCGATTTTGAAACACGCACCACAATGAAATATCTT